>WNFR01006867.1_pt1 | contig 26657 bp, 24 predicted proteins | sample 5400221 | NCBI WGS metagenome assembly WNFR01 (sample SAMN13153357, study PRJNA577476) | soil metagenome | isolation source: 40 cm soil under Madrone tree | place: USA:California | collected 2016-06-14
CGTTACTTAAGATCACGCGTCCGCCATAGCCGACGGCGATCGCGCGCTTCGCATTGATGAAAGTAACGCTGGTAAAAGGGAGCGAGCCCAACTTGACGGCTTCCTTCCAGTGGCGGCCGCCGTCCGTCGTGCGCAGCACTGTGCCGCGATCGCCGGTAGCCAGTCCAGTGTTCTTGTTGGCAAATGAAACTGAGTAGAGATGGACGTTCGCGGGACTCTTCTGCGCGGTCCAGGTCAGCCCGCCGTCGGAAGTTGTAATGATGCAACCGTAAGTACCCACTGCCCAGCCATGCGTGGGATTGTCGGACGCGAAGGTTATCGCGAAGAGATGATCCCTGGTAGGTGTGCTGACCTCAGTCCATCTCTCTCCGGCGTTTTTCGTCAGTGCCACCGTGCCGCGCGCTCCAATCACCACGGCGCGTTTCGGATCGTGCACATAGATTCCATTGAGATTCACAATGATGCGCGTGTGCTGACTCTCCCACTGAAAGCCGCCGTCTGTGGTGTAAAGAATTACTCCGTCGGCGCCCACGGCCCAACCGTGTCGCTTGTCAGCGGCGAAACGAATCGCGCCGATGGCGTTTCCCTGCGGCCGGGGGTTCTGCCACTCCCAACCGCGGTCGGCGGCTTGCGCGAGCGCAGGTATCGCGGTTGTTAGTGAAATGATAGCGAAGATTAGAAGCCTGGCTGGGAACGTCTTAGGATTTTGCGGGATCAACCTTCGAGTCGGCGAGACTGAGACATTAAAACGCAGAGTACCCAAAGGTTTTCGCAGAGGGCGCGAAGGAGTAGTTCTCTCCGTTCCCTTGCGGCATTCCTTTGCGGCCTCTGCGTTAAAATTGATTGACCCGTCATGACTCAACAAAGCCGGGTCGAGGCTAGTCCTCAGCCAAGTCCCCAAACACAGAACGAATGGCCTACGGTGATGAACTGATCTTGAAGACTTTAGTAACACGTGCTCTCGCTGAGAAGTGACGTTCAGGTTTGTTGGTTGCCCGATTATAGATTTGTGACCGCAGGAAAGCGAGTGGGATGCCGGTCATGAGGTCAGTACCACCTGCGTGAGCAGGTGGATCAAAGACCCACTCTGCGAGGGTTGATTTCTCCGATCCACCCGCTCACGCGGGTGGTACCGACCTCACAGCGCGAGCGCTGTTTGATTTTCAGAACAACTCCGGTTCTTCCTCGGTCTCTTCTTCCAACTCAGTTACGCCCACTCGATCTACGGCATCCTGGAGGACGCTGGGCTCGACGTGGCCCAGAGCGGCGATCTTGCGCGCTGCGCGATCGGCGGCTTCTTGAATCACATGACCCGCGTGACCCTGCTCCCAAATCCACTCGACCTGATGACGCGCCGCGGCGTTGTCCAGACGCTTCCACCATTCGTGATTTGTCTTGCGGCGAAAACGCCCGCACATTGTCTCAACCACGTAACGCGAGTCGGTATAGAGACGCACGACACAGGGCTCGGTTAAGGCTTCCAGGCCGAGCGCTGCGGCGGCAATCTCTGCCTGCTGGTTGGTGGCTTTGCCCAAATAAGTTCCGAAGGCGCGCCACAATCCGCGAAAGCCGAGCAGCGCTACTGCCGCGGCGCGAGTTTCCTCGCGGCCGTTGCCCAGGCTCGAGCCGTCGCAGTAGATCGTAACTGATTTCAAATACTTTCCCGGCTCGGCATTAGGGAGACTTCAGTACCAAAGATCTTGAAGAGCTATTTTCTCATCGGCGCTTTGCCACGCCTTTTCAAATTCGGTTTGAGCCTTCGAGTAGTCTCTTCTCTGCGCCTTCAGACTCTCCATTAGTCCGAACAGCGAACGTCCATTGTGCCGGTTGCGAAGGAGGTCGTCGCGAAAGACTTGCTCGGCCGCGGCAAAGTCGCCTTGTTTCATCAAGGCTCCGCCCAGGGTCTCGCGAACCGGCAGAAACCACGCCGGCGGTTCATCGTAAGCCAGCGAGTCTTCGATCTCAACGCCCTTGCGCAGGAGTTCGACCGCGACCTTCTGATCCATTTTACTTAATCTGGAGATACGCGCCTCCAGGACGCACTCGGCAATTTTTAGTATTCTGTTCGCGGGATTCAAGCCAAACATTGCTCCTGCGGGAACTGATTTCTCAGCCTGGACAAATGCCAGCTGCTCGCTCGGCGCCTCCTCAGTCATACTCTTTGCCGCGAACGCCATTCCGCGCGCAAAGTGCCAAACCGCGCTGGTAACTTTCAGAGAGCTGTCCGGCTGAGGCTGTTTCATAATTTCGTCCCACTTATGAAATCTGACCATCATCAACAAAGACTTTGCCATGAATGGCTCAACCATCGGCATCTGTTCGACCATAGGTTTGGCCAGGGCCACCAGTTTGTCGGACGCGGCAATTGCATCGCGGTAACGCCCTTGCATACTGTTGGCGACCGCGAGGAAGTCCAGATTGTGCGCGTAGTACATTGCATAGACGCCCGGGGTGCCGGTTGCTTTGAAATACGCTTCATCCGCCGCCGCAGCGTCTGCGTTGCTGCGCGCGGCCGCGGAATAATCGCCGACCCGCTCGTAAATGTGCGCGGGCATATGCACGAGATGACCGGCCATTGGCATTAGCCGCGGCAGCTTTGGCGCATACGCGAGTGCGCGCTCGGGATTCGGCGAGGCTTCGACGGTATGAATGTAGTAGTGAATCGCGCCCGGGTGATTGGGATTACGTTTTAGTACCGATTCCAGCACCGCGACGATCTCTTCCGTGCCTTCAGCGGGTTTTCCGTCAGCATTCCAAAGCTGCCACGGCCGCAGATCCATCATGCTCTCAGCGTAAAGCGTGGCGGCGTCGAGATCATCCGGGTATTTTCTGCTCAGCTCTCCCATCGCGTTTTTGTAAGTAACGGCGAGCTTTTTAAGATCCGATTTTGGGTCGAGTGAGTAACGTTTGGCCAGCGCTTCGATATAAGCACGCTCGCCCTCGGGTTTGTCCTTTGCCAGCGCGCTCGCCTTTTGCGCCGCGTCATACGCGGCCTCTTCATGCGCCAGATCGACCTCCTGATTTATGTTCGGACCCAGGGCCAATGCCACTCCCCACCAGGCCATCGCCATCTGCGGATCGATTTCGGCGGCGCGCTTGAACGAGCGAATCGCTTCCTCATGATTGAAAGCAAAGACCAGCGAGAGGCCCTGATCGAAAAAGCGCTGGGCCTCAGGGTTGTTGGTGGACACCGGATGATGAAGCGATCCCAGGCCGGCCATGATGGTGGCGGGCTTTTCGGCCGGGGACATCTTCATTTGCGGTTCGGACTCTTGAGCAAAGGTGGTTGAGGTACCAAGTAATAGCAGCGCGATGATCGAGTAAGGTTTCATGGCCGACACTCCAGTAGCCAACGCCTCTCGGGACTGACCAAATAAATATTTTGACTCCGGGGCGTGCTGAGTATAAATTGCTTTCGCAAGTCGTCTATTGTTGTTGACGATTATTCTCGCGTCAACTCTCACAGCCGTACCCAGACAATATATTGGAACGGAGGTGTCCTCATGAACCATCGCCAACTGCTTCGCCGAGCAGTCCTTTTAGGCGCACTGCTGTCGCTCTTTTTCCAGTCGGCCTCAATTACTTCTATCACTCGGGCCAACCGCGAACCGCTTGCAACCAAACGTCCGTTCAGAATGCTGGTCCTCGGTGATTCGGTGATGTGGGGCCAGGGCCTGCTCGATGATCACAAGTTTTCCTATCGCGTACGCGAGTGGATCTGTCAACAACGTAATAACGGGAGGTGTCCGGATCAGAACGATGTTCAGATCCACGTTGAGGCGCATTCCGGTGCGGTTATCGCCAAACCTTCACAGAAGAATCAGAAACAGGAAGAGCGGTTTACGCGGCTGGTCACGCCGCTCAGGTACCCCGGTGAAGTCAACCACGCCTATCCCACTGTCTGGGGCCAGATTGAGCTGGCTCGCCGCTTCTATAAGGAAGGCTCAATTCCACTCGATGAGGTCGACCTGATTATTGTTAACGGAGGCATCAACGATATAAGCGCACCCAGGATATTGGTGCCGCTCATCGGAGGCAATATCACAAAGCTTGCCCAGAAGTATTGTGAAGATGAAATGAAGCTCGTACTCGATGAAATAGCGAAGACATTTCCCAAAGCCCGCATAGTTGTGCCCGGTTATTTCCCCCTCGTCTCCACCAGCACTCCAGAGAATATTCTGATTGAAACTATCGGATATCTTTTCCTGCACAAGAAAGAGAAAGCTAACGGGATGGGAGCGATCGAGGAAGCATCAACCAATCCACCCAACGATCTTGCCTCCGCGAATAAAGTCAGTGGCGTTCTGAAAAGCCTCGCCAGGCGGTCGCAGGAATGGACCGTCGCTTCGAACGCGGCTCTTGCGGCCGCTGTCAGGAGCTTTAATAACGCTCACCCGCCTTTGGCTGGAGAAAACAGCACGGCATTGTCGATGCGTGCTCTGTTCGTCGCCATTCCATTCAGTGACGATAACGCTTACGCGGCCAGCCACACCTTCCTCTGGAAATTAGTCCCAAAGCCGGCGAATCTGATTTTGGAATGTGCGGAGAAGGATCCGCTCAAGAAGTTAATGGTGAGTGACGAACTTCAGCAAAAGCGCCCCTGCATGTGCGATCAGGCCGGTAAGGGAAACGATATAGCATGCGTGCGAGCCGCCGCATTTCACCCAAACAAAGAAGGTTCCGAAGCCTACTCGACTGCCATCATCGGCGTCCTGGAAGGAACTTGGCGATTTACAGACTCGCCATCCGGGAATTAAAAACCAACTGCCGGCTTTATTGCGTCGCGGAGGATCGTCATGACAACTTATAATCGACGAACGTTTCTTAAACTATCGGCTGTGCTGACTGTAACCGCGGCTACCGGACGTGTCTTCCTGACGTCGTGGAGCAGCGGAAAGACATTAAGGCAGCAAGCTTCCGGCCATCCCTTCTTCGCCGGATCCAAACATAATCCGGAAGTCATCGCGCATCGCGGAGGCGATGGACAATGGCCTGGCGAAACAATGCAGGCCATGAGGCAGGCGCGGGACATCGGCGTCGATCTTCTTGAGATGGATGTCTATCTCACCCGCGACGGCCAGTTGGCACTAATGCACGATATCAATATTAAGAAGACCACAAATGGAAAAGGCTTGATTCAAAAGTTCACCCTGGCGGAGCTGCAGAACCTAAACGCCGGCTATAACTGGTCGGGTGACGGCGGCAAAACTTTTCCTTATCGAAAGAATTTGAACGAACTGCCGCAGAGTACGCGAAACGCCTTTCGAGTGCCGAGCTTGAAGGAAGTGTTCGAGGAGTTTCCTGAAATGCGCATGGTAGTCGAGATGAAGCCGGCCCTGCGTTCACCCGCCCCGGCTCTCTGCAATATGATTCGCGACCATGGAATGACAAACAAGGTAATAGTTGCCTCGTTCTGGGCTCCATTCATGAAAGAGTTTCGCGGTCTATGCGGTGCGGTCGCTACCTCGGCCTCGATCTCGGCGGGTGATTTGAAAAAGTTTCTTCTTGGAAATTCAGCGAACGACAATTCGGTGGGGGCAACTGCCATCGAAGTGCCATACCAGTTTATTACTGAAGCCCTTGTCAAAAAAGCAAGGGAGCGCAACTTGAAGATTCACGCCTGGACGGTTAACAATCCGGCCGATATGAATCGTATGATTGGATTGGGTGTTGACGGTATTATGACTGATTATCCAGGTCCGCTGCTGGCCCTCTTGACTGGTAAACCTCAGCCCGCCTGAGGACTGCGCGGAGCTACTCGTTCACTTTCAGCACTGCTAAAACTTTTCCTGCGGAATCTCTACGGGGCCGACTTTGATTGGTTCTTAAGCGCGCAGAATGTCGGATGATAAGCAACAGGGGCGTATTATTTCAAACGATGCTCAACGCCGGAACCCTTACATTCGAGGAGTTTGCCATGCGCGAACAACTTCCCCTGGCGACAATCCATGACGCGGTGCTTGAGTTTCTGCGCGGGCGCGACGATGTCGCTCTGTTCGGAGCCCCAGGCGGTCAATGCGTATGTGGGTGAAGCGCGCATGAGCCAGGACGTTGATCTAATTTCCACTTGTGCCGGCGAGTTGGCCGAGGAGTTGTGAGAACATCTGAGTGAGCGCTTTCACATCGCTGTGCGCGTGATCGGCGCAGGGAAAGGATATCGATTGTTCCAGATTCACAAACCTAGCAATCGTCATCTGGTTGATCTGCGCCCGGCTGAGTCTCTGCCCCGCGCCGAACGAATCGAAGATGTTCTGGTAATCTCTCCCCCCGGAACTCATCGCGCAGAAGGTCATCTCGTACCACGCCCGCCGCGGGCAACCAAAGGCCGGAACTGACTGGCGCGATTTGGCGATGTTGCTTTTGACGTTTCCGGAGTTGAAGCAGGACGAAGGTTCAGTGAGTGAAGTCTTTGAAATCACTTGGCGCGAACGATGACGTGATGGAGACGTGGCGTGAGTTGGTAGCGCAGGAGTTGATTGATGGCGACGATGAGAGTGAGTTTGAGTAATGACGCGGCCCTGTCAAGACGCAAACCTGAAAGCCGGCTCGTTTCCACAGCAACCGACGCTATTCACCAATAATTCACAACCACATTCTTCATTTTTCTTCGTTGAGCGATTGCTGCGTTGTTTGAAGCTGATGTTACAGCTCGCCAAAGGACTTGTGTGCCGCGAAAACCCTTGAGTTTCTTTCGTACCCGACTGAAGATGATGTCAGCACTCCATTCGGAAGCGTTCTCGTAGTCTTCTTTCACTGCGTTACTCAGCAAAATCCCCTCGGAGTCCAACTTGGCCTGTACGCGCGCTGCGAAATTAACATTTAGTCCATAAATATCATTGTCTCTGATTTGAACCTCTCCTGAATGAATGCCAACTCGAATACCTACGTAATCAATTCCCGTTTCGGTAGCAAATGCCAACGCGAAACGCACCGCGTCGGACGAGGTTCGAAATGCCGCCATAACCTCGTCACCGATCACCTTCACAACATAACCTTCGTGAGAAGCGGCAAGAGATCGCGCTTGAGTAAAATGGTCAAATAAATCTTGAATCCACTTGGCACCCAATGAATTTCCTATCTCAGTGGATCCAACTATGTCGGTAAAGACCAATGTCAGAATAAGATGCTTAGAGCCAGCCCATTCTTCCAAGGTCTTGTGGTTTTCCTTTTGAGACGCCAGACGGCTTTTTACCCACATTTACTCATTCACTTTCACACCGCGAGAAAGGCTCCTTGGGAAATGTCGACGCGGCCGACCTTCGTAAGGTATCTCAAGTGGCGAGTTCGCGTTTTGAAGCAGCGAAAGCCGCTTCTTCAATATCAATCCGTTCGGAGACAATTCTCTTGATCCACTGTTCCAAGTTGGGCTCACGATGTAGTCGTGCGAAAAACGCTGCACGAGCTGCCATTTCAGCCGGAAGAGAAACAGATTCGCTCTTGGCTCGCTTCACCCGCAGTGGCTTTTCCCACGCCGCATTGTCATCAGCAATAGCAATAACGGTTTCATCAATTTCGCGTTCAGTCTTTACACGCCTCTTTTTCATATCGTCCATCCTGTGATTATTCTAACAATGCTTTGGGGCTTCAATTGAAAAATGATTTTGAGCTTTCTTCCGCCCAGCGTTCTACCAAGCAGTTGAATAGCGATCACGATACCGCTTATTCCGGCGAACCTCAAAATCTGAAAAGAAACACTCGACGGCTTCCTCGAATGTAACGCGGTGTGCGGCGAACTCATCGCGCTCGAAATCGTATTCAAAATCTTGCGGACTAAATTTACTCCAATCGATCACTCATTCACCTTCAGCACTGCCAAAAACGCTTCCTGCGGAATCTCAACCCTCCCGACTTTCTTCATGCGCTTCTTGCCTTCCTTTTGCTTTTCGAGCAATTTGCGCTTGCGTGAGATGTCGCCGCCATAGCACTTGGCGATCACGTTCTTGCCCATCGCTTTCACGGTTTCGCGCGCGATGATTTTCGCGCCGATGGCCGCCTGAATTGGTACTTCGAAAAGCTGACGCGGGATCAGCTCCTTCATCTTGGTTGCCAACGCCCGCCCCTTCGCCGCCGCGGTGTCGCGATGCAGAACCAATGACAGAGCGTCGACCGGCTCGCCGGCAACCAGCACGTCGAGCTTGACCAGATCGCTTTCCCAATAACCGGCCAGGTGATAGTCGAGCGAAGCGTATCCGCGCGAAGTCGATTTCAAGCGATCATAAAAGTCGAGGACGATCTCGTTGAGCGGCAGTTCATAAGTCAGCATCACCCGCGTCGACGTGATGTACTCAAAGCCTTTTTGCTGTCCGCGCTTTTCTTCGAGTAGGGCCAGGATTCCGCCCAAGTGTTCTTCGGGAGTCAGGATCGTTGCGCGGATGGCGGGCTCTTCAATTTTCACAATCCGTCCAGGGTCCGGCATCTTCGCCGGCGAATCGATTTCAGTCACCTTGCCGTCGGTCGTCGTTACGACATAACGCACGCCCGGCGCTGTGGTGATCAGATCGAGATTGAATTCGCGTTCCAGACGCTCCTGCACAATCTCCATGTGCAGCAGGCCGAGAAAGCCGCAGCGAAATCCAAAGCCAAGCGCGGTGGACGACTCGGGCTCGTAAAAAAACGAAGCGTCATTAAGACGCAGCTTGTCCATGGCATCACGCAACTCTTCGTACTGGTTTGTGTCCACGGGATATAGTCCCGCAAAAACCATCGGCTTGATTTCCTGATAACCGGGAAAGGGCTCTTTGGTGGGGCGTGCGGCTTCGGTCACGGTGTCGCCGATTTGCACATCCGCAACTGTTTTGATCGATGCGGTGAGAAAGCCAACTTCGCCGACACTCAAATGATCTATGGGCGTTGGTCCCGGGCGATTCACGCCCAGCGTTTCCACCTGGTAATCGCGGCCGGCGTTGAAGAAACGAATCTTCATGCCCGGGCGGATCATGCCGTCAATCACGCGGAAGAGAACGATCACGCCGCGATATGAGTCGTACCACGAATCAAAGATCAGGGCCTTGAGCGGCGCGTCCGGATCGCCTTTGGGCGGCGGCACGTCACGCACGATCGCTTCCAGGACTTCGGCCACGCCCACACCGGTCTTGGCGCTGGTAAGAATCGCGTTGTGAGTTTCCAGGCCGATGAAGTGCTCGATCTGCTCGATGGCTTTCTCCGGCTCGGCGCCGGGCAGATCGATCTTATTGATCACCGGAATGAGTTCGAGATTGTTTTCAAGCGCGAGATAGGTGTTGGCTAACGTCTGCGCTTCGACGCCCTGCGAAGCATCGACGATCAGCAAGGCGCCTTCGCAGGCCGAAAGCGATCGCGAAACTTCGTATGAAAAATCGACGTGGCCCGGTGTGTCGATCAAATTCAGGATGTACTGTTGGCCATCCTGCGCTTTGTAGTTCAGCCGCACCGCATGCGCTTTGATGGTGATGCCGCGTTCCCTTTCGAGATCCATGTCGTCCAGGATCTGGGCGGACATATCGCGCCCGGTCACGGCGCCGGTCAACTCGAGCAGACGATCGGCGAGCGTCGATTTGCCATGATCGATGTGCGCGATGATCGAGAAATTGCGAATGCGGGATGGATCCATTGGCGGTTGTCAGTTGTTCGTCAGTTGTCAGTAGTTAGTTAATGGGAACGAAGCGGATTTTGCAACTGAGGAGTGAGAACTAACAAGTTGTCAATAGAAGATGGCGAGACGCTAACTTAACCTTACTTCTTGAACTGGAACTACCGGAGGTTGAAGTTATATTCGAGTTGCATCCACATAGACACCGGCTTGCCGTCCCTGGTTGCCGGCTTAAATTTGATTTTTTGAGCAGCTTTCACAGCGCTCTCTGTGAGTCCATCAGGCAGAGCCGAAATGACATGGATGTTTGTAACCTTTCCGTTCGAAGCAAAAACGCACTTCAGAATAACCGTGCCTTCAATCTTATTTTTTCTGGCGTCTCTCGTATAACTGGGTTCAGGCTTCTTTTCTACGAGCGCCTTTATGGCTACGTCTTTGCCGCTATAGACCTCTAACGCGATTTCCTGGGGCGCCTTGCTAACGTTGCGAGAATGACCCAGCCCCTCACAAAGACTGAGACCGAGAATTACGCAAACGACCAATGGCTGGGCGTGTCTTTTCATGATTGAAAGACGGTAGACATTGAACTGTGACTTCCTCTCTCCCGAATGACGGAATTTTCAATCGTTGATGTGTTCGTCGACGTACGCGCGCCCTTTTTCGGGCGTGTTGTACTGACCAATCCAATCCGTGTTTTTGAAGATCCAGACGATGTGGTCTTTGACGAAGTCGGCATATTTATTATTTGGAGTGCCGTCGGCATCAACCAATCCGAGCTTTTTATTTACCTTCTTCATTAATTCGTTGTCATGAGTGGCGCTGGCCGCCTGAAACAGCTTGTGGCGATTGTCATCGGACAACGAGGACGAACTGCTGGAAGGTGAGCTGCTCGTGTTTGAGTTGCGATTCGTGCCGCGGTTGGAATTGTAATTAGCATTATCAGGTGCGGGAGCTTTCTGATATTGCCAGTACACAAACCCGGCTGCGATCACTACTACGATCAAGCCGAGACATCCTGCGCCGCCACAGCCGGCGCCAATCATTTGATTTCTGGTCATTGTTCTCTCTAATTTCTGTGATGCGAGGCACTAGCCCGACCGTTAGGGAGGGCTCCATTGGTGCACCTCGGAGCCCTCCCTGACGGTCGGGCTAATGCCCCGGAGACAAAGGCGCGATCTCAAAGGTCTTCGATTTCATTATCGATCTGCGCGCGTTGTAGTTTCCCGCTGTAGTCGACGTAAATCGATTTCCATTCTGAGAAGATGTCCAGCACTTGTGTGCCGGCTTCGCGATGGCCGTTCCCAGTAGCTTTGGTGCCGCCAAACGGCAGATGGACTTCCGCGCCGATGGTGGAAGAATTGACATAGAAGATTCCGGTATAGGTTTCGTTCATTGCGTGGAACGCGCGGTTCACATCCTGAGTGTAGATGGCCGCGGACAAGCCATAACGCACGCCATTCGCAATCTCGATCGCTTCATCCAGGGAGTCTGTAGGAATCACCGAAGTCACTGGACCAAAGATCTCTTCCTGCGCGATGCGCATGTCGGGAGTCACATCGGTGAAGACAGTCGGCTCGATGAAGAAGCCGCGCGCGTATTCGCCTTTGGTCAGATGATGCCCTCCGCAAGCGAGGGTGGCGCCGTCTTCAAGCTGGCCGATGTCGATATAGCCCATGATTTTGTGAACGGCTTCAGAGTTTATCACCGGACCTACTTCGACTTTTGGATCGGCCCCGTTGCCGACGCGCAGAGCTTTGGCTCGCGCTACCAGTTTCTTTGTGAATTCACGATAGACTTTCTTGTGCACGATCAGACGGGACGAAGCGGTGCAGCGTTGGCCCGAAGTGCCAAACGCGCCCCAGACCGCGCCTTCGATCGCGTTGTCGACGTCCGCGTCATCAAGAACAATGATCGCGTTCTTGCCGCCCATCTCAAGCGAGCAGATCGCGTTGCGTTCAGCGCACGCCAGGGCCACTGACCGGCCGGTTTCCGTGGAACCGGTGAACGAAATCAAACGCAGGGAAGGATGACCAGTGATTCCCGCGCCCACGCAGACCAAAGCCGGAATCATTTTCCACGAAGGAATCGCCATCGGGAAATTCCAGGGTGTGATCAAGCCGCAGGACCCAATTGGTTGGCGCACGCACATAGCGAACTTGTTTGGCATCTCAGCCGGAGTCGTGAATCCGTGCAGACGCCGCCCTTCGCCGGCCGCGTAATAGGTGCAATCGATCGCTTCCTGAACGTCGCCTCCTGCTTCTTTCAAAACTTTGCCCATCTCGCGGGTCATGTCCGCCGTGTATTTTTCTTTATCGCGGATCAGTATCTCGCCTACCCGAAACAGAATCTCTGCGCGCCGGGGCGCGGGAGTTCGCCGCCAGCCATCGAACGCGGCCGCGGCCGCAGAGACGGCAGCGCTGACATCGTCGCTGATTGAAAGTGGAAAGCGGCCGAGCAGGTCGCGGGTATCGGCGGGGTTGCGGTTCTCGAGCCACTGGCCGCTCTTACTCGGCAGCCAGCGGCCGCCGATAAAGTTATGATAGGTCTTGCTGCGTGCTCGTTTCGTGGCGCGGGCCGCCGTTCGCGACTTCTTTGCCAGGGCTTTTTTTGCTTGCGCCATTGATAGTTTCGAGTTTCGCGTTTCGAGTTTCAGGTTGTCAGCCAGGAAAGATGCTGAACTCGAAACCCGAAACTCGAAAGCCAAAACTTTTATTGGTAAGTGAACTGAACAATTCGCTGGGCCAGGCGGTTGAACTTTCGATCAAAATGCGAAAGGTTAAGCACGATTGGATCGCCCGGCTTCAATGACTCGACGACGCGTTGGAAATCAGCCAGGGTCGCCACCGGCACGCGATTGATACGGGTCACGACTTCGCTGACAAAAATTTCCTGGGGCCGGACGTCGGCGGCCAATCCGTTTGGATCGACTTCCTTGACATAAAGGCCTTTCACCCCGTTCAGATGCTTCTCAGTAATCAGTTGCGGCGTGAGTTCGCCCAGCGTCAAACCGATTCGCCCACTACCGGTCTTTGCGCTGTCAGGCTTTTTGGCGCCTACGTTTTCCACGTCGCCCGGAGTATCCAGACGTTCGGCGAGTGTTACGCTTACCGTGCGCCGCTCGAGCTTGCCGTCAACATCGCGCAGAAAAGTAAGATTAGCTGTCTGGCCCACGGCCGTCGCGGCGACCTTGGCGATCAGGTCATTCGAATCCTGGACCGGCTGGCCATTGAACTCGACGATCACGTCGTTTACCTGCAGACCGGCCTTGCTCGCCGGCGTCGGTTGACTGCCGTTGCCATCTTGGGGCACGTCGGCGACTATGGCTCCCTTGATCTCCGGCAGATGGTAAACGCGGGCAAACTCTCCTCGCACCGGTTCGACTGAAACACCCAGAAAGCCACGCTTAACTTTTCCGTTTGCCAGGATCTGTTCGCAAACGAACTTCGCTTCGTTCGAAGGCAGGGCAAAGCCGATTCCGTTGTAATCTCCCGTCAGGGTCGCGATCTGCGAGTTCACTCCGATCGCTTCGCCGTGCATGTTGACCAGCGGGCCGCCACTGTTGCCGCGATTGATCGCCGCGTCTGTTTGCAGGAAGCGTTGAAAGCTGGTGAAGGCCTGCGAGTCGCGTTCCTTCTTGGAAATAATTCCGGCAGTCACCGTTTGATCCAGACCGAACGGCGAGCCGATCGCCAGGACCCAATCGCCCACCTGGGCCGCGTTGGAATCTCCGAACTTCATCACCGGCAAATCATGCGGAGCCTCGATCTTGATGACTGCCAGGTCGGTTTCCTTGTCGATGCCGACCACCTTACCCCGAAATCTTTCACCCGTCAGCAGGCCAATCATGATCTGCGTGGCGCCATCGATCACGTGGTTGTTGGTCAGAACATATCCCTTCGAATCGATGATGAATCCACTGCCTACTCCGCGCGTCGGCCGCGGCTGCGGACGCCGCAGCATGTCGTAAAACGGATTGCTCTGATTACGCTCAGGCTTGTCCTCGTTATCAGTTTCTGCAATGTCGGTTGAAACCTGCATCGTATCGATATTCACCACCGCGGGTTCGACGCGGCTGGCGATTTCGACGAACGAAGCCGAAAGCGCTTCCGGCGCCCGCGCCGCCGACTGCGGCCCGTCCTGGGCTATTGCCGGATGGCCCGCCAGGATCGCGCCAATCCCAATGCCGGCCAGCACGCAGACGACGGCCATGACCGCGATCCACACGCGCAGTTTGCGCAGAATTGTCGCTTCAGCGTCAGTAGTTTGTTTGAAAGACTCGAACATGATTCACCACCTTACAAGAACTCTCGATCCGGGTTTCGCTCGGGAGAGCGATCCCCACGATCTTTATCAATCTCAGGGGAAGCAGGTTTTGGCAGTATAGCGAAAGGCAGCCGGAAAAACTAGAAGTCCGAGGTAGCGCAAGCTGCCAGCTTGCTCAGCCCACCCATAGCGCTCCGCAAACGAAAACGAGTGCTACCTAAACGAGTCTCAGGGCCGCAACAAGACTTTCATGACACCCGGTTCCGAGGCACGCTCGATCGCGCGCAGTCCGTCGGTGAGAGGCCGCTCTTCGCTGATCAGACTTTCCACCTCAATGGCGTTTGTTTTTAGCAGTTCCAGCGCCGGCGCGAACCGACCGCAGCGTGACCCGATCACGTTAATTTCATCAACTACGATGCGGGCCGTATTCAAATTGCTGGCGCCGTGAAAAGTGGATTTCAGCACGAGACTACCGCGGGGACGGAGCAGATCCAGTGCGAGTTCGAATCCCGTCGCGGCGCCGGACGCCTCGACCACAACGTCGAACGCGGGCGTCAGCAGCCTGGCCTGGTCACTGGTAATTGTTTCAATGCCGCGGTGCGAAGCGATTTGAAGTTTGTGTGGATGTTTTCCGACCAGAGTCACGAGCGCCCCGGTTGTCGCCAGCACCTGTGCGCAGAGCAAGCCAAGCTTGCCGTCTCCGATCACTGCGACGTTTGTACCTTTGCCAACTTGTGCGCGCTCGAGAATTCCACAAGCGGCCGCGAGTGGTTCGACAAACACTGCGCGCTCATCCGGAACTTCATCCGGCACCGGCAGCAGGTTTACAACCGGTAGCCGCAAGAACTCTGCGTGCGCGCCATCACGGCCGACGATGCCGAGCACGGTGCGCTTCTCACAATGCCGCGGATCGCCGGCGACACAGAGATCGCAAATGCCACAGCCCGCATTGATCTCGCCGACGACGCGTTGGCCCGGTGTCAGAAGCCCGCTCGTGAGCTCGGGCTCGCTTGCAATAGAAGCCCTCCCTGACGGTCGGGCTACCGCCCCGGGCTCAGGCAAGCTTTCGATCACGCCCACAAACTCGTGCCCGATGGTTCCCTGAAACCCTGCGTAACCGCGCGTGATCTCCAAATCGGTGTTGCAAATTCCCGACAGCGTCACGCGGACCAGCGCTTCGCCAAAGGCCTCGGGTTTGGCGATGTCGATCACTGAGAGCTTTTGGTTTTCGTAGCGGAGGGCTTTCATTATCTTCGATCATTCGATCAATAGAGCGGGGCAGTAGCCTGACCGTCAGGGAGGGCTCCTCATCAAACTGAGCCCGCCTTAACGGTCGGGCTACTGCCCCCAATCAAATCAATGGAACTCGCTCAAAAAGTCTTCGTGCGTTCGTAGATATTTTCTGTCGTTAGCTCGATGGTTTGTCCACGTCCCGAAACCTTCACCGGCAGGCGCCACTCGATCTTTTCGCCGCCGGACAAAGTCGCGGTGGCCCTAAGCCACCAATTGCCTTCAGACAATTTCATCACGGCTCGGCCGTTGTTATCGAGTTGTGCGCGCGCCGGTACCAGCCCCTTTATCCGTTGCGCGAGAAAATCATCGAAAGTTTTTCCAGGTCGCAGGGCGGCGGAATAATCTCGTTGCGCGGCCGCGAAGTCGATCGGGTAAAGCTCAACCTGCATGTTGCCCGGAGTGGCCGGCGCGTCGCTGCGCAGGGCGATAGTTATTTCTGAAGTCGCGTTTGGGTCAGAGTTTTCAGTCCGCCTCCAGGATTCATCCGCCGGCAGACGCCGGTACACGTTCCAGCCGGCGAGAAACAGTGCGCCGACCAACACCGCTCCGAGAAGGATTCTGATGATTGTCATTGCCCTGCTCTGACCGAAGGCCGAGTTAAAGCGGCAGAAAAACCTGGTGACTCACAATCCTGAAGCTCCGGAGGAGCCAGATGTTTATAGCATTGAAAGTTCCAAATGAATATTAAGCTCCGGAGGAGCGAAATCATATTATCCAAATTAGGTCCAGCCTTTCCGCACATCAGATGGCAGAGCCATAATGGAAGTCCACGTTCCCGGTTCAGTTGAACCCAACGCGAATGCGCGATAATCTCAAGACGTGAATAATCTTTGGGACGACAAGTTGCACGAAGAGTGTGGCGTGTTCGGCATCTACGGACATACCGAAGCAGCTCGCCTGACCTATCTGGGCTTGTACGCGTTGCAGCACCGGGGTCAGGAGTCTTGTGGTATCGCCGTCTCAAACGGCGCCCAAATCGTCTCAGAGCGTGACATGGGTTACGTCTCGGAAGCTTTCGATCAAACACGTCTGGATCGGATGCCCGGCCCCAGCGCGATCGGTCACGTTCGCTATTCCACCGCGGGTGAAGTCTCGCTGCGTGAATGCCAACCGTTCTTGGTCACCTGCCAGCACGGCCAAATCGCAGTTTGTCACAACGGTAATCTGCCATTCGCGCGCGAAGAACGAAAGCTGCTGGAACGCGAAGGCGCGATTTTTTCCTCGACCTCAGATACCGAAGTCGTGCTGCATGGGGTCGCGCGATCGCACGCGGCCAGCGTGGCCGAAGCTATACCTGAAGTTCTGCGCCACACCGAAGGCGCGTTCTCAATGCTGTTTCTGACGCCGACGGAACTCATCGCGATTCGCGATCCGCGCGGCTTTCGTCCACTGGCCCTGGGCCGTCTGGGAGATGCATGGGTGATCGCTTCGGAAACGTGCGCCTTCGATCTGATCGATGCCAAGTACGTGCGCGACATCGAGCCGGGCGAGATGGTCGTCATCAACGAAGATGGTCTGCGCTCGTCGCGTCCGCTGAATGCCCAGCAACATTCGATGTGTATTTTTGAGCACGTTTACTTTGCCCGCCCCGATTCGCTCATCTTTGGCCAATCGGTCAATCGGTCGAGACACTTGATGGGAAAGCGTCTGGCGATTGAGCAGCCCGCGGACGCGGATATCGTGGTGCCGGTGCCGGATTCAGGAGTGCCCGCCGCGATTGGTTATTCGTCTGAGAGCGGTCTGCCGTTTCGTTTCGGCCTGGTGCGCAATCACTATGTCGGCCGGACGTTCATTGAGCCCCGTCAATCGATTCGCAGTTTTGGCGTGCGCATCAAACTAAATCCGGTGCGCGATCTAATCGAAGGCAAGCGCATCATCCTGATCGACGATTCGATAGTGCGCGGCACGACTTCAAAGAAAATCGTGCGCATGGTGCGCGAAGCCGGCGCCAAAGAAATTCATGTGCGCATCTCCTGCCCGCCGACAATCAGTCCCTGCTATTACGGCGTCGACACTCCCAACAAATCAGATCTAATCGCCGCCAACTATTCCATCGAAGGCATTCGCGACTTTATCGAAGCCGATTCGCTCGGGTATCTCTCACTCGAGGGCATGTTGGAAGCGACGGGAATAAATCCGAACTCAGCCTGCGTCGCCTGTTGGAACGAAAAGTATCCGACGCGAATTACGAGCAATGCTGAGACGATGCATTCGCGTGAGCAGGGGAGTGCGGCGCCCGCGCGCACTGTGGTGGAGATCTAGTTATCGACCCGTAGGAAAGGCTTAACGGATGGATACGCCCACTCTTCCAGCTGAGTTTAAAGAGCTTTACCAAACAGGCGAGACGCTCGGCAGGGACATACAAGAACATTTCAATTCCTGGCCGCTCAAAAAACCCAATCCGGTGCGAAAGGATTTGCCCGATGAAGTAGCTGGGCGCATCGAGGCGTTACGTGATCGAGCTCATAGCTGGTTTAACGAACTAACCATTCGTGTGCTGCCTCAAACAACCTTTGAGAGAACTTACACCAACATCCTTGTGCGTCGTCTCACCGCAGCGATCAAGTGTTCGAGATTTTACGAGGAATATCAAGAGCCATGGTTCGCTGGCGCCTCATTGGGCGGCCCTACCCAAGAAGGAGTCAGTGTACGTCATAATGTCAAAAGGCCGATATCGTTGAACGCTGCTAAGAGCGAAGCTACTGAGGTAATCGACCTCGCATTACGGCTCATCCGAACGGCACCAGCCACTCCGATAATAGAGAGGGGATCAGCAAGAACAATAAAGCACGTTGCTAATACGGCCTTCATTCTCATGTGGATGGACAAGAATCATCCTGAACTTGTCGATGTCCACGAAGCCGTCAAAGAAGTCTTTGCAGAGTTCGGGATTAAAGCGCTTCGTGCCGATGACATTGAACATCAGGATCGCATTACGGACATCATACTGAGCGAAATCGCTCGGTCTGAATTTCTCTTCGCTGATCTAAGCGGAGCAAGACCGAATGTTTACTACGAGGTCGGGTATGCTCACGCGCTGGGTAAGCATCCTATTCTGTTTCGGCGTGCCAATACTTCGCTACATTTCGATCTTGCCGTCCACAATGTTCCTGAATATGAGAACGTGACTCAGCTTCGTATGCTATTGCGCCAACGTCTGGAAGCGATGACTGGGCGTGTGCCAAACACTCGGTAGGCTGAGAAATAGTATGAGCGTGCAGCCAAAGATTATCGAGGTCGCAACACAGAACTCAGCGTGCGTAATCCGCGAGGCGCCGTTTCTGAAGCCCCTCTACGGACTGCCGCCTTACCAATAACACCGGGGATGCCCGTGATATTGAAGGGTTTGAGGTAGACGGCTTTGCACAAGACGTCAGTCTATCAGTCCGCAAAGCGGACGAATGATAATAGCCCAGCAGTTTTACTGCTGGGAAAAAAACCGAAAGGTGTTTAGTCCGTGGAGCGGACGGCTGAAAGATACCGGCCAGATCCTATAATCCTTTCAACCGTCCGCTTCACGGACTTCGTCTCGAACTCCGGCCATTCCCAGCGATGAATCGCTGGGCTATTTTCAATCGTCCGCTAAACGCGGACTCAACGCGACTTTTTGGGCAAAGCCGAAGTAGACTATCGCAAGGACGAGAAGATGGGCTTGGCGACGGTCGTATGGCGCAAAGAGAACCAAGAGGAATAGTCATTCCCAGCAAAGAGGAACTGCTTAGGGCTGCGCACGAGCGGGTCCGCCTTCCGCCGGGTGAATTGTGGCTCGACTACCAGGATGACGTGGACACGCTCTACATCAGCCTGAAAGAGAAAACGCGACCGACGCACAGCGAGAGCGATATCGACGAAGGGGTCGTCTTCGACTATGAAGGAGAAGATCTGGTCGGAATCGAAATAATGGATGTCACTGGTCAGTTGAAATACGCCAATCCATCATGAGTTGTCTGCCTACGCCTATCTGCGGTTTGCGACTGTCTTCGTCTCAATCTGATCGTCCGGCCCATCTTAGTGTTCATTTCGAGCAATTTCAATCAGAGAATTTCCTAAGCTCTTGGTCTATGAGCATTTTCAAGCCAGGAGGCCGATTTAGTTTTTCCTGCAACTCGCGAATAGTTCTTCTCTTGAGATCGTTGAAAATCGTATGTTGGTAATAGCATCCTATGTCTCGGGACACATCCAGAAAATCATCGAGAATGTTTCGACGCTTAGTTGGGTCTATGCTTTTCCAAATGCTGGGTGAAATGAACCAATGATCAGTTCCATGAATCATCCAACTTTCAATCATGCAAAGGAGGCCAAGGGACCCGGCGAACTTCCGAAGATAGCGTTCTAAGTGTTCCCGATCGCTCTGCAAAACCGAGATGCTTACGATTGTCTCGCTACCTTGCGGAAGCACCAGCAGCAGCGCCCTGACATTGCGCATTCCTTCATTGGTTTCAATGTGAAAATTCCCATGGCCAGAAAGGCAAACGGGAAGCGCCTCGTCAACCAATACTGCACAGACGCATAGCCCGCGCTCGAGATCAGAAAGACCTGCTAAGGCTGCGGGTTCGAATTCGTCCTGGAAAGACACGAGTGCGCGTTCTACACTTGCCAGACGATGATGGACTTCACTCTCGCGTGGATCGGACGTCTTCACATTCGTTAACGAAAAGGTCTGATCAGGAACTCGTTCTCGATATAGTCCTTCAAGCTTCCGCCTTCTGAATTCCAAGTAATCTTCCAATCCTTCCTTAACAGCCTCCGTATCGATCCGCAATCGGACAATTTCCCGACACACAGATCTGTAGATTTGAAGGGTCAAGTCGTTTTCCGGATCAAGCCGACCAAGTCTCTCGAATTGTCCGAACATCTGCTCATGCTTCACACAGAACCCGGGAAACGCACTAGCGCGATTAATACCCAATCTCCTCATTTCCACACGGTTGGATCTGTGATCGGCTTCCAGAGCGAGAACGTGACGCCCCTCAGCTATACATTCCAAACTCGCTTTTTGGATCGTGTGTGATCTTCTGACGCTTGGACTTGAGCACTTTGGCTCAATGCACTCTCTAGGAGTTTTTCGCTTTGTGGCGAATCTTTTTGCCACTTTAAATATCTCGGCCGCGTTGGCAGACTCGTCCTGAAATAAGATGGAATCATCTCGCAAGTAATCATCGTTCACCTGAACAATGGCTTTTAGGAGTTCAGGATTCAGTTCGGGCTTTGACATATTCCAGCTATGATTCTTATCAAGTTTTTCAGCCAGACAAACGTATCAACCTTCATTACTGGTTTCATCGATACGGTTACGAATCATTCCTTCGATTGGAACCTGCTCTTGCAAAATCGGCGCAAGAAAGTTATGACGTACGTCAGTTGTGACTGATCATCTTATCGGCAAACCCATCCCGCGCAAAGAAGGCCGGAAGAAAGTTACCGGTCAGGCGCTTTACGTTGACGATCTGAGTTTTCCCCACATGCTCCACGGCGTCACTGTACGGAGTTCGGTGCCGCGCGGCCGAATTAAAAGCATTTCTTTCGGAGGCGACATTCCGTGGGATGAATTCACGATCGTTACGGCCAAAGACATTCGCGATCTGAAGCTCGGCGAAAATCATGTTGCGCTAATCCTCAACGACCAGCCTTATCTCGCCGACGAAGTCACCAATCACCCGGAAGAGGCCATAGTTCTGCTGGCTCATCACGACCGCTATCTGCTGGAGGAAGCGCGCCGCCACGTGCTCATTGAATATGAAGAACTGCCGGCGGTGTTCAATCTGGAAGATTCACTGGCGCAGAAAGAAATCATCTGGGGCGAAGACAATGTCTTCAAGAAATTCCTGGTCGATAAGGGCAACGTTGACGACGTTTGGTCGAAAGCGGACATCATTGTCGAAGGTGAGTATGAAACTGGTGCTCAGGAGCAGCTCTATATCGAGAACAACGGCGCGATTGCCGTGGCGAACGCAGATGAGGGCGTGACTGTTTGGGGTTCGATGCAGTGTCCTTACTATGTGCACAAGGCGCTGATCAAGTTGTTCGGTTTGCCGGAAGAAAAGGTTCGCGTGATTCAGACTGAAACCGGAGGCGGCTTTGGCGGCAAGGAAGAATATCCTTCGATGATTGCCGGACACGCGGCGCTGCTGGCGTGGAAGTCAGGGAAGCCGGTCAAGTTGATCTACGATCGCGCGGAAGATATGGTCGCGACGACCAAGCGTCATCCATCACGCACGCGCCACAAGACCGCGATCACGAAAGACGGAAAACTGATCGCGATGGAGATCGATTTCGTCATCGATGGGGGCGCTTACTGCACCTTGTCGCCCGTCGTGCTATCACGCGGAACCATTCATGCTGCCGGACCTTACTTCTGTCCGCACGTCCGTATCAGGAGCAAAGCCGTGGCGACGAACATGCCGCCGCACGGAGCTTTCAGAGGATTTGGGGCTCCGCAGAGCATCTTTGCCCTCGAGCGACATCTGGATAAAGTCGCTGATGCTGCAGGCCTGACTCCGGAAGAGTTTCGTCGGCGCAACTTCATCAAAGAAGGCGAAACGACGGCGACCAATCAGTTGATCCGCGAGAAAGTCGACATGGAAGGTTTGCTGAACCGGGCATTCGAATTGAGTGACTATCATGCTAAGCGGGAACGGTTTGCGAAAGAGAATGCTGCGAAGAATGCGGACGCGGCTGAGCGGGGCAGTAGCCCGACCGTGAGGGAGGGCGTCGTTGATCGAGCGCTCACGCCCTCCCTGACGGTCGGGCTACTGCCCCGCCCTGCGGCGTCGGCGCTCCCAGCGTCACGCATTAGGAAAGGCATCGGCTTCGCTTCGTTCATGCATGGCGCGGGATTCACTGGATCCGGCGAGGTCTATCTGCAATCGATCGTCGGCGCGGAAGCGACGCCCGAGGGACTAATTCGAATCCTCGCTGCCAGTACTGAGATTGGTCAGGGCACGAACACTATCTTTGCTCAGATAGCCGCCGAAGCGCTCGGTCTTGATTACGATCTATTCGAAGTTGCACAGCCCGACACTGCTGAGGTCCCCAACAGCGGGCCCACGGTCGCCTCGCGCACGTGCATGATCGTCGGCAAACTGGTCGAATCCGCGGTGCTCGGTTTGAAACAGACGCTTCTCGGCAGTGGCTTGCTGAATGATCAATTCACTCAAGCTGAATTTCAAGGGGCTTGCAATGCTTACATCGAAAAGTTTGGTCAGTTGAAATCATTCAGCAGGTATCAACCACCGCCGAATGTTTTTTGGGACGACGAGAAGTATCAGGGCGACGCCTACGGCGCTTTCGCCTGGGCCGTCTATGTGGCAGAAGTTTCCGTGGACACGTTGACCTATGAAGCGCATGTCGATGACTTTGTCGCCGTGCAGGAAGTCGGCCGGGTAATTAACCCGGTGCTGGCTGCCGGACAAATCGAAGGCGGAGTAGCCCAGGCGATTGGGATGACGCTTTACGAAAACGTCGTCTGGGAAAATGGGGAAGCGTTGATGGAGGAGTTGGCCAGTTAAAAACTAAGTTCACGATACTCGCCGGGTGTGATTTGGGAGAGCACTTCGGAGATTCGGGGAAGATGCTCCTTCATGCGCAGCCAACTGTGGTCATGAGGTCAGATGGCGTTGAGGGATGAAGTCAGTACCGGGAGCGGTAGCGACCGGGTCGCCGTGCTACCCAACTTGATCGGCGTGGATTGAAGACCCGGTCGCTACCGCTTCCGGTACTGACTCCATTAGACTCGACGACAAGTCTATGGAAAGAATCATTAGCGCCGCATTTGCCTTCCTGATAGGATCCGTCGGACTTTGGGCAGGCTTAAAACAGTTGAGAAACCGCGTTGCGCTCAACAGTTGGCCGACGACAAAAGGGAAAGTGATCGAGCGCGGCACGTTTCGGCCGTTCATACCGGCCGCGGGTCCGCCCGCTTTTCGCCATTCTCCTTTGGTGAAATACGTCTATCAGGTTTCTGGTAAGGAATTCATCAACGATAGTATTCGTCCAAAACGGATTCAGCTACCGCAGCACAACACCAAAGAGTGGGCGCAGAAAAAAGCAGAGTCATTTCCGGACGAGGTATCCGTCCATTACAATCCCGAAGATCCGAGCGAGTCTTTTCTTCTCCAAACCTCCAGGCTAATGCTGTACGTTGTAGTCGTCTCCTCGTGTCTGGCTATTTTGTTTGGGTTGCTGTTTCTGCTAGTTTTTTCGCCGAAGTGAATTAGGCGCGGCTTGACGGACGGTTCCGGACTAAACTCGTCGATGGATACAAAGGACATAACCGCGAAGGTCACAGTGTCGTGCACCGTTAACGGCGAGAACCGGACGCTGCATGTTTATCCCCTGGAGCGACTGCTCGACGTGCTGCGCGAGCAGTTGCGTCTGACCGGGACTAAAGAGGGTTGTGGCGAGGGCGAATGTGGCGCGTGCTCGGTGATGATCGATGGCCGGATCGTTAACAGTTGTCTGGTGCCAATCGCGCAGGTGGCCGGCGCGACGATTCAAACGATCGAAGGGATCGCGACGGACGATCAGCTGCATCGCGTGCAGCAGGCTTTCATTGAATGTGGCGGCGCACAGTGCGGAATTTGTACGCCGGGCATGGTTCTGGCCGCGGTAGACTTGCTCGAGCGCCAGCCAAATCCGAACGCAGACGACATTCGCACTGGCCTGGCCGGGAACCTTTGTCGCTGTACCGGCTATATGAAGATTTTTGAATCGGTGGTGCGGGCCTGTCAGAAATAATTCAGGATGGTGCGATTGTTATTTACCGATCGCAGGAAAGTGTCAATGAGCCGCGAAGCGGCGATAGAAGGTAGCGCCGGGCGTAAGCCCAGGGTTCCAGTCTGCAAAATGACCCAAGCCCGCTGAGGAGTCTGTCGGAAAAAGGAATTTCTTTATGCAACCTCTGTGTCACACAGAGAACCACAGAGCTCTTTTTGCGACAGACTCCTGAGCGGGCGACAGATGTTTGACACCTATCAGAGGCAAGTTGTGATTGTTCGTCGCAATCATCGAAACGCGCTGTCGCCCCTTCGGGGCTTCTATATCCAAACCGGATCGTTACCGCGGGCTCACGCCCGGGGCTACCTTCTGTCGCCGCTTCGCGGCTCGTTGGGCGGTCCCGTCTCGATTGATCGAATGCGGGGTTATTCAGACTCTTAATGAGAGCCTACGTCCCATCCTATCAACTTATTTCGCCCGCGAATTTGAGCGAAGCGCTCAATTTTCTTGCGCGTGATGAAGGATCCTGGCGGCCTTTCGCCGGTGGCACTGACCTAATGGTCTTACTCGAAGCCGGAAAGTTGGCGCACAAGAATTATCTCAACATCTGGAATCTGTCGGAGCTCCGCGGAATTGAATTAACCGACGCTCATGTTGAGTTGGGTTCCCTGACCACTTACACGGAAATCCAGGACCACGAAACGCTGCGCGCAGAATTCCCGATGCTCTGTCAGGCGGCAAGTGAAACCGGTGGGCTGGCGATCCAAAATCGCGGCACCATTGGCGGTAATATCGTCAACGCTTCACCAGCGGCAGATTCGCCGCCGGCGTTACTGGCGTATGACGCTGAGTTGGAATTTGTCTCAGCCGCAGGGTCGCGCACGATTCCCTATCATGCTTTTCACACTGGTTATAAGCAGATGGACATTCGCGCTGAAGAGTTGCTGCGTGCGATTCGTTTGCCGCGTCTTACCAAAGGTTTGACGCATTACTATCGCAAGGTCGGTACGCGCAGGGCCCAGGCCATCTCGAAAGTTTGTTTCGCCGGCGTGGCCCGGATGAACTTGAATCAGATCGCCGATGTTCGCATCGCGCTGGGCAGTGTGGCGCCAATCCCGATTCGTTGCGTGCTGACGGAAGCCGCTCTGCATGGCCAAACGATAAAGGTTGAGACTATCGCCGCCGCCAGGTCCGCGCTGACGGCCGAGATCGCTCCCATCGACGATCTGCGATCCACCAGAGATTACCGGCTCAGAGTCTCGCTTAATTTGCTGGAAGATTTCGTTCAGCGGGTTGCCTCAGGAGTTCGTTAGCCTCGCAGAGTCCTGGCAAATGTCTCAGCCGCAAGCTGTCAGCTTGCGCTACATCGGGCTTGCGTTAGAATCGTGCTGACGAACCCTCGCATGAACGTTGTCTCTTACTCAACGAAAGTTTTTCTCCTCGCCGCCCTCGCGGCAAGCCTCCTCGTCTCGACCATTCCTACATATGGGCAGAACGCGCCGCCCGTCGTTGACGATACGCATTTCAATATGCTGGTGCTGGGCGATTCGATAGCCTGGGGCCAGGGCCTGCGGGAAGAGCACAAAGCCTGGTACCTGGTAAAGACCTGGCTGGAAAAAAACAGCGGACGCCCAGTGCGCGAAAGAGTGGAAGCTCATTCCGGGGCGGTAATCGGTTCGGTGGGAGGTTCAGCCGGCAATCCTTTACCGCTACAGGATGGCGAAGTGAATAGCGGTTTGCCCAGTGTCAACGATCAGATCGAGAACGCCCTGCGCTCCTATGCGAATCCGGCCAAAGTTGATTTGGTGATAGTCGATGGCTGCATCAACGATCTTGATGCCCGCCGGTTGCTGAACGCCGTCAATACTCCTGAGGGAATTCGTGAAGTGTCGCAACAGAAATGCGGTCCCCCAATGGAATCGCTGCTGAGCCGCATCACCAGAACGTTTCCCAGTGCGCATGTGGTAGTGACTGGCTACTATCCGATCCTCTCTGAAAGGACAGAGAGTGATCTCTTCATGAGGGCGTTGGCGAAGAGATTTTATACCGGCGCGGCGCGGATGAACGACAAGCAATTGCGCACCAGGTTGATAGAAATCTCTCGTCAATGGTACGAAGGGTCTAATCAGATGCTGGCCGTCGCGGCGGGTAGAATCGATGAACAGTTGGCCGCCAAAGGTTCTCGCCAGCGAGTACTGTTTGCCGAAGTTGGTTTTCTGCCTGAGCATTCGTTCGCAGCGCCGCAATCGCGTCTGTGGGGCTTCGATGCTTCGACAATCAGAAAGCTGCTGGTGATTCTGACGCTGGGTCGCGTGACTTTGAAGACGAATGATGAGCAGCGAAACCAACGTAACGCCAGTTGCAAAGATACGTTTAGGCCTCCGACCGGCGAGACAAAGCAGCAAAAGGAAGCGCGAGAAAACCGGATTTTGCTGTGCCGGCTGGCGGCGATTGGACACCCGAACCGAAAAGGCGCTCAGATGTATGCCGATGCGATCGACAAACAGCTGAAAATAGTCATGAGTAGTCCAGGATGGCTGAGGAACAGCGGCGCCATCGCCACTCCTGGCAGCACAGTGCCCTAAAGTCGCTCGACGTGCACAATTTAAGAGCTCGTGTCTGACACACGAAGAGGAAATCCCCAATGACACCAGACAATATTCAGTTTCGCACGGGCGTCATCAAGCCGGTGGAATGCTTGAAAGAAGGTTGGGCGCTAATCAAAGATCAGTACTGGCTGTTTCTGGGAATTGTCTTTGTCGGTATTTTTGTAGGCAGTGCGGTTCCCATCGTCCTGATCGGGCCGATGATGGTGGGC
>WNFR01002907.1_pt1 | contig 26644 bp, 18 predicted proteins | sample 5400221 | NCBI WGS metagenome assembly WNFR01 (sample SAMN13153357, study PRJNA577476) | soil metagenome | isolation source: 40 cm soil under Madrone tree | place: USA:California | collected 2016-06-14
CTCTCAGGTTCCTGACCTGAGAGATGACTCAAGTTGGGTTGCTGGTTTGAATATTGAACGGCTTTCAAACTTGAGGCGGGGACAGGGTCCACCTTCCTGACCTGCGAGGTTATGAGGGTGAGTGAGTTAGTTTGATGATGAGTGGCTTTCAAGCTTGGGCGGGGATAGCTCCGCGTCCGCTGCCTACTGCTTTGCCCCGTCTTCCTTTACAATCATGCTATGCGCGTCAGAGGCCGTCGTCGTAAGTCAATAGCTTTCTTCGTCACACTCGGATCTCTTCTCGTAGCGCTCGCCATTGCGCTGAACGTTGGTTGGATCATACTCAACTGGCGCGAAGTGGCGATGCTCGTCTTTGGCATTATCTTCTTCCTCTTGATCATCTTTGGACTTGTTCTCAACACCACTTTCTTAATCCGCGAGATCCGCCGCAATGAGCAACACGATGCTTTCATTAATGCCGTCACTCACGAATTGAAAACTCCACTTGCCTCGATACGTCTCTATTTGGAAACACTCAAAACACGTGATGTCGGTGAAGCACAGCGCCGCGAGTTTTACAACATAATGCTTGCCGACAGCGATCGGTTGCTACAAACCGTTGAGCAGGTGCTACGGGCAGGACGTGCTGGCCATCGTCGAAGACGCATCTCCAAATCGGTCGTGAACGTGGGTGAAATGGTACGCGAATGCCTCGAGTTAACGCGTGTTCGATATGGGTTGAGCGAAAACAATCTCACATATAGTGAGACGGCCGATGCTCACGGTGTGAAAATCGCAGGTGATGCAGACGAATTGAGATCCGCCTTTTCAAATCTGTTGGACAATGCCGTCAAGTATTCTGACGACGAGGTTAGAGTTTCAGTACAAGTGGCCACCATGGACGAAAAGCGTGTTGCGGTAAGAGTGGCCGATCGAGGCATTGGCATACCGAGCGCGCAGCGCAAAAGGATTTTCAAGAGATTCTATCGCGTGCCTGGTCTTTTCATGGCGCGGGTGAAGGGAACCGGTCTCGGGCTGTTTATTGTGCATTCAGTTGTGCAGAAGCATGGAGGCCGCGTGTTCGCTGAGAGTGCCGGCCTGGGCCATGGGAGCACTTTTACAATTCAGTTACCACGGGCCTGAAAGATAATGAGTGCTGTTCTAATCGTCGAAGATGAAAAGCATCTGGCCAATGGCTTGCGGTTTAATCTGGAAGCCGAAGGCTACACAGTAGACATTGTCGGCGCGGCAGAACCGGCCCTTTCTCTCCTTTTGGAGCAGCGCAAACTCTACGATGTTGTTGTTCTGGACGTTATGCTGCCGGGCATGGACGGTTTCTCGCTGGCGTCCAACCTGCGTGCCGCGGGACAGTTCGTTCCCATCCTCATGCTGACAGCACGCGGCCAGGCGGAAGACGTCCTTCGCGGATTTGAAGCCGGCGCCGACGATTATTTACCGAAACCGTTTGAGCTTTCAGTTTTGACGGCTCGTCTTCATGCACTACTGCGGCGACGCGAATGGTTCCATAAAGATCGGAGCAATCCTGCGAAAGGGGATACTGGCGTCTTGCCGGCCAGCGAAGCCAGGGTTTTCAGCTTCGACGATATAACCATTGATTTTGAAGCATTGGAGCTACGCTCGGGTGTGCAGACGGTTCACCTGACCCTGATGGAGGCGGACTTGTTGCGCTATTTAGTTCGTCACGAAGGCAAAGTCGTGTCGCGTAGCTCAATACTCGAGGATGTTTGGGGATTGCGCGAGGATACGGATACCAGAGCAATTGACAACTTCATCGTCCGGCTCAGGAAATACATCGAGAACGAACCATCTCACCCGCAACATCTACTGACCGTGAGAGGGGTAGGCTATCGATTTGTCTCAGGTTAGAAAGAAAGTGCTCAGCTAGTTGCTACTATAACTGAAGCGCGTACGCCGAGTAGGTCTGAAAAGTCTTTTGTGTAAATCGCTTCTACCCTTCGCACCTTCGCAATCTTTTCCACCAGTTCTTCGCTCGAGATGAAGCCGTTTTCAGTATGGGCGACGGCCCACGTCGGAATATGAGAGGCGGTTCTTAATAGGTCTTCGACGAATCCAAGATACTGCTGTTTGCTTTGCACCTTTGATCCGAGCTTTGGTCCAAGCTGGCTTTCAAAGTCCACCCAGAAGTCATCGCCGCCCCGAAGCCACTCCTCGCGCCAGGTTACGAGCGCATCTCTAGCCGTGGACCCCTGCGTCACCGGAACCGGCAATCTTAGAAACAACAGCTCACTGTGATGACGCTCGGCGACGAAAGCGCGGACGTCCTGGTTTGTGCTCTTGTTTCTCAACGAATTGTCATGGAGGTACGGCAGGCCATCCAGCATTAGCCGGAACACCTTTGATAATGAGAAAGGCTCTCGCAATTCGCACGTTTGCTTGTTGAAGGAGAGCACGTAGTCTCCGACCATCATTCCTGCTGTCAATGCCAGTGCCCGTTTGAATGGTTCGAGACGTTCAGCACTAAAGCGCACATTATCAAGCCACCAGGCATCGGTCTCATTAAACCATTTGAGCAGTGCCGGATTATCGAGTTTGTCTCGAGGTACGTAGGCTTCGTCGAGTAAGATGTCCAGGTCCTCTTCGTCGAGACGGTCTTGCTGATTCTCCACCAGTGCAAAGGCTTTGGTATATGACCACATCATCGGATCATTCGCGGCCACTCTCACTTTCCAGCGCTTCAAGTGGACACAGATTTCCGGCTCGCCTGTGAAGGGCAACGCGACGGAAGAAAACTTCAGGTGTCGCAGGACACCCAATTCAAAAGCCAGCCAGCCGTTTGTAAATTGCATAGAAGAGTTTTACACGGACGCTAATTATTTCGTGGACGACGAAAATAGATTCCACCCGTCATCCTTTGTACCGTTCGGAGCGTTGTCGATGGTGGACTCGTCTGAACCGGCAAACAACATCGGTTCCAGAGAAAGAAACACCTTTACTACCGCCGGATCAAATTCAATGCCTGCACGTTCAGCCAGCTCACGTTTAGCGTTTTCCGAACTGAAGGCCGGCCGGAAGGGTCGCCCATCGGTCAGCGCGGCAAACGAATCAGCGACGCGCAGGATTCTTGCCGCCAGGGGAATTTCCTCGCGACGAAGCGCATCGGGATAACCTCGACCATTCCACCATTCATGATGCCAGCGTACCAGCAATTGACGCGATCATGTCGCGCGAGATGAAAAGACTTGCCGATCTCGTCGGCTATCGCAGCTATGCGCTCGGCATGCGGATGTTCATAACGCTCAAAACGATCTGCGGCCGTGGCGAGATGGAGAAAAGCCTCGCCGGCTGTCTTGTCGATTAAATCTACGCGTGTTGCAGCCGACATCGGTTTTTGTTGCGGTCCTTCTGAATCAAACATTCCTCCACATTTCATCACAGAGAAAGCATGGTCGCAAACGACGAACGTGAAACGAGCTCGGGTTAGCGCATTATTTTAAGGTGCGCAACAGCTCGCGAGCCTTCGCGTTATTGGGGTCGGCAGCAACTGCCCGTTCTGCTTCACCCCGAGCTCGTTTCGGAAACCCGAGATCGCGATACAACTCTGCCAGCATCAGTCGATACCCGGCATTACCCGGCTCGAGCTTAAGGGCAGCCTGCAATTCTGCCTCCGCCAGACGTCGGGTACTTTCGTTTGCCGCTAAAGCGTGACCGTAATAGGCCCGATAACGCGATTCGCCTGGCACTGAACGTGCGGCCAGGGATAGCAGGTTAATGGCGGCATTTGTCTGGCCTTGCTGGAGAGCAGCAAAGCCTTCCTTGAAATTGATCTCCGCACGCTGCGGGTCGAAGGCATCCTGTCCCTTTACTTGGCTGACATTAGTGGTAGTGTTAATCGGAGTGTTGGCTTTCGGCGCAGTCTGCGCAAAATCTTTCGTCTTAGCTCGGGCCCTCAGCTTCGAGTCGTAACTCTTCCGCCTTTTATCATCCGTCAAGGTTTCATACGCTTGCGTGATGCGCGCGAAGGCCGAATCGAGAAGAGCGTGCATGGAGCTAGCGGCTTGCTGCCGAAACTTGTCTGGATGGTAACGCCTTGCGATTTCATAATAAGCGTGTTTGATTTCCGCGGACTGGGCCTTGTCGTCAACTTTCAGAACCTCATAGTGCGTGGTTGCGGCGCTTAAACGCGCCAGAAACTCTTCCAGGTTGGTTTCGCTAACTACCGGAGCGGTTGAGCTCTCACTCGCAACATCTTCGACAGGGAGTTCGACGCCGTCTGCTGGTTTCTGAATCTGTTGCCTGGACCAAGCTCCTTTGTTACCCAAAACTTCTTTCCATTTCTCGCGTCTCACTAAGCCCGAAACTGCGAGCGCATAGATCAGGTTCAACGCATCCAACTCACCCAGCCCACTGAGTGCGACAAGATCGCTTAGCGCCGTTGGACCGTCCAACCGCGAGAGCATGAAGCCCTCTTGGGGCAGCAAATTATTACTAGTAAGAGCGTTCGCAACCGGAAAAATCATTTCCCCGGGATCACCAAAACGCGAAGTCGCGAAGCTCGGAGGCGTCCTGCGCCCAGCTTCCAGAACAAGCGTATCAGTATCGATCTTGAAACTTACCTGTTCCTTCAAGTGAGAGAGGTTATTAAATTCCCAACTTCCCTCAGTCCATAGGAGCACTACCCGCAACACGTCAGAGACCAGCTTGATCTGCAGGTTTTCCAGGGTCGCGGGGGCCAATAATTTCTCTGCAGAAATGGCCTCGGCGAGCGCGAGGTCCGAGTGCAACGATTTAAGGCGTTCCAGTTCGTTGCCGGCAATCATTTTGCCGGATTTCAAATACTCGATAAGGCGCAAGCTGCGGACGTTGGAGGCTGCGTAAATAAGCAGGCCTTCCTTAAAATAGACGACGGCCTCGATGCGTTCATGTCGAACACGCAATCTACCGGACAGAGTTTTCGCCGAAATCTCACGAATTAGTTCAGCAAGAGGTTGCTCGCTTAATTGACCGTTCATGCTGATATGGATGGTCCCTGGGAGGTGATCCCGTCAATAAATAGCAGCAATCTGCCAAGGAGCATCATAGCGCACGGCAGAGAGAAAAAAGAAGCAAGACTTTGACACTCGCCAAAGCGAATTCTATATTGATTACACATAACAATTTTGAGTGCTGTTGCAGCGAAGAATTTAGCGGGGTAGGTCTATATTCAACATGGGTGAACGAGTGGTCAACGCTTCCGAGAACGAAACCGGAAAACAGCCGCGAGAATCGGGTAACGAAACAGCCAGCGAGGAAAACACAAACGAACGCGTAGAGATTCTGATTGACGCGTTAAAGCAGCGGAGCTCCGAACTCGAAGAAGCAAACCGGGAGTTGCGCCGGGTTTCGCATTACCGCTCGTTGTTCCTGGCGCGGATGTCGCATGAATTACGTACCCCACTTACGTCGATTCTTGGTTTTAGCGAGATCTTACTTGACCAGGAACAACTTACCGAACCGCAGCGGCGGTTTTGTCAGAAGATCCAGGATTCAGGACTACAACTGCAGTCTCGATTGAATCAACTAGTTGATCTTTCGCGCATTGAAGCAGGACAAACTGAACTTTTCCTGCAGGAGTTTTCACTGCGTGAAACACTGCGAGATTCGTGCGCAGCAGTTGCTCGCCAGGCTCAGAAGCAGCAAGTAAAACTGGATTACGAACTAGCGTCAGACACAACCACCATCGTGTCGGATCAGGGGAAGCTGCGGCAGATTCTTTTCAATTTCATTTCGTGGGCAGTAAGCCGTACTCCAGCTGACCAAACGGTAAAAGTCTCGGCGCGAGTAGCTGAGCCGGCACTCCTTTGCATTCAGATTGAAGACGAGGGTGAGCCGCTAAAGAATCTTGCTAAGGTTTTCGATCCGGAAGAAAATTCTTCGTCGGGAGAGGTTAACATTAATGAGCTCGGGATCATCATAGGTCGTCGTTTGATTGAGCTAATGGCCGGCGATGTTGCTCTGCGAAATCGCGATTCAAATGGTTTGGAAGTAACAATCACTTTACCCGCTCGTCCACCGAAGTGAGGTACGGAAAGTTGGCTGCGGAATGGATAGAGTCAAAGGAATGGAGGAACTGCTGATTCGCGAATGTACGACCATCGATGACCTTGATGGTTGTGTCAATCTTCAGCGCCAGGCGTTTGGTCTTCCCGACATCGAGATTTCGCCGCGGCGTCATCTCATTGTTTCACGTCAGGCTGGAGGTTGGACCCTGGGAGCTTTTGTAGCGAGCAGGCTGGTGGGATTCGTTCATCATCTGGTGGCCGTGCGAAACGATAACGAGATCTTCGGCTACTCCCACATGATGGCAGTGGCAAAAGACTATCAAAACAAGGGTGTCGGTGCGCGTCTGAAATGGGCACAAAGAGAGCGGGCGATCGCCGAAGGACGAAGCTTCATAAAGTGGACATGGGATCCGATGCAAGCACGAAATGCTTACTTCAATCTCAATCGTCTCGGGGTAACAGTCGACACCTTTGCCGATAACTTTTATGGCACTGACTACAATACAGATCCATTGCAGAGAACAGCAGAAGGCCCAGGACTTCAAAGTGATCGGCTTTTTGCCAACTGGGACTTGAGTGCGCCGCGGGTTGCGGCCCTGGCGTCAGGTTCGGCATTGACAGTCGCTGCAAAGCCACTTGCAACCATATCGATACCGTCCGATTGGTCTGTGCTCGTAAAGGAAGATCTAAACAGTGCGCGACAGGCACAGTTGCGGGTTCGAACCGAATTTAAGAAGGCGTTTGCCGCCAACCTGATCTGCGCTGGGTTTGAGCGTGGTCCTGCGCAATCGAGATATCTGCTTTTCCAGGCCGACAGTATCTGAGAACTGAGGAAGAAAAGTTTAGAGGTTCACCGTGAAGCCGATTGCCAGGCAGACCGGGGCATAAACTCTTTATACTTTCGCAAGTAATGAGTTTCACTAAATTCGATCGCTACGTGGATCGCCACGCTCGCAGTTTCACCGAGCGATTGCAGACGCTTTGTCGTATGCCTTCAGTCGCGGCGCGAGGTACGGGAATGCGCGCGATCGCCGAAGCGGTTGAACAGCTCATGCAACGGGTAGGGATCGGCACGCGCTCTTTCAGAATGGGCACAGGCTACCCAATAATTTACGGAGAGTGCGGCGATGGTCCAAAGACCTTTGTTGTTTACGGGCACTACGATGTTCAGCCAGTGGGCCAGCTGACAGAGTGGTCAGTCGGACCTTTTGCCGCAACGATAGTTGATGGGAAGCTCTACGCCCGCGGCGCAGCAAACAGCAAAGGCGATCTCGTGGCTCGTCTGGCGGCGGTCGAGGCTTATCAAAAAATATTTGGCAAGGTTCCGGTCTGTCTGCGCTTTATTGTAGAGGGAGAGGATGGATTGGGCAGTCCCAGTCTTTATCGCTTCACAAATGAGCATGCCGATCTATTGGTGGCTGATGGTTGCGTCTGGGATGAAGGTTATCGCGACACCAAGGAATCGCCAGTGGTGAGTTTGGGGTTTAAGGGAATTACTTTTCTGGAGCTCCGCGCCGCGGGCGCCCGTATCGACCTGCATTCCAAGTGGGGAGCAATTGTGCCTAATCCGGCCTGGCGGCTCGTGCAAGCCCTCGCTACGATTACCTCGCCGAAGGGTGTGATCACTATCGATGGTTTCTCATCACATATCGCGCCGATCAGCGATGAAGATGCGGAAGTGTTGAAGGTAATTGAACTCGACGAAGTGGGATTGAAGCGAGAGTTTCGCATCAGCGGGTGGGTTCGTGCCATGAAGGGACCAACGCTCGTGAAAGAGCATATCTTTGGAGCCACCTGCACAATTTGCGGCATTCAAACCGGTCACACGGACGCGGGAGCGAAAACTGTTCTGCCGAGTACGGCAATGGCCCGTTTGGATTTTCGACTCGTGCCTAACCTTACCTCCGACATCGTTGTTGCTCTCTTGCGTGAACATCTGGATGTACGTGGTTTTAGGGACATTGAGATTATTGAGCTCGGGAGTGCCCCCCTGGCGAAGTCCTCGGCCAAATCAAGGGTGGCGCGCGCCGTTATCGAGTCAACTGCCGAAGTCTATGGCATCCCGGCGCTCATTTATCCGATGGATCCGTCTAGTGGGCCAGTGGGTGCCGTGTGCGGCGTGACAAATCCGCCGACGCCCGTCGTTTCGTTCGGTACGAGTTATGCCGGATCAAATCCGCACGGACCGGACGAAAATATTCGCGTCGAAGACTTTTTGCAAAGCATCAAGTTCATCGGTCGTGTCATCCATCGGTTAGCAGAAACCAGGACAAGAGCTGTTGCCCAATCGGCGGCTTCCGGATCCGGCGAGAGCAAACCGACCGCTCCGCTTCCGCGGCTGAAGCACGGTTAGAAACTGAGGGAAGGAAAGTGGCCGCAGCGAAATCACCCGAACGAGAGATCGAGAAACTGAGGGAAGAGATTCGACGTCATGAAGAACTCTATTATGTCTACGACTCTCCCGAGATTTCTGACCGCGACTACGATGAACTTCTTGAACGCCTGCAGTTGCTCGAACAGGCTAACCCGGAATTATTAACTCCAGATAGTCCCACCCAACGAGTCGGTGGACGACCAGCCGAGGGTTTTCCCGAGGTTGTGCATCGTCGTCCAATGCTCTCGCTTGATAACAGCTACAACATCGAGGAACTTCGAGCCTTTGCCGATCGCTGCCTGCGTTTGGCCGATGGACGAGTGATCGAATACGTGGCCGAACTCAAGATCGATGGCGTTTCGTTATCGCTTCAGTACGAAAACAACGTGATGGTGCGTGGTGTGACGCGCGGCGACGGCCGCATTGGCGAAGAGGTTACGCAGAACGCTCGCACTATCCGCAGTGTCCCTTTGCGGTTTAAGCCAGGAGCGCGGGCAATGGCTGCTGATGTGGAAGTGCGTGGAGAGAACCAAAGTTTGCCAATCCCCGGAACGCGGCCGCCGGAGCCATTCGCCAACTCGATTCACGGCTTGTGGCGCGGCGGAAACTCGACATGTTTGCGTACGACTTGATTACCGGAGGGCGAAAGCCGTTTGCGACTCATTGGGAATCGCTCGACTGGCTCGAGAAGGCGGGATTTCGTGTTAACGCCGAGCGCGCGTTGTGTAAGTCAATTGATGAGGTGATCGAGTTTGCCAACAAAATGGAAGCCGGACGCGACGATCTGGGTTACGAGATCGATGGACTGGTCGTGAAGGTCAACTCGATTGCTTTGCAGGAGGAGTTTGGCAATACTCAGAAAGCACCACGCTGGGCAATCGCCTACAAGTATCCGGCGCGCCAGGCTTCAACGAAGGTGCTTTCGATCGTTGTTCAAGTAGGACGAACGGGAGCGCTGACGCCGGTGGCCAATCTGGAGCCGGTGCTCCTGGCCGGCACAACAGTCTCTCGCGCCACACTGCACAATGAAGACGAGATCAAACGGTTGGGACTCAAGATCGGTGACTGGGTTCTGATCGAAAAAAGCGGCGAGGTGATTCCCAAAGTGCTGAGCGTTATCAAGTCGAAGCGCACGGGAGATGAAAAAGCATTTCGCCCGCCAAAGAAGTGTCCGGTCTGTGGCGGTGCCATTTCCAGACCGGAAGGTGAAGTTGTTGCTCGTTGTGTGGCTGCTGATTGTCCGGCACAACTCAAAGGCAGACTGCTGCATTTCGCGTCGCGCCGGGCTATGCGCATTGAAGGTCTTGGCGACGTGCTGGTGGACCAGCTCGTGGCCAGTAATTTGGTGCATGACGCAGGGGACCTCTATTCGTTGACTTTGGAGCAGATTGCCAATCTTCCGAGGATGGCGAGGAAGTCGGCTACGAACCTGCTGGCGCAGATCGAGGCAAGCAAGTCACGCGATCTCGCAAACCTAATCTATGCACTCGGCATAAGACACGTAGGTGAAAGAACAGCCGCTATCCTGGCGCAGCATTGCGGCTCTTTGGAACACCTAAGTCAGGTTTCCGTCGAGGAGTTGGACGAGATTCCGGAAATCGGTTTGACTGTAGCTCAAAGTGTGCGTGATTGGTTTGACGATGAGGGGAATCTTGCGCTTTGTGATAGGCTGCGAGCTGCCGGAGTAAGAACGCAGGTAGAAGATAGAGGCGTACAGCTGCTAGACGAGCGCTTTGCGGAGAAGCAGTTTGTATTGACTGGAAAACTGACAAGCGTGACGCGCGACGAAGCCCGTGCCCTCATTGAAGCCAGAGGCGGACGCGTAATGTCGTCCGTTAGCAAGAAGACAGATTATGTGATTGCCGGTGAAGAGGCCGGATCAAAACTCGATAAGGCTGAGTCGTTGGGTGTGACGATCGTCGATGAAGAGAAGTTTAAGGCGATGTTGGTCTGAGTAGATTGCGAACGCGACAGCGACCGGGTCGCTGTTCTTTAGTTTGGATTAAGAAAATTCGAGGGAGCTGATATGAGCAGTTCGGAGCCAAAAGAAACAAAACTACAATTACTCTATACGCTTTTTTGTGACGACGTACGTTTGGAAGCTGGGAACAAACTATCGTTCATGGGTGTGTTTCAAAATATCATGGTGCAACAGCTTCCGGTTTCGTTAATAAAATTTGCCGTCGTGAACCATTGGCGTGGTGAAGGTAATTATCTTTCGGAGGTGAGGATTCTGACGCCTGATCGCCGCCAGCCGGTAGTCGTTTCCCAACCCACTCAATTCGAAATCTCCCAGGGTGGATTTGCCGACAACATTAGTTTCTTCGTTAACGTCACTTTTCCCACGGCGGGTCAATACTGGGTTCAGACGCTGGTCAACTCAAACCTGTTTGAGGAACAGAGATTGACTATCTCCGACGCCAGCGAGCCACAGAGCGTTGGTATGACAGAGGCAGTGAACTGATTACTCTTGAGCGCTAACCTCGATATTGAACAGCTTGATCTTAGAGTTAAGTGTTGTAGCCTTGATGCCCAGTAGTTTTGCCGCTCGCGACTGGTTCCCACCGGTCTCAGCCAGCGCCATCTTGATGAGGTGTGTCTCAAAACGCTGTACCTCATCATAGAAGTCAATGCCCTCGAGGATGTCGAGCGGTTTTAACCTGGTAGCTTCCTCGGTGAAATCCTTATCCCGTGCCAATGTTTCCGCTTCCTCCAAGAGGGCGTCAGCCAGTTCAACGACGCGCTGAATACGATCGCGTGCCGGGCGTTCGGCTAACTTCAGGCGCACGGGTTCCGACATTTGGGAAAGACTGCCCCCATCGCGGAGACTCTTGGACTCTATTAGAGTAGCCGGATCAAGATTCATGGTACTCCCCCTTTGAAACTAGCCTAAAACTTCCGCTCTTACTAGCTTAGACACCAGAGCGGCCAGTTCCGTGTCAATTTTTTTTGCTCAATTGTGTAGACAGAGAAAAGGCGGGCCCGATTAACAGGACCCGCCCATTTTTATACCTTCTGGTGCGGATGAGAGGACTTGAACCTCCACGATGTCTCCATCACAGGCTTCTGAGACCTGCGCGTCTGCCAGTTCCGCCACATCCGCAAATTTGTGGGTAAGCCATTATGCGAATGCGTTTAGAAGGTGTCAAGAATGCCTCTAGTTCCGATATCTACTACCCGCGGCCGCTACGAAAAACAGAGGTGCGGGTAATGTCGCGGCCGTGCCGGTGTCTGCGCCAATCGTCTTGGCTGAAGGATCGAACTCTTCGGTTTCGGCGGAAGTAGCGGTCGTCGCGGAACCCTCGGCGTGGTCCACGGCCGTCCCAACGACCGTCGCGAGCGTCGTGACAGTTAACAAACTTGCCACACTTTTTGCCCAGGCCATTGTCACCGCCTCTGCCACGGTCACCCCATCTATCACGGTCACCACCCCTGCCACGTCCCTGGGCGAAGACGCCTACAGATACGCTCATAACTACGACTAAAGTCAGCAACGTGATCTTCAGCGCGTTAAATTTGGAATTTGTAGCTCTCATAAAAGGTTTCTCCTGTCATTAGCGAAGTTTCGCTGGTAGTAACTCCTACAAGTACCATACCATTTGGCACGATCTTCTGAAGCGGGACGCGGACTGTGCCCGAACCGGTCCTTGTTATAGGATAGCTCGGGTTTAAAAACCGTTTAATCACTGTGGCAGTCCCCACTATTATGATTCTGTTGCGATTTTGTTGTTAGCTGATATGGCAGACGCACAAAGCGCCAGCGACGCTTTAGGTGAACGATTGGGGGTCGTACATGCACGTATTGAGGCAGCGGTACATGTATGCAATCGGACTCCTGATGAGATCACGCTCATAGCGATTAGCAAAACGCATCCCGCCAGTGCCATAAGAGAAGCGCTCGAACTTGGCTTGACTGACTTTGGGGAGAACCGTTTACAAGAAGCTGAGTCGAAGATCGTTGAGGTCGGTCGTCAAAAAGCTCGGTGGCATCTGGTTGGGCATCTTCAGGCAAACAAGGCCCGCCGAGCACTCAAGCTCTTTGACGTCATACATTCTCTCGACTCGATAGATCTGGCGCTGCGTCTTGATCGTCTGTGCTCTGAAGAGGGAAGGGAAGAACTGCCGGTGCTCATTCAAGTGGATCTTGCGCAAGAAGAGACAAAGTCGGGTATAAATGAGGCTGGTCTATCGGATCTGGTTCGAAGTCTGGATAAGTGTCCGCACCTCAGGTTGAGTGGGCTAATGACGTTGCCGCCCTTCTTCGAGGATCCCGAAAAGGCGCGACCGTATTTTTGCAAACTGCGTGAACTCCGCGACGAGCTTGCGAAACAGGATTGTTTTCACAATGGCAGGGGCGAACTATCGATGGGTATGACTCACGATTTTGAAGTCGCTATCGAAGAGGGTGCAACTATGGTGCGCATCGGCACCGCAATTTTCGGGGAACGACTCCCACGGACTTGACGTTAAGATCAGAAGACAAACTTCCAGGGAAAACATGATAATTATTAGTCGCACTTTATTATTTGTGAGCTGGGCCGTCAGCGCTGTCATCATTGCCGTTATCCTGCTGATGGTGTTTCGAATGATCGCAAACTACGCCGATCTAAATCCTTTTGCATGGCCTTCTTTGACCATCAGAAGGCTAACTGATGCCTTCGTATTGCCAGTGCGACGTGCCTTGATGGGGTTTGGCGTGGATCCTAAGTACTCGCCGCTGGTCGTCATACTGATAGTCATTCTGTTGGGCTATTTTGTGCTTCAATTGGCTTCCACAATTGCAGGCACACTTAGCGGCTTGCTTGTTAGCCTGCAACAAGGCGCAATGGTGTCGGCGCTGGGGTTTATTCTTTATGGGCTTATTTCCATCTACATCTTGCTGATTTTCATTCGCATAATCTTTTCATGGGGAATGATCAGTTATTCAAACCGTATTATGCGTTTTTTGGTTAACACCACCGAGCCGCTGCTGGGCCCGCTGCGAAGAATGATTCCGCCACTCGGAGCAATGGATATCTCACCTATCGTGGCTTTTTTAATATTATGGCTCTTTCAGCAGGCGATTGCCGGAACATTGTTGCGAGGCGCGGGTCAATTGTCCTCAACGATGTAGGAACTAACCCGTAATACTAATGACGGATGATATGGAATCTGACAGGATTTCTCATTATCGCATTTTAGAAAAGCTCGGCGCCGGCGGAATGGGTGAGGTCTTTCTGGCGGAAGACATGAAACTTGGCCGCCGAGTCGCGCTCAAGATTCTGGGCGAGGAGTTTACGACTAACCGAGATCGGCTCAATCGCTTCGAACAGGAGGCCTGTGCTGCCTCCGCCTTGAATCATCCGAACATTCTTACGATTTATGAAGTAGGGGTTGACGATGGCCGGCACTTTATTGCCACCGAATACATCGACGGCGTAACTCTGCGACGTAAGATGGTTGGATCACCGCTCGAGGTTCGAGAGATCCTGGATATCTCAGTTCAAGTGGCCAGCGCTCTTGAAGAAGCGCACGCAGCCGGCATCGTCCATCGTGACATCAAGCCCGACAATGTCATGATTCGCCGCAACGGCTACGTTAAGGTGCTCGACTTTGGTCTCGCAAAGCTTACGGAGAACTCTACAGACAAGACCCCTTCCGATGGCGAGGCGGCAACCCGCGTCATGGTCCAGACCGATGCCGGAGTGGTGATGGGTACGGCCCATTATATGTCGCCGGAGCAAGCGCGCGGAAAACCGGTGGACGCTCGCACGGACATCTGGAGCCTCGGCGTAGTGATGTACGAGTTGATTGCTGGACGAACTCCCTTCGAAGGCGAAACATCGACGGATGTCATTGTTGCAATCACGCAAAAAGAGCCGTCGCCGATTGCCCGCTTTGCTCCCAGTGTGCCCCCGGAATTCGATTGGATCGTGACCAAGGCACTGCGCAAAGACCGAGATGAACGCTACCAAACAATAAAGGAACTACTCACTGACCTCCGGCGGCTCAAACAGCGGATCGAATTCGAAGCGGAGTTGGAACGATCAGTTTCGCCTGAGAGCCTCACGAAATCGGGAATCAGCGCAGTACCCGGGTCTCCCACAGTTCCCGACAGAATCTTACCCACAGCCGAGCGAACCGTAACCCATGCGTCAAGCGCTGAATATATCGTCGGCGAGATCAAGCGACACAAGCTAGGCGCGAGTCTGATTGTCGGTGCATTCGTGTTAATAGTTGGCGCTCTGGTCTTTTTTTACTTTGGCCATGCGCAAGCGCTGATGACTGATAAAGACACCGTCTTATTAGCTGACTTCATTAACTCCACGGGCGAACCTGTTTTCGACGGCACTCTGAAACAGGCACTAGCAGTGCAACTCGGCCAATCCCCGTTTTTGAATATTTTCCCAGAAGATCGTGTACGAGAGACACTGCGTTTTATGGGCCGATCGCCCGATGACCGCATCACGAAGGATGTTGCGCGAGAGATCTGCGAGCGCCAGGGAATTAAAGCAATGCTCTCCGGTTCAATCTCGAGTCTCGGTAGCCACTACGTGATCACACTGGATGCCCTCAACGCTCACACTGGCGATCCGCTGGCGCGCGAACAGATTGAAGCAGAAAGCAAAGAGAAAGTACTTTCATCCTTGGGAACGGCTGCCTCAAACCTGCGCCAGAAACTGGGCGAGTCGCTGAGCTCAATCAAGAAGTTTGAAGTACCGATCGAACAGGCTACAACCTCTTCTTTGGAGGCTCTAAAGGCCTACGCGATGGGTAATGAGGAACGCAACAAGGGAAGAGCGCGGGAATCCGTCGCCCTCTATAAGCGGGCTGTCGAGCTGGATCCAAACTTCGCTATGGCTTACGCCAGAATTGCAGTGTTTTATGGTAACCAGACCCAACTCGAGTTAGCCAGGGAGTATGTCCAAAAAGCTTTCGATCTTCGTGAACGAGTAAGCGAACGTGAGAAGCTTTATATTTCCGAGAAATACTACAGCTATGTTACCGGTGAGATCGATAAAGCATTCGAAGTGTTGCAGACCTGGGCGCGCCTCTACCCCAACGATTTCATCCCACACAACAATCTCGCTCTCAATTACTCGTTTCTTGGTCGCTATGAAGAAGCCTTAAAAGAAGCTCTCGAAGCCGTACGACTCAGTCCAAACAATACGAGCGCCCGAGATAATGTTATTACCAGTTTTATCGGATTGAATCGCTTTGATGAAGCCGAGCAAGCCAATAAAGACTTGCGCACGGCCAATCCGGATGCGCGAGGTGCACACTTCACTAATTACTTTTTTGCGCTTCAGCGGGGTGACCGGGCGGCAATGGACAGCGAAGTGCAGTGGGCCAGCGGAAAACCCGAAGAAGCAGACATGACTTCAACCCAGGCCGCCGCGGCAATGTTTTTTGGCCAGCTGAAAAAGGCCGAAGATCTCGCCAGACGCGCTCTCGATCTATTCAAGACCCAGGATCGAAAGGAAAATGCTTCGCAAGTATTGATTGTTCTTGGCTCGAATGAGGCGCTGTTTGGGAAGTGCCAGCAGGCCAGGGAACACGTCACCAACGGACTGGCGCTATCTCGAGGGAGAATCAGCATACCCGGTGCCGCTCTCGTTTTTGCAGCTTGCAATGATCTGCCTCGGGCTCAATCTTTACTGGATGAGTCCCTGAAGCTTTATCCCAAGGACACACCGGTGGCCTCTATGGCAGCGCCTCTGATCCGGGCCGAGATCGAGAGAAACCGTGGGAATACCGCAGAGGCAACTCAGTTGCTCGAAGCGGTTCGGGGTTACGATCTCGGTCTTGTTGCTGGAGTGGGCAACAATTATTTGCGGGGCCACCTATACTTGCTGCAGCGGAAGGGAAATGAAGCCGCGGTCGAGTTTCAAAAGATCATCGATCACCGCGGAGTGGATGGCTTGTCGCCTTTGCATGCATTGGCACATCTCGGCCGGGCAAGGGCTGCGGCAATTAGTGGAGATATGGCCACAAGCCGGAAGGAATATCAGGACTTCTTCGCGCTTTGGAAGGATGCCGATCAGGATTTACCGATTCTCATCGAGGCAAAAAAGGAATACGAACAACTAAAGTGATCTGACGAACATTCAAGGCGCGCAGTGTATACGGCAAGTCATGTATGCCCACGTGCAAAGATGCGGTAAGTCTTGATATATTGCGGTGCCTCGGAACCTGCAGTGTAATCTTAAGAGGACTCAAGAAAAATGTCCGGACATTCGAAGTGGCATAGTATCAAACACAAGAAAGGCGCGCTCGATGCCAAGCGCGGCAAACTGTTTACAAAGTTCATCAAGGAAATAACCGTGGCGGCCCGCTCTGGCGGGGGCGACGCGGAGGGGAATGCTCGATTGCGGAAGGCCGTTCTTGACGCCAAGGCCGGCAACATGCCCAACGATACGATCGAACGGGCAATTCGACGCGGTACCGGCGAAGAAGAGGGTGTGAACTACGAAGAGATAACTTATGAAGGTTATGGTCCGTCAGGTGTCGCACTACTCATTCAATCAATGACCGACAACCGCAATCGCACGGTGGCGGAAATTCGGCATATCTTCTCCAAGAACGGCGGCAACCTGGGGGAGAGTGGTTCGGTCGGGTGGATGTTTGATAAGAAAGGCTACATCGTCGTCAACAAGTCGGCAAAACCCGAGGAAGAGTTATTTGATCTTGTGATCGACGCGGGCGCGGATGATCTGCGTGACGACGAAGACAATTTCGAAATCATAACTTCGCCTGACAAGTTTGATTCGGTCGTTGCTGCGGTTAAACAGGCTGGCATTGAACCTCAGGTTGCCGAAATTGAAATGGTTCCTCAGACATATGTACACGTCGAAGGCGCTGAGGCGCGTCAGATGCTGAAGCTGATGGAAGCGCTGGAGGACCACGATGATGTGCAGAAGGTTTCGGCAAACTTCGATATCAGTGAAGCCGACATGGCAGCAGCGTAAGGGAACTACTAACTGCTGCCGGCGCTTTGCTCCTGAGTTAGATCGGCGTCGCGTTTATCTTCATCAGACTTCGCCTTCTCGCCAAGCACAACGCGCACCGAGTGGCTTTGTCCGTCGTCCGCAAGATGGAGTATGTCATCGGCCTGTGTTGTGCCATCTAGTTCTACACTGGCGACGCCGCGGCTCACCGCAAGCGGGTTTTCCACTTTAATACGATAGGTCGTGTGACCACGCCGGTAAATAATCTCAAAGTCGCGCCACCACCTGGGCACGCACGGATCCATCTTCAACTGCTGACCCTTTAGCTGGAAACCCAGTATCGATTCAAGGCCGGCTCGATACATCCAGCTTGCCGAACCCGTGTACCAGGTCCACCCGCCTCTACCCGTGTGCGGCGGGACCGCGTAAACGTCTGCTACCGCAACGTAAGGCTCGACCTTGTACTTATGCAGGCCCGCACGTGTCGACGAGTGATTGACTGGATTTAGAAGTGAAAACAATTCGCCGGCGCGCTCGCCATCGCCCAGCATGGCAAACGCAATCAAAGTCCAGAGAGCCGCATGAGTGTATTGTCCCCCATTTTCGCGTACGCCAGGGACGTAACCCTTGATGTAACCAGGGTCCAACTTGCTCTTGTCGAACGGTGGTGTGAAGAGAATCACGAGGCCATCACCGCGGCGGATTAAATATTCTTCAACCGCAGCCATCGCCCGTTGCGCTCGATGACTTTCGGCGGCGCCGGAGATAACGGCCCACGATTGCACAATCGAGTCGATGCGACATTCATCGTTCTGCACTGAGCCGAGCGGCGTTCCGTCATCAAAGTAAGCGCGACGATACCAATCCCCATCCCAGGCTTTTTCTGCCAGCGCTTTCTCGAGATTCTCCAAATGCTTGCGATAGCGGTTGCCGCGAGCTTTCTGTTTTCGCTCATCGCAGAAAGGCGAAAAAGCAGCAAGAGTTTTGTAAAGAAACCAGCCCACCCACACGCTCTCGCCCTTGCCCAGATGGCCTACGCGATTCATACCGTCGTTCCAATCACCCGAACCCATCAAAGGCAGACCGTGTTGACCCACAGGCAAACTGCGATCGAGAGCGCGAACGCAATGTTCAAAAACAGTGGCTGACTCAGTGGAGACGGAAGGCTGTGTGTAAACCTCCTGCTCTTCAGGTCGCAGCAGAGGTTGCTCGAGGAATGAAACAACTTCATCCAAAACCGATGAGTCGCCGGTAACACTTACATAAAACGCAGTCACAAACGGGAGCCATAGCAGGTCATCAGAAAAACGCGTGCGCACTCCACGTCCCGATGGTGGATGCCACCAGTGTTGCACGTCGCCCTCTTTGAACTGGTGAGCACTGGCCAGAAGGATCTGTTCTCGAGCGATAGCCGGGCTGCTGTAGACCAGCGCCATCACGTCTTGTAGCTGATCGCGAAAACCGAACGCACCTCCCGATTGATAGAAGGCCGAACGCGCCCAGACGCGGCAAGAGAGCGTTTGATACAACAGCCAACGGTTGAGCATTGTGTCCATTGCCGTGTCAGGCGTTTTTACCTCTATCGTACCGAGAAGACTGTCCCAGTGATTTAGCATACCCTCAAATGCTTCGTTAACATTTCCTGCATTCGTAAATCTTGTAACCACTGACTGCGCTTCCTCTTTCGACTCGGCCTCGCCAAACAGGAAGATAACTTCGCGACCCTCGTGGGGAGCCAGGTCGATGACGGTCTGTATTGCAGCGCAGGGATCCAATCCGGCGCCATCACGTCCGGTTAATCTGACTCGCCGTAGGGCCGCTGGCCGTGACAGCGTGCCATTGCGTCCCAGAAACTCTTTGCGATCACAAGTCGCGCTGGAGATCTTTTCATTTGTCGCAGCGAAGGCAACGCGCCCCGCAAATTCGTTGTTGAAAGGATTCCGGGCGAAGATAGTTCCTGTATCTTCATCAATCTCGGTGATGATGTATGGCGCGGAAGTAGTTCGCTGCACTCCCAGGACCAGTTCGTTATAGAGCGTCACCGATAGTCTTCTCTTTCTCCCGGTACGATTGCGCAGACGAAGCAACGAAATCTTTACCGGTGCGTCGAGCGGAGCAAACAGAAGTAATTCCTGGGAAACGCCGTGACTTGTATGCTCGAAAACGCTATACCCCTGGCCGTGTCTGATGATGTAGGGTTCTCTTTCCCGAATCGGCAAGGGAGTAGGTGACCAGACACTGCCGGTGTCTTCATCGCGCAGGTAGACGATCTCTCCAGGCGGATCGCTGATGGCGTCGTTGGACCACGGCGTCAAGCGATTCTCGCGACTATTGACTGACCAGGTATAACCGGCGCCACTCTCTGTAACCTGAAAACCAAACTGCTTTTGATTCGCGATAATGTTAGACCAGGGTGCTGGTGTCCATTGTTCGGCACCAAGCAGAATCACATATTCGCGTCCACCCTGATGGAATCCGCCGAGCCCATTGAAGAAAGTTAATTCAGGCGGCGCAACGGTGGGTTCGGGATAGGTTTGCGAAGGCAGACGCGGCACGAGCGGGGCCGGCAATACTTCCGTCACGCGTGGTCGCTCGACCTGATCTTCCAGCAGTCCACGATCAGCCACTATCACTACTCTTGCGACGGAGTGAAGCAGGATGCGATCTGGCTCAGGCATCTGGTCAGCGCGCCGCAAGAAGACGCCGCCGGGTTTATCCTGCAAACTCTGCAGACCACTGGTGCGCACCATCGCCTCCAGCTCTTTCTGCAGCGACTGCAAATAATTGGTTGGAGTGTCGTTGAGAATTACCAGATCTATTTGCAGTCCCTTGTAGTGCAAATACTCGTGACCCCGAACGATCTTTCGCACGGTAGGAAGATCCTCGGCCTTGTCGATCCGCACGACGAGAATCGGCAAGTCGCCGCTGATTCCATAGGCCCACAAACTCGATTGCGCCTTGGTATTGAGGGCGAGCACGTGAGGACGTGGACGCAGAGAGGGATCTGAATAAACAATACGGGCCGCGAGGCGTTGAAACAGGTGGGCCTCTTCCGCATCTATATTCAAATGACTCATCTCGACCTGGGCCTTCGTCCACGCCAGTCGAAGTTCGCGCTCAAAAGTATTTGGGTCGTGATACTTGTCTGCCAGCATTAGCGCCTCTTCACGCGAGGCCGCGACGGCTGTGCTGAACGAGCAGCGAACAGTTTGATTGGGTTTGATTCGTACCCGCCGCCGCAAACTAAATACAGGATCGAGGACCGGGCCCACTGTGTTTGAGAGGGGCCGGTCTTCGACGACGGCAACTGGATCGGCAGGAGTGTGCCCCCTGCCCAGGAATCGTGCCCGGTCGGTTTCGTATTGCACGGCTCCCACCAGGTCGCCCTCGACAACCACTACGTGAACACCCCATATCTGCTCGTCAGTACTCGACCGTTGGCGGCGATGGGCAAGAAGAGCATTCTCCATTGCAAAGAATTCAGTCTCGATGAAAAGATTGCTAAAAGCCGGGTGAGCCGCATCGGCCTCGGGTGGCACGAGAACGATTTCGGCGTAACTAGTGAGTTCGATCTCACGCGTGCGTACTGAATTGTTCGTGAGCGAGACTCTTCGCACTTCCGCGTTATCCTCGGCCGAGACAACGATCTCCATGTGGGTTTCTATACCGCCGTCACTGCGCCAGAAGTCTGCCTTGTCTTCGGAAAACGCAACTTTGTAAGACAAAGGTCGCTTATTAACCGGTTGATAGCTGGCTGACCAAACTGCGCCGCTTCGCACATCCCGAAGGTAGATGAAGGTTCCCCAATTGTCTCGAGTCACATCTTCGCGCCAGCGTGTGACGGCATTTCGGCCACAGTTGGAATAGCCTGCACCGGCAGACGTGACCATGACGCTGTATGTTCCATTTGAGAGCAACTGCGTGCGAGGTGTTTCCTGATCGGCATTGTCATACACGCGCGTGATCATTCCCTGTGGTGTTTGCACGACCCGGCCGGTTAAGACCTCTTCAGCGCGAGGATGAGCCGCAGGAACTCCGATAGGAATGCGCTCCTGTAATAGCAACTCGGTTGCTTGAACTGATGGATCGGAGTGGAAGCGCTTCTCCATGCGATCGTTTTGCAGGACGTTGCCGAGCGCCACAAGGCTCATACCCTGATGGTGGGCCATAAAGGCGCGAATCACAACCCGTTTTTGATCTTGCGGCAGACGTTCGGCCGTATAGTCGATCGATTCATAAAACCCGAAGGCCCCGAGCGCTCCTTCTCTCTCCAGGCGATGCAAGTTCTCCATCGCCGCCAATGGATCAATCTCGGCTGCGAGCATTGTCGCGTAAGGAGCTACGACCAAATCCTCAATCAATCCGCGCTTCAAACCCAGACCTGGGACGCCAAATGGACCATATTGATAATTCAATTGAATGTCGCGGGCGTTGTAGGCAGCTTCGGATACGCCCCATGGCACGCCGCGTTCCTGACCATACTCAATTTGTCGATTTACAACCGTTCGGTAGGTTTGGTCGAGAAGGGTGTCGTGGTAATTGCGCATCACCAGGAGCGGCATCAAATACTCAAACATGGTGCCGGTCCACGAGATCAGCGACAGCCCGCCATCGACCGAAGTAAACTGGCGGCCCAATCGGAACCAGTGCTCCTGCGACGCGTCTCCCTTCGCGATCGCCACAAAGCTGGCGAGCCGCGCCTCCGAGGCGAGCAGATCGTAATAAGAATTATCGGCGCGGAGTGCCGTAACATTGTAGCCAATGGTAAATACCTTTCGTTCCGGATCGAGAAGAAACTTAAAGTCTGTCTCTTCCATAATCCTTTCCGAGGTATGGGCCAACAGGCTAAATCTCGACGAAATGTCTTCCGCTGCGCCTGCTGCTTGCTCAAGCGCCTTGGTCAGTTTGCCCAAGGTCTCTTCTGATCGGCCTGCCCGCTCGTCTTGCAGGGCGGAGAGTTGGACCAACGCACTATCACAGATCTGAGACACTTCGGCCAGGGTGGGGACGGTATGAAGAAGACTCGCGATCGGTTGCCATTGACTTAGTTTGTCAGGTCCGTCTTCGGCTCTCTCTGCTTGAATCTGTGAGAGCAAGCGACCCCAGCCGGCGAGTGTCTCTGCATCGCGACGGTAGGAACTCACCTGATGCTCAAGAGCGCTGACCCACGAACGCAATTCCATGAAGTTTGTTGCGCCGTGTTCATGCGAAAGCGCACTGACGATGTCTTCGATCTCCGAAACGTGGCGTCTCAGTGATTCAAAGAGCAGGAACCATGAGGGCAGGTTATTGCGAGCATCCAGGGAGAGAAGCTTTTGACAGGCCTCAATCTCGTTGCGCAATTGAGTAACGGTGACAACCTCTGTCCGCTGTCGTGAGCTACCGAGCCTTCCCGCTTCGATAGAGATCGCATTGATGGTATCTCCAAGTCCGTCAAGAATACGATCGTTAAAAAGTTTGGTGTCCGGCAACTCGATGCACGCTTGTTTGATTGCTATGAGATGGCCGGCAAGATTTCCGCTATCAACTGTCGATATGTACTGTGGCAGAAGCGGCTCGAGGGTTTTTGTGTCGTACCAATTGAAGAAATGACCATGAAACCTTCCTAGTTTGGCCATGGTTGCAAAGGTCAATTCCTGACGCTCGAGAAACTCCAGCGTCCCCAGATAACCAAGATCATGGGCCGAGACAGTAGCGAGGCATAGCAATCCAATATTTGTCGGGGAGGTTCGATGGGCGACGACTGGAACAGGATCTTCCTGGAGGTTATCAGGTGGAAGCCAGTTGTCTTCAGGGCCGACGGAGACCTCAAAGAAACGCCAGGTCCGCCGCGCTATGAGTCGTGCGAAGCCCAGATCCTGAGGGCGTATGAGCTTGCGTTCGGGTGGTCGTGGGCTGCTGATCAGATAAGCGATGACTGGAGAAACGCTCCAGATTACAGCTAAAGCGCTCATCACTATCAGGGCCCGAGGTCTCAGGAGCAGAGTAATTCCGACAGCCAGTACCGCAAGTAACTCAGCCGGCAACATGGACCAAAAAAAGGAAAAGAAATCCCGGCGTGCGGCTCTTTCTGCCTCAGCGGCCGTCACCCACTCAAGCAGTTTCTTTCGCGAGATTAGTTTTCGATAGATCGTACGAACAATCGCGTCGGACATTAGATAAGCCTGATGCGGCAACAATACGATCGACAAGGCAACTTGAGCGGTGTTTGTTCGGACATCGCCCCAGACACTCCAGAAGTGGCTGGTCCAGGGAATTCCCTTGGGATGGATCAAGAGGCTCGTGGTAACGTGAAGATAAACAGGGAAAGCTATCGTTATGACGACAAACAGGGTCCACAGAAGCGGTGAACCGGGAAAGATAGTGCAGGCCGCCACCAGCCACAGAAACATTGTCGGCGCAACTAAACTCCGACGCAGATTATCGAGAATCTTCCAGCGAGAGATTAGGGGGAGTGTATTGGGGACCTTATGGCGGTTTGCGTCGGGAACTTTTGGAAAAACCCAGCGCAGAATTTGCCAGTCGCCGCGGGTCCAACGATGCTGCCGTTTTGCATATGCGTCGTAGGAAGTTGGATATTCATCCAGCAACTCGATGTCGGTCGCCAGCGCCGCGCGCGCGAACAGCGACTCAAACAGATCGTGACTGAGTAGGTAGTTTTCAGGAACGCGGTTGTTCATCGCGGCTTCGAAGGCATCGACGTTATAGAGGCCCTTGCCAGTAAAGTTTCCTTCGCCAAAAAGGTCCTGGTATACGTCGGACACCGCGGTAGTGTACGGATCGATTCCTGTATTACCCGAAAAGATTCGCGCGAACTTCGAACGTGAAGCGCTGCTGAGCGAAATGCTGACCCGGGGCTGAACAATGCCGTACCCGTAGGTGACCCGATTGACCGACGGATCCAGTATTGGTCGGTTGAGCGGATGGATTGCGGCGCCGACAAGCTTGCGTGCAACGTCGCGCGGGATCTGGGTATCAGAATCTAATGTTATGACATAACGTATCGCCGACAGGAATGCGGGGTCAGCAGTCTGCATTACGAAGCTTGTGTTGCGGGCGCCTCGCAGGAGCCAGTTAAATTCTTGTAGCTTTCCACGTTTTCGTTCCCAGCCCATCCATCTATCTTCACTCACATTCCAAATGCGCCGACGATGAAAGAGATGAAAGCGATGGGGCAGTTCCTTGCCATGACGCCGGTTGAGTTCGTCGATGCCAGACCTGGCGGTCTGGAGCAGCAGCGAGTCAGCCGGTGTTTCTTCAGAATCAGCATCCGGAAAGTCGCTTAACACTGCGAAGTAGATGTGCTCATCCTGGTTCGCGAGAAAATGGATCTCGAGTCGCTCAAGCAACTCCTCCACCTGTGACTCGCTCGACAAAATCGTCGGGACGACAACCATGGTGCAAGCTTCTGCCGGAATACCTTCTCTTGTTTCCATCCTTGGCAGCAGCCGAGGTGCAAAGAAATGTGTGACGTCCCAATTCAACACCGTCGAGGCAAGATCGCTTGCGGGAATCAACGCTAGCAGTGACGCCGCAATGAGAACAGGCCAGCGTGCGCTGGCGCTGTATATCGCGCTGACAAGCAAAGTTGTAACCATGAGAGTAAGAAAGGCAAGCGTGCCAAGGTAAGTGCCAGTGGCATGGCGCAGGACGTAGCGGCGCAATCTTTCTCTTGAACTGGGAACGTAACCGAACGCGGCTTCCAACTGGTCCAACCCCTTGTCGACCAAATAGTAACCAACATGGGATCCAGGTCCGGCTTCCCTTTCTTTCTGCGCCGCGTCTTCCGCCAGTTTCACAGCGCGTCGAGCGATCTCAAGTTCGTTTGCCAGCGTTCGTTTGCTGATTCTTTCAATGCAGTGACGGTAGCGATCGCGCGTCGCAAACTCCATCTTAGAGTAAGCTCCGGCTGGATCCTCTCCCAGCAGCGGCTCAAGAAGGCTGACGCTTTCAAAGAAGTCTCGCCAGTCGAGGGTCGATAGCAAACGCATGCTGGTGATGATGTTGCCGACGGTAACCTGCGTGGCGGCCTGGCGCTGATGCTCCGCATGAATGATCTGTTCGATGTTTGTGTTTTGCAGCCTCAGCTGTTTTTCAAGCCAGTCGGTAACCGGCATCACGGCCGGATCTTGTTCGCGCAGGCGCTGGGTAAGTTGCACGACAAAGGTATTCGGTATCTCCTCGCGTTTTCCAAGGCGCTCGGAAATTATTGGAATAAGCGTGTGAGGCTGCCGTGAGGCGAGTTCCAGCAATCTATCGGCAAGCTTATCGGCCTCTTCGCGTTCTTCGCGCGCCCTAACAATCAGCAACGCAAGTCTGCGAAGGTTTTCCACTAGCGCCAGTCGAAGAGTGATGGCGACGGCCCACAACTCACCTGTTGAGAGCGGAGCAACGGTTTGGTAAGCGGCTATGAACCGACGGAGCGTGTTTGTGTCCAGCCGGCAATCGGTATGTGCGATGAGTGCAAGAGCTACCGCGTAGATTCTCGGATAGTCCTTCAGCTCACCGACGGCGAGCTTCGGTAGTTCATGGTAATAACTCTTGGGTAGGTCTTCGCGAATCTCGCGTAGTTGCTCCTCGACGATATGGAAATTATCGACGAGCCACTCACCCGCAGGAGATATTGGGCGACCATTTCGAATGGCTTCGACGAGGATGCGGTAAGCAGCGAAGAGCTTGCGGCCGTTGTCCTCGAGACGTGGTAACAGTTGGGCTCGGCCCTTTTTCAAAACCGTCTTGTGCTCGGCTGCGAGAGTTTGGGCGTATTGCTCCAGACGCTCTACGCTAAAGATCTCTGCCCGCACCGGCTGTTCATCAGCCAGGCCGGAGGCTTTCGTCAATTTTGCTGTTAAGGATCCGAAAAGCTCACTCATAGTGTTGAAGTCAATATTACCTCGCTACATTCACGTCCTTGCGTGAAATGAAACGTAGAAGTTGGCCAACAGGGGGATTTTGGATGCTTCAGAGTATCACGAATCAAAGACAGGCTGGCATTGTGGACAATGTAGTATACTGCCCGCCGTTCACTCGATGTTTCAGCTTCGACCTGTTTGCGCCCAAGTCTACTCTTTCTATAATGCGTGTTTTAGGAATCGATCCCGGCAGCCAGACAACAGGCTGGGGCGTCATTGAAGGCAACGGACGCCACTATCGCCTGGTTGATTTTGGATTCGTCCGCGCTTCATCGGGGCTGAAGTTTTCCACGCGGCTTTTGAAAATGTGCAACGGGATCGAAGAAGTCATCGCGCTTCATAGTCCTGATACATGTGCCATCGAAGACGCTTTTCTCGCGACGAATGTAAAAGTTACGTTGAAGCTAGGCCAGGTGCGCGGAGTAATGTTAT
>WNFR01001265.1_pt1 | contig 26643 bp, 23 predicted proteins | sample 5400221 | NCBI WGS metagenome assembly WNFR01 (sample SAMN13153357, study PRJNA577476) | soil metagenome | isolation source: 40 cm soil under Madrone tree | place: USA:California | collected 2016-06-14
GCGAGCACGCGGGAGGCGCGTTTGTACGTAATGCTGAAGTCGCGGGAGGCAAATGAGCCGTCCAATTCGGCATCCTCCCATTGCTCCGCGTGACCCACATAATTGATGGTGAGGTCATAGTGCTGGCTCCAGAAGAACGGCACCGCATCGAACTTTTCGCCAAATCCGAGCATGTTCATCGCCGCCGTTTGTCCCTGCCGCTCGGCAACCACCCAATGTTCGACGCGTATCCGCCCGCCGGAGCGAGGGTCGGGCCACCTGGCGATGTCGCCCGCGGCAAATACGCCCGGCACGCTGGTCTCGAGGTACTCGTTCACCGATACTCCGCGGTCTACCGCGAGACCCGACTTCTCAGCCAGGAAGACCGCGGGCCGTACACCCGCTCCGACGATCACGAAATCCGCGTCGATGCGTGTATCATCGTCCAGAGTAATCTGCCGGCCGTTCATACCGCGAACAGTTCTGCCCAGGTGAAACCGAACTCCGTGCGACTCATGGAGCGCCTGTATGAAGCGTCCGGCCTCCTCCCCGAGAACTCGTGTCATGGGCACCTTCTCGCGCCCCACTACATCAACTTCGATTCCGCGAGCACGCAGCGATGCGGCCACTTCCAGCCCGATGAAGCTCGAGCCGACAACGACCACATGCGCCGGGGATTTCCATTCTTACCGGCTCGGCTCCGGTAGCGAGCAACAGCGCGCCAAATTCCAATTGCTTGCCGCTCTCGAGTCCCACGAGTTTTCGTCCAACATCGATCGACGAGACGGGAGATTTGAGAACGAGGTCGATCTGCTGCTCGGCATAGAATTCCGGCGATCGAAGCGGTATCCACTCGGCCGGCGCAGTGCCGGCCAAAAAGTCCTTGGACAAATTAGGCCGGTCGCACGGCGGGGAGTCATCGGCGCTGACCATGGTCAGCGCACCCTCGTAGCCGTTGCGGCGCAGCGAATCCGCTGCGGAGAGGCCTGCGGCGCCGCCTCCGACGATCACCACGGACCGCAGCGTGCCGGGGGCGCGGGGTGCGCGCCGCGATTCCATGGACGCCTGAACGCTGCACGGATTCGCGGCGTCCAGCTTCTCCCTGACGAACACAGTGCCGTCGATCCTCTGCACTCGCCACCTGGCAATCGGATCGAACGCCGGCGCGCGCAGCGCCTCCCCCGTGCGGATATTGAAACACGCGTGATGCAAAGGGCAACGCAAGGCGTCGCCGACGAGGAGACCTTGCGCCAGCGGCCCGTGGTAGTGGGTGCAGTACGCGCCGACCGCAAAGATCTCCTCGCCGCACCGAATCAGCACGACATCTTCGTCACCGGCGCGGCCGACTATCATCCCTCCGTCCGGTACATCAGCGAAGGGTACGCCCATTCTCAAATCCAGCTTTGCGGTTTTGTCCATAGGGATTCCGGAATTTATGCGCCGATAAACTACCGTGGATTGTCCATGGTGCCGTAAAGAATATCTGATATCCACCCAACCAGCGGCGTCGTCAAGTGTTAAGGTGCTGGTGCTATGTCGGGCAGGAGGAATTGGATCCGCAATGGCGGCAAGTGAAATCAAACGTCGCAAGGGCAACGCCCGGCTGATCGGCGCCGTGAAGGGCGATGGGTCCCGCGCCCTGCCCCAAAAGAACGGCGCGCGCGCGGCAAGCAATGCGATGTCCGAGCGGCGCGCCAGGATTCTGGAAGTCGCGATGCGGCGCTTCGCACAATTCGGCTTCGAGGCGACGACGATTCGGCAGATCGCCGATGACGTCAATATTCTTTCCGGCAGTCTGTACCATCATTTCGCCACCAAGGACGAAATGCTGCATGAGATCGTCCGCGACGCCGTGAAACAAATGCGGGACAACACGATACGAATTGCGCAAACGCCGGTGAATGCCGAACACAGGCTGGTAGCGTTGATTCTCCTCGATCTGGGAGAGCTCACCCGCAACCAAAAAGTTCACGCCATATTGACCAACGACCGGCGCCTTTTCCGTCAGGGAAAAGAATTTGCTTATGTTCTCAAGGCCAAGAAGGAAGCGTATGAGGCCTGGAGGACCGTCGTGCAGAACGGCATCGACGCGAAGCTTTTCCAACCTGGCATCGACCTGTTTCTCACTATCCTGACCATCATCCGCATGCTCAATACCGCCGCGGACTGGTACAAGAACGAGGAAGCGTACGTATCGGGTCATGTGGGCACGTATACGCTCGACAAAGTCATCGATTTTCATCTCGATTTCATCCTGAGCGCCATCCGTGTCCCCGCCCGGGCCTCGGAACCGATCCCGCGCCAGGCGTGCGAGGAGTTGGCGAGGTTCCGCACTTAGCCACAGTCGACCTCGGCAGCCACCGTCCTCCCGCGCAACTTTCGCTTCGCCGCAACCGAGTAGATTTACGCCGCTTCAGAACGACAAGTTGTATAGTTCAACGGCGTTGCGTTCGAGAACGCGCTTGCGCGTCTCGTAGTCGTAGCCGCCCAGCACATCGACCAGCTTGTCCTGCACACCGGGATAGAGCGAGGTCGGGTGCGGGAAATCCGTCTCGAACAGCACCCGATCTACGCCGATTTCCTCCAGCATGTGCTTGGGCGCATAGGATTCGAACCAGAAGGTAACCCAGAAGTGTTTTTGAAAGTATTCCTTCGGCCGCATTCTTAAGCCCCGGTTCTCGCGTGTACGGAACTCGTCGAGCTGATGCTCCATCGCCTCCAGCCAGAACGGCACCCAGCCCGAGCCGCTTTCGATCAAGCCAATCTTGAGATTCTGATATTTGTCGAGAATGCCCGAGACCATCATATTCGACATGGTGGCGCCGCAGCCGACATGATGAATCAAAGCGTGGATCGGCAGGCGCTGGTCGAAGCCAAGATTGTCCCAAATCGCCGAATTTGCATCGAGGGAGGCGTTCAGGTGGAAATTGATCGGCATGCCGGTTGCGTTGCAGATCTCGAACACTTCCTCCCAGAAGGGCGACACATTGCCGTCCGAGCCGACATAGCCCTCCGATAGACGTTCCGGGCGGTCGGGCAGAACAATACCCTTCACCCCCAGGTCGACAATCCGGCGCATTTCCTTGTTCATGATGTCCTTGTCCCAGTAGGGTAAGGTTCCCATGCAGTTGATGCGGCCTCCTGACGCCTTCATCCGGTCGGCGCAGGCATCGTTGAAGATCTGGGTGATGGCGATCGCCAGCGGCTCGTCGTTTAGCGCCACCAACGATCCAGCCTGGGTGACGCCGCCGTTCTGGAAACAGATCTGCGCCCAGACACCCATCGCATCCATGTCCTCGAGGCGCGGCGCGACCTCGTAAGAGCCGGAGGTGATCTGGTCGTAATTCTGGAAGGCAAGGCGCCCGAGCAATTTGTTTTTGTCCTTGGCGATGACATTGCCGCCGATCGACCCGAAATGCTTGTCACCGACGAACCACTGGTCCGCGCCGTCGATTCGCCGCACATGTGGCATCTTGTCCTTAAGGCCAGCGGGTGCGTTGGCCGTCCACAGGTCCTTCGGCTCGGTGAAGTGCGTGTCGCAATCGACGATCTTGATCCCTTCAAAGAGGGGATCAACGCCCCTTGAGTTCGCGGCAAAATCGACCTTTCGGATAAAGCCGCCCGGTGCGCGCCCTTCGTCCAACCAGTAACTGCGGGCGTCATCCGCACCCGCCTTTACAACTGAACTTGCGTTTCTATCGTTCGCCATAACAGCCTCCTAAGGTCACTGAATCACCACGTCCGCCCGGAGCCGCTCCAACTCTGCGAACTGTAGCCCTATTCCGGTGAGGATTTCGTCCGTATGCTCGCCCAGCAGCGGTGCCCTGCGCGGCTCCAAGGGCGCGCTCCGGCCATCGAAGCCGACGGGCCCGGATGCCAGCTTGACCTTGCTGCCGTCCGACACCTCGACATCGAATAGATAGCCATTCGCGGCCACTTGGCTGTCGGCGGCGACCTCGTGAATCGTCTTGACCAGCTCCCATGGCGCGTCCCAGGCTTCGAAGATCGGACGCCAGTGCTCCCAGTCCCGTCCGGCGATGGCGGCCGCGATCTCGCCGGCAAGGGCGGCGCCATTGTCGACGCGCCTCTCGATGCTTGCGAAGCGCGGATCACCCAGGAGATCGTCACGGCCGATCTTTCGGCAAAGGGGTTCCCAGTACCGTTCCGGGTCCAGGAGCATCAGCTGAATGAAACGCCCGTCGCTCGTCCGGTAGGCGCGCGACAGCGGGAACCTCGACTCGCTTCCGGTCGCCGCCATCTGCTGTGGCGTCTGAGTCTGACTCACCACCACATCGGAGGAGAGGATCCACAGGGCCGAGGCCAGCAGGGAGATGTCCACGACCGAGGGCTCGCCTGTGCGGGAGCGCTTGAATAACGCGCCCGCAATTCCATAGGCCACAGCAACCGCCGATGCATGATCGCCCAAGGCCGGCCGCGGCCTGAGCGGCGCATCCACGCCCGCGGGCCGCAGAACGTGGGCGAAACCGCCGCGCGCCCAGAACGCGGACGCATCGTAGCCCGCCTTGTTGGCCTCCTTGCCTTCGAAGCCGGCGCCGTTGCCGCGCACGTAGATCAGTCCGGGGTTGCGTGCCCGCAGCGCCTCAATGCCAAGACCGAGGGCATCGATCGCTTTGGGCCGCAGGCTGGTCAAAAAGACATCAGCCGTTTCGATCAGGCGAAGGAACACCTCGCGGCCAGCCTTCGATTTCAGATTGATGCCGACGCTCTTCTTGCCGCGATTGTTCTGCTCCATGGACAGATTTGCCGACTTGGTACTCCGCCCGTCGGCGATCCGCAGCGTCCTGTAAGGATCCCCGCTGCCCGGCGTCTCGATGTGAATAACCTCGGCTCCCTGGTCGGCGAGCAGTGCTCCCGCCGCGGGAACGAAGACGAATTGGGCCAATTCGACGACCCGCACGCCTGAAAATACGCCGCCCATTTAAGTTGCCGCCTCCCGCCGTCGATGCGCCGCCGATAACGCTCGTCTTCGTACCGTACTGTACTGGTGGGCCACTTAATTAGCAAGCGCTTGGTTTTTCATCACGGTCAACCGTACCGGCAGGGCTTTGCTCCGGCGTCGCCCACAAGGCTTCGCCGCCGCGCTCCCTATCCGGTTAGAACGGCAGGTTGTAGAGTTCCACCGCGTTCCGCTCGAGGACTCGCTTGCGCACGTGCTGATCGTAGCCGCCCAGCGTGTCGACGATATGCTCCTGGACGCCAGGGTAAAGCGAAGTCGGATGCGGAAAATCCGTTTCGAACAGTACTTTGTCCACGCCAACAGTCTCCAGAAGCAGTTTCGGTCCGACATTTTCGAACCAGTAGGTCACCCAGAATTGATCGCGGAAATATTCCCAAGGCCGGCGCTGCAGCATCGTGGACTTGCTTGGGAGCATCTCGTCGAATTGGTGCTCGAGCGCTTCTAGCGCGAACGGCACCCAGCCCATTCCGCTTTCAATCAGACCGATCTTCAGTTTCGGGTGCCGGTCGAGCCTGCCACTGACGATCCAGTTGCCGAGCGTGGCCGCGTTGCCGATGGAGTACATCGTCGCGACCACGGAGAGCGTCTGCTCGAATGCGAAGCCCTCCCAAGTCAGGGCGTTGGGGTCGATCGCCGCGTTCAGGTGGAAGTTGATGGGGACACCGCGATCGGCGCACATCTCCAGTAACGGCGTCCAATAATCATGGAGGAACGACGGAATTCCGAGGCGTTCCGGTGTGTCGGGGAGCACAAAGCCCTTGATGTCCATGTCGAGGCAACGGCGTGCCTCAGCCTCCATCGCCGCCTGGTCCCAGAGCGGCAAGTGCCCCAGCGTGAAAAGACGCTGACCGGACTCCTTCTGGCGCTCCGCGGCCGCGTCGTTGTAGATGCGGATGACCGTCGCCGCGAGTTCGTGGTCGCCCAGCGCCATCAGCGATCCAGCTTGGGTGACCCCCGAGTTTTGATAGCAGATCTGTGCGTAGACGCCCATATCGTCCATCGCCCGCAGGCGCGCCTTGATGTTGTGCGCGCCCTGATGCCCCTCGTCGATCGTCGGGAAGGCGAGCCGGCCGAGTAACTTGTTGTTGTCGGCGCGGATGACGTTGCCGCCCAAGGATCCGAAGTCTCGATCGCCAACAAACCAACGGTCCACACCGTTCACTCGACGCACCCGCGGCACCTTGTCCTTGAGCTTAGCTGGAGCACGCGAAGTGAACAGATCGGGCGGCTCTGTGAAATGGGTATCGCAGTCAACGATCTTGATTCCATGCAAAGACGGATGAAGGCCCTTGCTGCAGGCAGCGTAGTCGATCTCTCGAATGACTCCGCCCGCCGTATAGCCTTCGCTCGACCAATACTTGCGTGCAGCGCTCGCAAGTTCCGCGTGATCGTCGTCAGTCATGACAGTTCTCCTGGGTTCCGGCTATCCTGGCTTTTCATGCTTCCCCCTGCCTGCAATAGTCTCCGCTTGCCGCGCTGCGACCGGCAAGCGAATCTCAGCGCCCAACCTCGTCCGATCGCTGCAAGCGAAGCGGGCTGCAAGAAAAGTGACTCGCCTCGAGCTTTGCGGCAAGCTGCGACGCTTTTCCATCGCAAAAAGACCTGCTGCTGCGGGACGACCAGATGGTTTGGGTCGTGCCGTTCTTGATGTAGTCCACGCGACAGCCGCGAGCTGCCGCGTGGTCGGTATCCGACGAGTTGGAATAAGTTTTGATCTCTCTCACTTCCGTACTGGATTTGCACAGAAAGCTCTCGCGAGTGGTCGCCCAGTCGTCCTCGGCTCGAGCGCTGCCCGCCGCAACCAGGCAAGAAATGAGAACGGCTCCACGGCCGTGGCCGATGACATGCCGCCCAATCGAGGCAAGGATTGCCGCGGACTGCCGAAATCGATGTGTCATTCTTGCGGACTCCCGTAACCGATCTGCAAGGGCGCAGTGACCATTTCCGTTTCGACAAGCGAAAAGCGGTCGCCGCACCGCGAACTGTGGGCAACGACCGCGACGCGGAAGCGCGAATCGAAAAGCGGTCGCACTTGAATCTCTGATTTTTATTCTCTTGCGCCAAAACAATGACATGAACGCGAATCCTCATGCGTGCCCGCAACTCGACAGACGACCATCGCGTGATTCAAGCGGAATCCGCGTGGTGAAGTGTCCGCATTTTCTCTATCGAGAGTTGCTTTGGTCCACCATTTGATGCGACATTCTTGTCGGCGGCACAGACATTTCGAGGTTCGCTCAGCAGACCCAGCGCTTAGCGCTCCATTGCTTTTCATGTTTACTCTTTCCAGCCACAATTCGACGGAGACGTCAGCGTCCACCGACGAATTACCAAAGCGGTTCTCTTTAAACCGTGTATTACATACGGAGGTGCTGAAAGTGCCGGAGTCAATTCCCAGCTCAGATGACGACGCTCAGCGAGCCATTCAGGCATTGTCCGAACAACTGCACGTACCCGAGTTGAAAGTACTCGAGGTGTACAAAACCGAATATGGCCGGCTCTCCGCTCAGTCACGGATTTCGACGTTCGTCAGCGTCCTGGCGATGCGTAACACTCGCTCAATTCTTCGAGAGGCTGGCTCGGTCAATTAAAAGCATTCATCCACTGAATGTGGATCACTGCATTGCCATCTGCCTTGCGCGCCTCGCCGAATGCGTGGGCGCGAGAAACGCGAATTGGGAGTGGCAATGCACGAACGCATATCGGTCAACAGCATTTGCTTTCCGGGCGCGAGCCTGGCGGACCTGGCTCGGCATTGGGGCCAGCTTGGCGCCGGGCGGGTAAGCTTCGTGAGCTCGCAACTGTCCGATGACGATCTCGGCAACGTACAGGCGCTGCTCGCCGTAGGCGGCCACCGCGTCGAGACGATTACCCACGTCTTCACCGACACTCTGGTCGCGCACCAGGAAGGATTGCACGAGGCGCGAACGCGCCTCTCACGGCTGATCAATACGGCACGCGAGATCGGCGCGAGATCGATTTACATGCTGACCGGCGGACGCGGTGCCATGAGCTGGGAGGAAGCCGCCGATGCCTTCAGCGCTGCGGTCGCGCCGTGCGTCGCCGAGGCGCGTGCTGCCGGTGTCGCGCTGGCGGTAGAGAATGCGTTGCCATTGCTCGCCCACGTCCACATGGCGCATTCGCTGCGGGATGCCATCACGCTTGCCGAGATGGCCGGCATCGGGGTGTGCATCGACCTCTTCGGCTGCTGGACCGAGGCCGGGCTCGACGCCCTGATCGAGCGCGCGGTCCCCCGCTGCGCTGTAGTACAGGTCAGCGACTATGTGCTTGGGGATCGCTCGCTGCCCGCGCGCGCGGTGCCGGGTGACGGCGTGATTCCGCTCGCGCACATCGTCAAGTGCCTGCTCACGGCGGGCTATGCCAACCAATTTGACCTGGAGTTGATCGGACCGCGGATCGACACGGAGGGTCATTTTGAAGCCACGCGACGGGCCGCGCTGAATGTCGGCAACATGCTGCGCGGAATGGGCGTGCAATGAGGCGAGATGGCGGCCCAACTCGCCTCCCGGCGTTTGTCGCCTTAGGTGCCGTTGATGCGGGTAGGCCCCGGCGCTCGAGGGGCCCCTCTACCCCTTCGAATAGCTGGGTGACGCGAAAACGGAGTACGCCGTCCTGGGAACGTTGCTGACGCCGGTCGCCGCCGTGCTGGCCTTCGTTGATGGCGGACTCGCTAAGGACGCCAATTGCGCAGCGATCGTCAGTCAGGCCGAAGAGGAGAAGCATTTGCCACCAGCACGCCAATAAATCCCAAATGATCGGCAGGGCGGCGAACATATGGCTGCGCGCGAGCGCCGCACATCAGGGCCGATTGAGAGAACTCGGTGAGTTGATCGCAAGGGTCACGCTGCGCTCAGTGCCGTTGTGCAAAAGGCGCATTTCCACGTTTTGACCGACGCGCAGCAGCCCGAGTGCGTTGCGCAGTTGCGCGGCGCTCTCGAGCGATACGCCGTTCATGGACACCGCCACGTCGCCGGCCTTGATGCCCGCGCGATCGGCCGCCGAGCCCGGAGCGATCTCGGAGATCTCGACTCCGCGCGCATTCACCAGATGCAGGGACTCGGCGGCCTCCGGCGTCAGATCGCGCAACTTGATGCCGACAACTCCGCGTTTCACTTCGCCGTACGTGATGATCTGGTCCATGACAACCTTGACCATGTTGACCGGGATAGCGAAGCCGATGCCGATATTCCCCCCGTCCTTGGACAAGATCGCGGAGTTGATGCCGATCAATTCGCCATTCAAGTTCACCAGTGCGCCGCCGGAATTGCCTGGGTTGATTGAGGCATCTGTTTGGATGAAGTCCTCATAGCCGTGCGGATGAATTCCGGTGCGGCCCAGCGCGCTGACGATTCCGACCGTCACGGTGTGCTTCAGGCCGAATGGATTGCCGATCGCTACGACCCAGTCGCCGACCTCCAAGTGCGATGAATCGCCGAGGGGCATTTCCGACAAATGCGGATCAGCGGCCTTCAGCACCGCGATGTCGGTGCCCTCATCGCTACCGACCACTTGCGCTTGAAAATGCCGGTTGTCCAGCAGCGTCACCGTAATCTCGCTGGCATTTTCGATCACGTGGCGGTTGGTGACGATGTAGCCGTGCTTGGCGTCCACGATCACGCCCGAGCCGGCGCTCTGGAACTGGCGGCGCCGCACGGCCCCACCCTCGGGAGGGTTGAAGAATCGGCGAAAGTAAGGGTCATCGCGCAGCGGATTGCCCGCCACCCGCTCGGTCAAGGTACCGCGGGTTGCGATATTGACCACCGCGGGTGAAGCCCCTTTGATGACCGGCGCGAGAGACGGGAGGACAACGCCGGCAGCGGTGGCCGCGTAGGGCAGCAGGCTCGACAACCTGAACGCCAGGAAGCGCGCTCGCACCAGCGGATAACTATTCACGAATTGCGATCTCCGGCCGGAAAGGCGGCATTTTAAGCGCACCAGCTCGCGGGTACGCAAGCGCACAAATCAGGCGAATCACCCCGTCGTACCACCACCTTCGTCAATTTGTGAAATGGCGTCGAAAGTCAGGTGCGATATTGAGAGTCATCCCGCCAGTTGCTAGCGGGCGACCGTTGGGCGCAGTCGCTCCGCAATCCACCCATTGATTTTCGTCTCCAGGACATCCAGCGGCAGCGGCCCCTGGTCCAAGACCGCGTCGTGGAATGCACGGATATCGAACTTCGCTGCCAACTCCCTCTGCGCCCGCTCGCGCAGCTCCAAAATCGTTCTCTGCCCCATCTTGTAGGAGAGCGCCTGCGCCGGCCATGCGATGTAGCGATTCACCTCGGTTTCGATGTTCTGATCGTCCATGGCGGTGTGTTCATGGAAGAAGTCGATCATCTGCTGCCGCGACCAATGCTGCGCGTGAACGCCCGTATCCACCACCCAGCGCACTGCGCGCCACATCTCATTCTGCAGGCGGCCGTAGTCGCTGTAAGGTTCGCGGTAGAACCCCACTTCTTTCCCCAGCCGCTCGGCGTAGAAAGCCCAGCCTTCGGTGTAGGCGTTTACGTCGAGGTTGAACTTGCGGAACGGCGGCAGACCGGTCAATTCCTGGGCGATCGAAAACTGCAGGTGATGACCCGGAACACCCTCGTGGTAAGCAATGGCCTCGACGTTCAGCAACAGGCGTTTCTCGGGCGCGTATTCGTTGACGTTGATCCGCCCCGGTCGCGAACCATCGCCGGCGCCGATCGAGTAGTCGGCAGGAACGCTGTCGGGGCTTCGGAACGACTCCATTGGCACGACCGCCAGCTTGTTTTTTGGCAGACGGCCGAACAGCTGCGGCAGCTTGTCGTACATTTGGTCGCGGTACTGGGTGTAAAGATCCAAAAGTTGCCGTCCCGACTTTGCGTGCAAATTCGCACCCTGCTTGAGGTGCGCGTTGAACGTATTCAAGTCCGAAAATCCCTGCGTGCGGGCGATCTTCAACATCTCCGCTTCGACCTCGGACACGCTCTTGAGCCCGAACTCGTGGATCTGCTCGGCTGTCATGTCGGTGGTCGTCTGCCGCCGGACCGCGAAGCGGTAGCGCGCCTCGCCGTCGGGCAACGCCCATATGCCGGGATCGAGACGTCCCCGCGGCGCATAGTCGTCCCGGACGAATTTCGCGAATTTCGCATACGCCGGCGCGACGCCGATCTTGACGGCATTTTCGATGCCGTGGCGCAGGCGTTTGCGGTCCGCTTCGGAAACGGCATCCGGAAATTTGCGCAGCGGCTCCGTAAACGGACTCTTGTCGAGCGAGCTGTCGGCGATCTGCTGCGCCTGCGCAGCCACTAACTCCAGTATGTATTTCGGCGGCATCAGATGATCGCGCAGCCCGTCACCCATATGAGCGGTTGCCTGCTCGAGCACGCGTGGGATCTGGTGCAGCCGTGCCAGGTAGTCCTGATAATCCTTTACATTGCGGAAGGGCGTATCGAAGACGAGCGACGCGTAGCGGAGATGAATGCCGCCAATCTGGGTCGCCGGCATTTCCCATTCCTTGAACTGGGCGGCTTCAATCTCGGTGCGCAAGCTGCGCACCATCAGCACCTGGTTGAGCCTCTCCCGCTCCGGGAAGCCGGTTACGTCGATCGCTTCGAACCGGTGCAGCGACTGACGCGAATGCACGAGATCGTCGGCGATCGCTTTGTCGGAGTAGTCGTTCAGCCGGTCGTTGTAGCGGTTGTCGCCGGCCTGAGTGGCCAGTTCCGGCTGAGTGCGCAGCGTGTAATTCCACTCGTCGGTCAACAGCCGATTGAGTTCGGCGCGCCGCGTTTCCAGACTTTGCCCGGCCGCGTGCGCAGTCAGCGGCATGATCAGCGCCAGCGATCCTGCCATGGCGGCGCGTCCAATATGCCGGCGCACATTGCTCATGCTCCCTCTCTCACGATCGTTATGAACCCCACCGGGGTGGCGGTCGCGACTATCCCACAGGCCGCTTCAAGACGCGAGTGTCACCAAATGCAGCGGCGTCCACGCCTGCGGTGTGCGGCATACGAATCGATGACGCGCAATGTGATAGCTCGGATCGAAACCATAGAAATTCATGCGCATGCGTCGAAGCTCGTCACTGCGGTAATCGGCGAGCGGGCGTATCCGCTCGTCGGCCTCGCGGCGCTGGCGCTTTTTGATGAGTGAGTGCGTGAACTGCTTGCCGGCCGCCAGTTCGGCCGCATACGCAGCCACGAAAGCAACGAACACTGCCGCATCCGGGCCGGCGTGAGCATCTATCAGACCACGCCCCAGCGCTTCGGCGATACCGAGCGGCAGCCGGCACGCCATGAGGGCCTGCGCCTCCGCGGCGCCGACCCGTTTCGGCAACAGGTAGGTCCAGTATTCCGACCCGTATAGATTGCCCATGTTGCGGTAATGTGGATTCAGCACGATACCGGTGCGCGCCAGAATGCGGTCGGCCGCGAGCGCCAGGAACACGCCCCCGGCCGCCGCGCTGCCCTGCAGCGCCGCGATCGTCAAGTGAGTGTCGGTCAGCAGAATGTCGCGAGCCAGATCGTCGATGCCGTTGATGTTGTCCCAGGAGGCGTCGGCCGGACTCTCGGCGGCTTCGATGCAGTGCAGGTGCATTCCGTTGCACCAGAAATCCGCCCCGCCCATGAGCACGATGACGCGAGTCGGCCGCCGGAGCGCCCGTGCGTAAGCGCGGCGCAGTCGCCTGCACTGCGGCGTGGAGAGCGCTCCGTTGGCCGGCGCGTGGCGCGCGCGTGAGCCGCTGGTCGAGTCCCCTGCTTCGCTAACCTATTGACGAATCGAGCAATTCAACCACAGCCCCCATGTCCACCGTTTGAGTCGTGTTGGCTCACAGCTCTTGCTAAGATAAACAGATGCGCCGTTAAACTCCAGAACGTTTCGCGGGTACCTACCTTGGAAATAGCCATCGCGGGTTGTGGAGCATGAAGATCGGCCGATTGATATCGTGGGTTGTGCTGGGATTGGTTTCCTGCGCAATGGGCTGCGCCGGAAACGGAAAGGGACTGGACCAGAACGGGCAACCGATCGGCTCCTCGGGCGGGAGCACCGGCGGGCCGGTAACCGCGGACTTCCAGTCGATCCAGGACAACATATTCACGCCGATTTGCTCAGTATGCCATATCGGAGCCGGCGCACCGGAAGGCCTGCAACTCGATGCCGCCCACAGCTACAACCTGCTGGTGGGAGTACCGAGCACCGAAGAACCCAATATGCTGCGGGTGAAGCCCGGCGATCCCGCCAACAGTTACATGCTGCACAAGCTCAAGGGCCCGCCGGGAATCGTGGGGAATCAAATGCCGCTCGGCGAGAACCCGCTGTCGCAAGCGACCATCGCCGCAATCAGCCAGTGGATCACCGACGGCGCCCCGAATGCCCCGGCGGCCGCGGCAGCCGCGGCAAGTTCGTTCGAGGTCCAAGGTACCGTACCGCTCGACCACGAGATGGTGGAATCGCCTCCGCCACGCATCGTGGTGACCTTCACGCAAGAGGTCGACGCGTCGCTCATCAATGAGTCAACCATCACCGTCCAACGAATGGCCAATCCGCGGCTCGATCCGGAGTCTCCAATGGCGTCCGGCAGCGCCGGGAGCGTTAACGTTACGCGCGCGCTCGCCAGGCTCAATCCCTCGGTACTGCTGATTACTCCGAACGCACCGCTCGCCCCGGGAACCTATCGCGTCACGGTACGGGGCAGCGGCGGCGGAGCGGTAGCCAATCTGAATGCGACCACGCTGGGTTCCGATCAGTCGTTTGAGTTCACGGTGGAGCCCGCCCGATGATTGGACAAATTCGAAGTGCGCGAGCCTGCGTCCTGATAATGCTGTGCCTCGGCGCCTTTTCAGTGCGAGCCGAACCTTATCTCGCGGTACAAACGGGTCTCAAGTGCGGGCAATGCCACGTCAATCCCACCGGCGGCGGTTTGCGCACGGTGTTTGGCGACATTTTCGCTCAGACGGTGTTGGCGGCACACCATTTGGACACGGGCATGGACAATTGGACCGGTCAGGTGGGGCCGTATCTGCGGACCGGCGGCGACTTGCGATTCGACGGGACGGTGACGCAGGCACCCCACACCAAAACGGTGCAGCAATTCGCGCTCGATCAGACTCGCGTCTACCTGGAAGCGGACGTAATCCCCAACCGGCTGATCGCGTACGTCGACGAGCAGGTGGCCCCCGGAGGGGCGCTGAACCGGGAGGCGTATGTGATGTACTGGTCCGCCACGCACGACTGGTACCTCAAAGCCGGGCAGATGTATCTGCCGTTCGGTCTGCGGCTGCAGGATCAGAGCGCCTTTATCTTCACCGCGACCGGCATCAATATGACCACCCCGGATCAGGGAGTCGAATTCGGTTGGGAGCGCGGTCACTGGGATGCGCAATTTGCCCTGACCAACGGCACCGCCGGAGGCGCTGTTACCAGTAATGGCAAACAATCCAGTGGTCAATTGAGCTTCGTGCAGTCTCTGTTTCGTGTGGGGGTCGCTGCCAACTTCAATGCCCAGTCGGGCGGAAGCAAGAGTGCCTACGGGTTATTTGGCGGACTCAAAACCGGCCCGATTTCCTGGCTGGCGCAGGCTGAATTGACCAAGGATGAGAGCATCGCCAATGGGCAGGGCCGGCAGCTCGCCACCCTGATCGAGGCCAATTGGCTCATTGTTCCCGGAAATAATCTAAAGATTACACAGGAGTTTCTCAATCCCAATCGTTCGGTACCCAATGACGAGCGCACGCGTTGGAGCTTAGTATACGAACTCTCGCCGATTCAGTTCGTGCAGATACGTACGGGGCTGCGTTATTACGATGGCATCCCGCAGGACAATTCCGAGCATCAGCGGCAGTACTTCGTGGAATTGCATGGATTCTTTTGACGCCAGCCTGGGAGATTTAACTAGCGATTAAACCTATTCCGCCGATTTGAGCACTCACTTTGCATGCGGGCGCTTCGTACGCGCAGGCCCCCTTTTTGGTCGGCCGCCGGCGTGTTCGACCCTCCGCGCTTTTCGGAGCAGCTATGCTTTCTATTCTGGTCTGCCATTCTTATTTTCTGCGCCTGGACCAAAAGCAGCTGGAGCGCGGCAAACCGTATCCGCCGCTCGCCACGCTGCAAGTGGCCGCCATGCTGCGCAACGCCGGGCATCAAGTGTCGCTATTCGATGCGATGCTCGCCGAGGGACTTGATGACTACAACCGCACGCTACGCGCCACCCAGCCCCAACTGGTGCTTTTCTACGAGGACACGTTCAATTTCCTGAGCAAGATGTGCTTGGGCACGATGCGCCGAGCCGCCTGCGACATGATCGCTTCCGCACGGCGCGCCGGCGCCCGCGTGATCGTGGCGGGACCCGATGTCAGCGACGCTCCCGCGCCGTATTTGCAGGCGGGCGCGGATCTGGCGCTGATCGGCGAGGGGCTTGCGGCGCTTCTGGAAGTGTTGCCGCGGCTCGACTCGCGGCCGCATGCAGACGGCAGCGAACTCAAGGAAGGCGTGGCGGGCATCGCCTCACTCAGCGAAGGCGCAGTCCTCACCGTGAACGGCGCGAGGGTTTTGCCGGTCGCCCAACTTGACGGCATCGCGGCATGGGACCTCGTGGACATGGAGCGCTATCGCGCGACATGGTTGGCCGCGCATGGCTACTTCAGCCTGAACATGGCCGGCTCCCGTGGCTGTTCTTTTCGTTGCGCCTGGTGCGCCAAGCCCACTTGGGGAAATCACTACTTACAACGCGCGCCTCAAAGCGTCGCAGCGGAAATGATCCATCTCAAGCGCAACTTCAATCCTCATCACGTGTGGTTTGCGGACGACATCTTCGGATTCCGCACCGATTGGGTAAGCGCATTCACGGCAGCTATCGAAGCGGCCGGCGGCGGCGTTCCCTTCACCATCCAGAGCCGCGCCGACCTGATGAGCGAACGCATGGCTCAGGAGCTCAAGAACGCCGGCTGCGCCGAAGCCTGGCTTGGTGCGGAGAGCGGCAGTCAAAGAGTATTGGATGACATGAACAAGGGTACGACCGTCGATGACCTCCTTACGGCGCGGGCGCGGCTCAAGTCGGCGGGTATTCGGGTTGGATTCTTCATTCAGTTGGGATACTTGAACGAACAACTAGCGGATATCCTGGCCACCCGCGACCTGCTCGCTGCCGCGCGCCCCGATGACATCGGCGTCAGCGTCTCTTATCCATTGCCCGGGACGAAGTTTTACCAACTGGTCAAGGCGCAGCTCGGCGGGAAGACTCATTGGCACGAGAGCAGCGACCTCGACATGATGTTCCACGGCACCTACACCAGCGATTTCTATCGCAAGATCAGGGACTTGCTGCACGACCAGGTATCCCTGCAGGCAGCGGACTCGCCGGCGGGCGCTGACCCGCGGCTTGACCGTGGACGCGCGAAACGGATGCTCGAACAACGCTGGCACGACTTGTTGATTCGCGAAGTCGAGTTCCGCTCGCGGCCGCGCCAACCGGCGGCCACCGGGTAGCGGGGCACCTATGAATGAATCCCGCGGTCGCCCGCCCTTGGCCCGGCTGCCTCTGGTTACTCTCTATCTCACCGATCGCTGCAATTCGCGCTGCGTAACCTGTGACTACTGGCGCCATGGCCGGGACGACATGGACCTTGCGGCAGTGACGCGCTTGCTGCCCGGCTTTGCGCAGCTGCATACCCAGATGGTGCTCCTGTCGGGCGGCGAACCGCTGCTCAATCCCGAGTGGGCCGCCATCGCCGAGTTGTTGCGCAGGAACGGGCTCAAAGTGTGGCTGCTGACGTCGGGTCTGGCCCTGGCCAAACATGCCCGCCGCGCAGCCGAGTTGTTCGACGCAATCACGGTGTCGTTGGACGGAACCGATCCTGAGACCTATGCAGCGATCCGCGGCTTGGACGCATTCCATAAAGTGTGCGAAGGCATTCAGGCCGCCGCCGCTGAAGGGTCGCCGCCCGGTATCCGAGTCACATTGCAGCGCGGCAACTTCCGGCAACTGCCGGCCTTTGTCGATCTGGCGAGAGAACTGGGTGCGCGCCAGATATCCTTTCTCGCGGTCGACGTCGCCAACCCGCATGCATTCGGCCGTACGGATGATTTTGTCTCCGATCTGGCATTGCGGCAGGAGGATCTGCCGCAGCTCGGTAGAATCTTGGATTCCCTGGAGCAGGATCATCCGGAGGACTTTCGCTCCCGCTTCATCGCCGAGAATCCGCAGAAGCTGCGGCGCATCCTGCAATATTTCGCCGCCGTCCTGGGGTTTGGACCCTATCCGAAGGTCAGCTGCAACGCGCCGGAGTTTTCCGCCGTCATCGGCGCGACCGGCCGCGTGCAGCCGTGTTTTTTCATTTCAGGACCGTTGGATGCACGCCTGGCGGAAACCGATGCGCGGACAGGCGCCGATCTCCCGGTCGTGCTGAACAGCGGATCCATGAGTGCGCTGCGCACGGCCATTCGCGATGGGCGGCGCGCCGAATGCAAGACCTGCGTGTGTTCCATGTGGCGAGACCCGGATGTTGTGAGGTTGTCGGCTCCTCCTACGATGGTTGCAACGCCATGATGCCCGGGCCCCGCAAGCGACAAAAAGTCGTCCTCTACAATCCGCGGGCGGTCTTTTTTACAATGCCGCTGGCCTTGCTCGCGATCGGCTCTGAACTCGACCCGGAAGTCTACGAGGTCGTGATAGTCGACGCCCGTCTCGATTCCGACGCGGAAAATACTGTCCTGTCGCACATCCAGGAGGCCCTGTGTCTCGGCGTCACCGTGCTTACCGGTGCCCCGATTTCGGATGCGCTTTGCATATCGCGTTCGGCAAAGCGAGCGCGACCTGATCTGCCGGTGGTCTGGGGAGGCTGGCATCCGTCCATGTTTGCTCGCGAGTGTTTGTTGGATCGCTCGGTCGATGTGACGGTGCGCGGACAAGGAGAGGAGACATTTGCCGAGATCGTGGAGCGCCTTGCGCAAGGCCGCCCGCTGGATGATTGCGCGGGGTGCACGGTGAGGCTCGCCGACGGCACCATTCAAGAAAACCCGGCGCGGTCGCTGGCGCAGGTTGACAAATTTCGGGCGCATGACTACGGCTTGATTCCGATTGAGCGCTATTTCGAACTCAAGGGCAAGCGGCAGCTCGATTACATTTCATCGCAAGGGTGCAATTTTCGTTGCGCGTTCTGCTCGGACCCGTTCGTCTATGGGCGCAAGTGGGTCGGCCTTGAGCCCGTTCGCATGGCAATGCGATTGAAGGAGTTGTGGGATCGATACCATTTCGATGATGTCAATTTCCAGGATGAGACCTTTTTCACGAAGGCGGGCCGCGTAGAGGCGTTGGCCGATCGAATCGTCGAGTCGGGGATGAAGATTACCTGGGCCGCCACCATGCGCGCCGATCAGGGCGTCCGCCTTCCGGACACGGTTTGGGCCCGGTGCAAGCAATCCGGCCTGCGCCGGCTACTCGTGGGCGTCGAGTCGGGCTCCAACGAAGTATTGAAGCGCATTCGCAAGGACATCAAGATCGAGCAGGTATTCGAGACCGCACAGAAGATGATCAAGTACGGTATTGCAGGTCACTTTCCGTTCATCGTCGGTTTTCCGGACGAGAGCGACGCAGATATTCAGGCTAGTCTCGATTGTGCGAAGAGATTGCGCTCCATGAGTCCGGACTTCTTGACACCGCTCTACTACTTCAAGCCTTATCCCGGCAGCGCGCTGGTCATCGAAGCCGTCGCCCGTGGTTTTCGTCTGCCAGAAACGCTCGAGGCCTGGGCGGAATTCGACTACGTGGCCGGAGAACCCGGCCCGTGGGTGTCGCCTGAGAAATTCGAGCACATCGAACGTTTCAAGTTCTTCCACGAACTGGCGTGGAAGAGAGTGTCGCGCGGCAAAAGGCTTCTGCAGAAAATCGCACGCTATCGCTGCAATAAGGACAACTATCGGTGGCCCGTCGAAATGCTATTCACCCGCTGGCTGGTTCCCGTGCAGACTCTGTCATGACGTTCGCAACACCCGCTCCGGACTCGCTCAGGAGGATTGCCCGGTTGCCGCTGATGACGCGGCTCATCGGCAAGGCGATGGCCCTGTGCTACAGACTCGTGGGCAAGGATCGATACGACGATTTCCGCCTGGAGCGGGTGTATGACATGCCCTTTGTCGTCACTCCCAGCGTGTTCAATCCGAAAGTGCCCCGCACCGGTGAGTTTCTCGCCTCGCAGATCGATTCGCGGCTCCTGCAACACGATTGGGAGGTCCTGGACATGGGCACGGGATCCGGCGTCTGCGCGGTGTTTGCCGCCAAGCACGCGCGACACGTCGTGGCAGTGGATATCAACGCCGCTGCGGTTCGCTGCGCCGGCATCAACGCGCTTCTGAATCATCTGGAGCACAAGATCGATGTGCTTCACGGAGATCTGTTCGCACCCGTGCCCGGAGAGCGCTTCGATCTAGTCCTGTTCAACCCACCATTCGTGCAAGGTGTGCCGCAAGACGACCGCGACCGCGCGTGGCGCTCGAATGACGTCGCCGAGCGATTCGCAGCCGGTCTCGCCGCCCACTTGAAGCCCGCTGGGTTTGCGCTCGTGCTGCTGTCGACTTTCGGCGATGGGCAGGTCTTTCTCGAAGAATTTCGCAAGCAGAGTTTCAAAATTTCGGTACTGGCAGAGCGCCGGTTCGTCAACGAAAGATTGACGATCTTCAGGCTCGAGCCAGCTCAGAGGTCACCATGACGGCTTCGCCACGTGTTCTGCTCATCAATCCGACGATCACATCTCATCGCCACGCACGATTCCCTCTCGCGATCCTGAGCCTGTCCGCGTCGCTCGACGGCAAGCACCCATCGACGATCATCGACGGCAACGTCGATCGCGACTTCATCTCGACTGCCGTGCGCGCAGTCAGTGACGGCTCTGTCGGCGCCGTCGGCGTTACCGTCATGGGAGGGCCGCAGCTACTTTCCGCAATCGCCGTGTCGAAGGCGATCCGCGAGAGACTACCCACTGTGCCCATCATCTGGGGCGGCGCCTTCCCGACCGTCTGTCCGGAGGCGGCCCTGAACGCGCCCTACGTCGACTACGCCGTAAGGGGGCAGGGAGAGGATACGTTTGTTGAGCTTCTGGATGCGCTCGCTGAGCGCCAGGATGAGGCGTTAGATTCGATTGCCGGGCTGACTTGGCGACTCCGCGGCCAAATCGTGCACAACCAGGATCGTAAGTTTTCCAATGGGAGCCTCGCCCGGATGCTTCCCTATGGCAAGCTGGACAACCCACGGCAATACTTGACCAAGACCTATCTTGGGTCGCGCACCATCGGTTATCAAGCGGCCTTGGGCTGTCGATTTCGCTGCACCTTCTGCGGAGTCGCAACGATGTTTCGCGGCAAGATGGCGTTGCCCACGGCTGCAAGGCTGGAGCAGGATCTTGGGTTCATGAAGGAACGGTTTGGAGTGAATGGAATCCAGTTCTATGACCACAACTTCTTCGATCGCGAAGTCGATATGGTGCCGCTGTTGGAAGTACTGGCGAAATTTGAGCTGCCGTGGTGGTGTTTTGCGCGGTCCGATGCCCTGGTGAATTTATCGGAAGCATCATGGGCGCTGGTCAAGAAGAGTCGGCTGCGCATGGCTTACATCGGAGCGGAGTCTCCCAGCGATTGGCTGCTGCACGATATCCGTAAAGGCACCAGCCGGGATCAGACCTTGGAGGCTGTCGAGAAATGCCGCGCCCACGGCGTGATTCCGGAGCTGTCCTTCATGCTGGCGCCGCCGCAGGATCCGGAGGGAGAGACGGAGAAAACGTTTGAGTTCATCCGCATGATCAAACGAGTGCACCCCGCTACGGAGGTCATGATTTACATCTACACGCCGCTGCCTCGGCAACACGACAACATGAAGGCGGCTTCAGCACGTATGGGAAGCGAGCTTCGTGATTGTGCAGGCCGGCCTGTCGTGTTTCCGCGAACGGCGGACGAATGGGCCGAACCACAATGGGTGGATTACTGGTGCCACCAGGATGCACCGTGGCTGTCCGCGCGTCTTCGGCGGCGAATTGTCGATTTCACGACGGTATTGGGATGCAGATACCCGACTATCATGGACATCCGCGCGTCTGCCTGGGGAAAGTCCGCTCTGCGGGCGCTGGCGTCGTGGCGCTATCGGTTTCAACGATACGATCACCCCTGGGAACTCCGCGTCTCGAGAAAGCTCATCCGCCATTGGGACCCGCGTGTGATGAGCCTATGAAGGTGATGCCGCGCTTCGCACTGCTCGTCGGGCGGACTGCCTAGCATGACAGCCTCGAGCGAGCATGCATCCCTACAGCCGGTGGTGTCGGTCATCATTCCGACTTTCAATCGCCTGGAGTATCTGCGCCCGGCAATCGAGTCCGTACTCAGCCAGACGCTCTCCCATTGGGAGCTTCTCATTGCCGACGACGGCTCAGACATGGAAACCCGCGCGTACCTGACAACACTCGAGAGCCTGCCTCGTGTCAAAGTCATCTGGCTGGCGCACACGGGCAATCCAGGCGCCGTACGCAACGCCGCATTACGCGAAGCCACGGGCGAATATGTCGCCTTCCTCGATTCCGATGATGTATGGATGCCGATGAAGCTGGAACTGCAGATCGCGGCATTGAGATCCTGCGTCGATCGGCGCTGGAGCTATACGGGGTACGTTTGCATCGATGAGACCGGTCGGACCCGGACATATCCAGGGACGCGCCCGTGGATACCCCATCGGGGCGCGATCCTCGAACACCTGTTGATGCAAGAGGTGGAAATATGGACTCCGGCAGTGGTCGTCGAGCGCCGCCTGCTCGCGCAAGTCGGAGGCTTTGACGAGAAACAACCTGTGTTCGAAGACTATGACCTGTGGTTGCGGCTTGCGTGTCACAGCGAAATCGATCTGATCGACCAGCCGCTCATCGGCGTGCGTTCGCACGATCAGCACTACTGCGGTGGGGGCATCCGCATGCTGGCAAGCAGGCACAGGTCACTCAGCAAGATGTACCGCCTCGTGACCGATTCCCGTCTGCGCCGGGTCGTGGGCCGGCTGCGCGCGCAATGCACACTGGATCTCGCGAGTCTGCAGGGGAATACCCACCGTCTGGCTGCGGCCAGGACTCTCCTGAGCGGCTGCACTCTTTCGTGGCGGCTCATGGACTGGTGGGCAGGGGTCCTCTGGGTGTCGCTGAAGTTGGCAACTCCACGCGGTCTGCATGCCCTCTACCGCCGTGGTCGAATCCGCCATCGCTCGGTGAGCACATAGTCCCGGCCGGCTGAACTCTAGGTAGCCGTATGATGAATCTGGTGTCCGACGTCTGGAGCATACTCACCCCGCCGCAGCGACGGTACGTGCTGGTGGCGCAGTTCGCGTCACTGTTGATGGCGTTCTCGACGGTTACGGGGATCGCGGCGATCGCTCCCTTTTTTGCGGTACTCGGCGAGCCGCAAATGATCGAGCACAACGCACTGCTGCACGCGCTGTACGTTCAGTTCGGATTCTCGAGCCGGCGCAGCTTCGTGGTGGCCCTCGGCATCGGCTTCATCGCCGCGATAATTATCGCCAATCTGATCAACGTGCTTGGCTCGCTCGCGATGAATCGATTGGCGTTGAGCATCGGCAACGAACTGCAGTCGAGCTTGTTCGGCGAATACCTCGGGCGACCCTACCTTTTCCACGCCGGCACCAACAGCACGACGCTCTACAACAATATCATCTACGAGACCGCCCGCGTGTCCAACGGCATCCTGCAGAATGCCTTCATACTGGTTACCAACCTCGTGACCGCCTCCGTAATAATCTTGTCGATCCTGCTGCTCAATCCGGCGGTCGGGGTCGCGATGATCGTCGGGCTGGCGGGAGGTTATGTCGCGATCTACCTCACCGTGCGCAACCGGCTGCTGCGCTTCGGGCACGCCCAGTCGCACTTTGCCACCGAACAGGCAAGGATCGTCAACGAGAGTTTCGGCGCGATCAGGGACATTATCATCCTCCAGGTCGGGAATTTCTTTCGCGACAGCTTCGAGCGCGCCAGCAGGGGCTTCTCATTGGCGGCTGCTCATAGTCAGGTGGTCGGCCAAATTCCCAAGCACATCATGGAATGCGTGGCCGTAGCGGGCCTAGTCGGTCTTGCTCTCGTGCTGGGTGGGCGTGCGGACGGTCCCTGGCTCGGACGGCTGACGTTCCTTGCATTTGCGGCGTATCGGCTTCTGCCGACGCTGCAACAGGTATTTGCCGCGATCGTGAAAATTCGCGCCGAGCGCGCCGCCTTTGCCGTCATTGCACCAGATCTGCGGCGAGCGCGAGTCCCAAAGAGTGCCGTCGCCGCAGCGGATGCCTGTGGGGCGGATGGCTGGCAGGAGCGACCCTGCCGGGAACTCCGGCTCACTGGGGTCTCGTTTCGTTACGCGCCCGATCGGCCTTGGGCCGTCGGTGGCGTACACTTACGAATTCCGGCCGGGGCCGCAGTTGGCTTTGTCGGCCCGAATGGTTCGGGAAAAACGACGTTGGTCGATCTGGTCACGGGATTGCTCGTGCCCGAAATCGGGCGGATAGAGGTCGACGGAATCGCGCTTGATGACGCAAACCGCACGGCCTGGCAATCCCGGATCGCCTATGTGCCGCAAAACATCTTTTTGCTGGACACGACTATCGAGCAAAACATTGCACTCGGCATTCCTGTGGCCGCCATCGACCGGCGGCGGCTGCTCGCGGCAGCACAGCTTGCGCAGCTCGGCGAATTCGTCGGCGCTCTACCTGGCGGGTACGACTATGTGGTGGGTGAGCGGGGAATGAAGCTGAGCGGTGGCCAGCGCCAGAGGATCGGTATCGCGCGCGCGCTATACACCGACGCGTCCGTTCTCATATTCGACGAGGCAACGAATGCCCTGGATGGTTTGACGGAACAGGAGTTGATGGCGACGATCGTAAGACTGCGCGGGCTCTACACGGTCATCCTGATCGCTCACCGATTGAGTACGGTGCGGGATTGTGATGTGATCTTGGAACTCGACCGGGGGAAGGTCACGGGAAGTGGAACCTATGATGGGTTGATCCAGAATTCAAAGACCTTTCGGCGACTGACCAAAGTTCCCTAAAACGAACCCAATACCACGCCATCTGGGTAAACCTGCGAGCGGTAGTTGACACCCGGATCAAGACGATCAGAGCGATGATTCCGAGAACAAACAGGCTGGCGACTTGATTCGTCCAATTCAGTACCTGCGCGGGCTGGCTGCCATGATGATCGTATGGCTGCATTCCGTGTACGTCCTTCCAGCTGTTGTAGAACGATTGGGTGCACCCTACTTCGGATCCTCCGGTGTGTTAGTCCGTCTTTTCAAACAGAAGAACCATGAACCGGCATGTGGCGACGTGGAGCCACGCAAATCGGCCGCGACGACTCGCATCGACGCCGTTCAAATGTTGCTTCCGGTACGCCGGCAGTCCGCGGAAAACGCGCGCCAATCTGAAGTAAGGCGAGCTCAGCGCGGCGAAATCGGCGAGTCGCCGCCGGGTGTGCGGTGGCGCTTGACCGCCGGACACGAAAAGATGCCCATCGCGCCATAGGCGGGGCGCATTCCGCCACCACCAGCGAAATTTCATGTCATCGATGAAAAGCGGGTTCAGAACACTTGCGAGCACCTTGCCATTTGGGCCCGTGAGCGCATGAAATTTGGCAAACAATTCATGCAGGTCATCGATCTGGTTGAGCGGCGCAAAGTTCGAGATAACCAGGTCGACGGGTCGTTCGGCGCCCGGGGTCCTTCGCGCCAGAAACTCTTGATAGTCCCCGCGTTCGAGCGTGACGCGGCTCGAGTCGATGAGGTCCCGGCAATGCGAGGAGAAGAACTCACACATCTTCGGATCGACGTCATATGCGCCAATCGTGAAGCCACGTTCGGCGAAAAACCGCGCGTCGATTCCCGGTCCCGCACCGAAATCGAACAGCGAGGCGCCTGGCGGCGCAATTCTCAGAACCAGGTCCTGAAACGCCGAGCGTATGCGGCGATCCGATTCCAACGCAGTGATCCGCTTAAAGTATTCCGCGCCGGTGTGGGTCTTGTAAAGAGGGCTACCGGGCATTACAGAATCCTCGCCTTGACTTCCATGGTCGATAAATCGTACCTATTTGCCGCCATTAGAATACCGTTCTCAATCACGATTGGTCCACTTTGCCGGCAAATAGGTCCACAATAATCAGCGTGGATTGGTAGCCCATGCACCCGACACGGAGCGCAAATGCTGTGATTCCATGAGTCGTCTGGAAGGCGGTTTATTAGTCTCCGTGATCACGCCGTGCCTTAACGGCGCCCGCTATCTCGCTGAAGCCATTGAGAGTGTACTGGCTCAGCGATACCCGCACGTCGAGCATATCGTGGTTGACGGCGGCTCGACCGACGGCACGCTGGAGGTATTGAGACAGTATCCACACGTCCAGGTCATTAGGGGTCCGGACCGCGGAATGTACGATGCCTTGAACAAGGGACTGACACTCGCGCGCGGTGAAATCATTGGCGTTCTGAATTCAGATGACTGCTACGCCGCGGATGCCCTGTCCACGATCGGCGAGACCTTTCGAGACGAAAATACCATGGCACTCGTAGGTGAAGCCGTGTTTTTCCGCGAGTCAGGGCCGGACAGCCAAGAGGACGTAGATAGATTCATTCCGACAGGAACCGATCTATTGGAGCTTGCGACGCTCGGTAGCCCCGCATTCAACGCCTGGTTCTTCCGCCGGTCGGTGTTCGCGAGCATAGGCCATTTCGATGCCGGATATCGAATAGCCGGCGACCGCGAGTTTATGCTCCGGTTCGCATTGAGCGGTCTGCGGTTTGCGAGCGTCGATGGGCTGATTTGCCGATACCGGATGCACCCCGATTCCCTGACCATGGGTGGGAAGGACCACACATGGGAGCAGCAGCTCTGTGAGCACGTACGAATGACGGACCTCTATTTACGCAAACCTGATCTGTCCGCGCGCGCGAGATGCCTGATCGGGCAGGTACGCACTCGCGATACCTTGAAGCTGGCCATCCGCTCGGCGCGGCGGCGCGAGCTCAGTAGTCTCATTTTCTATTCTGTAGCGGGAATGCGGCGAGATCCTCTGTGGGCCGCGCGGCTTGCGAAGCGCGCCGTGACCGCCCTCGTGCGCCGGATCGCACGCATGTAATCCTTGACAGACCGTCACCGTTTCTTCATTACGATCAGGAAGTGATCGCCGACCGAACGCAGCAAGGGCCAGCCGCCCATGCGCCGATCGGCTCGCCACAACCGCTCATAGAACAGTGGATACCTGTCCCGCACCCAGGTGAGGTACGGGGGCGGCACGAACACGCACAGTCCCCGACGGTGTTCAAGCGTGAAGTCGCGCTCGAACGCCCGATAGAATTCGCGCGGGGTGTAGTAGCGAGTCCAAATGGTGTGCTTATTCATCGTGACCGGCACGACATTTCGGGCAAACCGTATTGTCACTCGCGACCAGTTCCGCCGCCGTGCGTAATGGGCGATCTCCCATGGGCACACGCGGCCGACCACGGTAAACACGAGCGCACCGCCGGGCTTCAGCAAACGTGCGCATGACGTCGACACATCGGTCAGGTCTGGTACGCAATTGAGCGGACCGAGATCGGAATACGCCCCGTCAAACGTACCGTCACCCTCGAGTCGCTGAAGCTCATGCGCGCCAACGGCGATGGTTTGCACTCGATCAGAAACCGAT
>WNFR01001224.1_pt1 | contig 26641 bp, 18 predicted proteins | sample 5400221 | NCBI WGS metagenome assembly WNFR01 (sample SAMN13153357, study PRJNA577476) | soil metagenome | isolation source: 40 cm soil under Madrone tree | place: USA:California | collected 2016-06-14
GTGAAGTTCTCTGGGGCGAGCGAGTGGGCCTGCTGCAGGAGAACGACCGCTGGTTCACGGTCTACTTCGCGCAGCATCCCATCGCCCTGTTCGACAGCCGACAGCTGCGAGTGGCACCTCTGCTCACAAACTCTCAACCGATCGAACGGAACCAAAAAGTGTCAGATATGCGCCCGGTCTAAAATGTCAGGGATCCCCCCGGCCATACACCTACGATTGCGCTTTACGCGATAATTCCCTTACGCACCGCGTAGAGAATCAGCTCAGGAACGCCTCTTAATTTCAGCTTTTCCATAATGTTGGCGCGGTGCGTTTCAATCGTGTATGCGCTTAAATGCAAGATGTTGGCCGCCTCTTTATTCGACTTCCCCTCCGCTATCAATTGCAAGACTTCTCGCTCGCGCGGGCTCAGCAGATCGTAGGAATCTTCACCGCCCGCACGCTGCAATTTCCGGACGTAGTCTTCCAGCAACACCTTGCTCACGGTTGGACTAAAGAATGATTTTCCCTCCGCCACGGACCGTATCGCGCGCACCAGGTCGGACTCCGCGGAATCCTTAAGCAGGTATCCGCGCGCCCCAGACTTAAGCGCCCTGAGGATGTAGGTCTCATCCTTATGCATACTCAAGATCACCACCGCGGTGCGGGGTTCCCCTTCCGTGATCTGCCGCGCAGCTTCGATACCGTTCAGGTTCGGCATCCCGATGTCGAGCACAGCGACATCGGGCTTGAGCGACGCCGCCAACGCCACTGCCGCCCTTCCGTCTTCAGCTTCTCCCACGACGGTCAGGTCCGGCTGCTGCTCCACCAGGAGTCGCAGGCCGCTCCGAATCAGTGTGTGATCATCCGCGAGCAGAATTCTGATCTTCTTCATCACCTACCCGACACCGTCTTCCCGGCGAGCGGGAGCTCGGCCTCGATCGTCGCCCCCGCGCCTGGCTGCGACGTGACTGTGATCCTTCCGCCCAGCCGCTTGACGCGTTCCTCCATACCGAGCAGGCCCATCCCGCGCGTGCGCTTCGCGTCAAAGCCGCTGCCGTCATCTGCAATCTTCACGCGGATCGCGCCGGCCGTCTGGGCCAGTTCTACCACAACGCTCTTCGCATGAGCGTGACGCAACGCGTTGTTCAGCGCCTCCTGAACCACCCGGTACACGCAAAGTTTCAGTTCATCGGCCAGTTCCTCGGCAACATGTTCCGATCGCACCTCGACTTCAATCTCGCCGCGCCGCGACATCTCTCGCGCATACCATTCCACCGCGGCAACCAGCCCCAAATCATCCAGCATGGATGGGCGCAGGAGCAGCGCTATATTGCGCACCTCCTGCAGCGTCCTCTCGGCGAGCGTCTTGATTCGCTGCACGGTTTCCTGGCCCTTTTCGTCGCCGTTCAACTGTTTGGATAGCCGCCCCGCATCCAGCAGCAGCAATCCCAGCGCTTGCCCCACTTCATCGTGAAGCTCGCGCGAAATTGCGCGCCGTTCTGTCTCCTGCGCGTCCACCAGCTTGGTGGAGAGATCCTGCAACTCACGGCGGCTATGCGCCAACTCCGTGTAGCGAAGCACGGCGTCGCGCTCGAGACGCAGGATATAGATCGCGCTCCCGATCGCCAGCAGCAGACCCGAGGTCAGCGCGAGGATCAGCATGCTCAACAAACGGCCCTGCAGGCGATCGAACTGCAAAAAGACGGCGTCGTCCGCGGCGAGCGGCCGCTCGTTTAGCAGCACCACCCTTTGCGCGATCGCCACAAATTGCTGTCTTCGCGGGATGATCTTTTCGCTGACTACTTGTTGTGCGCGACTCTGGCGCTCTTCGGGCTTCCACTGTTTGCTCCCGCTGATGACACTATCTTGTTCCGTCAGAAATGTTTGGAGCTGTTCGATCAGAGCTTGCTCTTCCGGACTTCGGTCCGCTGGGTAAGCTTGCAGCGCGGCGCGGGCCGCATCCGCCTGTTTGGAAATTTCTCCGCCGGCACCATCCTCAGGCGGCTGCGCACTCAGCAGAAATTCCTCCATGTGATCGCTGTAGATATTCGCGGACAGGATCACCGTGGCAAGAACACGCTCCCGCTCGATCGATTTACGGCGCGCGGATTCTTCCACATCATGGAGTTTCCGAAGCGTTTGCAGAGCGTTCGCTCCCGAATAGAGAAGAAAAATGAGAAGGCCGCCAAAACCGAGAAGCAACACTGCGCGCAAACGGCGATGCCTCTGGTTGCCTTCGCGCTCCGACGCGTCACCCCGGCGGGCAGGATCCGTGATGACTAGCGGCTCGAGCTGCATTCTTTCAATAAATCACGTTTTCTCTGTCAGGCGCAATCCCGCTGGATTTCTTACACAAGCAAGCTTCAGGACTTGAAAACCTATCCACCTGCCCGAGATGATTGGCTATGTGGCTCCCCCGCCGAAGCGATCAGCCGCCATGCCACCACGGCGCTCGCCATCGACAATCCCGCGCAAGCGAACAGAACTAAGCGGAAGCCCCAAAGAAATGCGTCGGAAATCGCGCGCCGCATCGCCGCGACTGTGTTCGCGTCCAGGCCCTGGGGTAACTCGAGACCGGCAAGTTCGATTTCCCTCGAGTGAATGCCTTGGACAATATTCTGCGGAACCGAAAGATTCGCGAGATCTCGATCCAAGCGAGAGCCAAAGGCCTTCACCATGACGATTCCAAACACGGCGATGGCCAGCACCCCTGCCACGCGCGCCACAGCGTTGTTGATTCCGGAAGCCGCGCCCACGTGCAGCCGGTCAACCGAACTCATAACCACTGTCGTCAACGGAGCCACAGTAATTGCCATCCCCAAGCCGAGCACCACAAATGCAGGAAAGATCGCTTTCCAGTAATCGCTCCCCGCAGGCAGGACAGCAAACAGAACGAACCCTGTTGCGACCACAAGCGGGCCCACAATCAGCGGAATCCTTGCGCCGTAACGGTTGATAAGTCCCCCAGACCATCGCGACAAGAAGAACATCAGCAAGATCATGGGCAGGGCCGCGGCTCCGGCAGCCGTGGTCGAGTATCCCTGCACCCGGATTAGATTCATGGGAAACAGAAAAAAGAAGACGCCGATCGCAGCGTACAGAAACAAGGTCAGCACGTTCGCGCCAAGGAAGGAGCGCGACTTGAACAGTTCAAGCGGAACCATGGGCGTAGAGGCGCGATCTTCGACGACGAGAAAAATAGCGAGACAGCACAAGGCTCCGGCCAAGCTTCCAAACACGAGCGGATTGCCCCAGCCTGATTTCGGGTATTCCAGCAATCCGGTGACTAGCCCGCCGAGGCCCGCCGTTGCCGTCAGTACTCCTAGCCAATCGATATTCTGGACTCTTGGGCCGCGGCTTTCTGGCACGCGCCACAGCGAAATCGCCAGCACCGCGACCGCGAGAGGAAGATTCAGATAGAATGCCCAGCGCCACGAGCCGTGTTCGATCAGCCATCCGCCGAGAACCGGACCAAGAGCAGTGGTAATCGCCGTAAAACCGGACCACGTGCCAATCGCCTTGCCGCGGGATGCCTCAACAAAAGAGGCGCTGATAATCGCGAGGCTTCCAGGAACAAGAAGCGCCGCTCCGACGCCTTGAACGCTGCGCGCAATGACAAGCCCGAGGATGCTCGGCGCCAGACCGCAAGCCGCAGAAGCCGCGGCGAAGATTCCCACCCCGATCAGAAATATCCGGCGGCGGCCCAAGAGATCGCCGAGCGCACCGCCAGCCAGGATCAGCGACGAAAGAAAAATGCCGTAGGACTCGACCACCCATTGAACATCCACAACCGTCGCGTGAAATGTCGTCTGTAGCGCGGGCACGGCGACGTTGACGACCGTGCCATCGATAAACGCCATGCTTGAGCCCAGAATGGTCGCCGCCAGGATCCATGGTTCAGCCGCAGCCTTGCACGGCACGTCCACCGGACGCGAGCGGATGACAATCTCATCGCATGGTGCTTTCATGAGCTTACGGATGCCCGGGTCAATGAATTTGGTGCGTTCACACTTGCTTCACAATTGCGCATCGACAAAAGGTAAAGCCGAATCCAGGCTGGTGGCTAAGCCCTGCCGCGTCAGCGTGGCAGCTTGGCGTCGGCCTATTGAAGGGTTACGGCGAGCGTAACAGTGTGACTCACCGTTGAGGTAGGGAAAAAGCCGGAAGTCCCGCTGGCCGTCAACGTTACGACTGCGGAGATGGGCACACCAGGACTTGCGGACGTCGTTGAACCGCCCCCGCATCCTGCCATGCCGCCCAGCACGCAAATGAAAATCATGGACGCGCACAGTTGCAATGGCCGCTGGTTTCGGATCCAGCCGAGAAAAAACAAGAAGAACAAGCTCAGTGCTGCAGCAGAACTGCCAAATAAGCGCTGGCGCCCGAGTGGGAAAAGACGGACGGCACCTGTGGCGGACTTAGTGATGGTGACTTGAGTGCTCGCCGGCGTGAAGCCGTTGAGATTCAGTTGTGCGGGTTGCACGCTGCAAGTTGCCCCCGCCGGCAGACCCGCGCAAGTAAAGGAGACAGTTCCGGCAAAACCCAAACCCGGACCCGGGCTGACTAGGAGTGTGGTCGTACCTGGCGTAGAGGCCGAGGCGGTCACGTTCCCCGGATTGACCGCGATCTGGAAATCGGGGTTGCCAATGAACAGGATGCTTGCTTGGGACGTGGAGCCGTTGAAGTTTGCATCACCGGAGTAGACCGCGGTAATGCTGTTCGATCCGTTTGCCAATTGCGTCGTTGTCAGGGTGGCAAAGAAGTTCTGCACCTTCGCGGCATTTCCAATGGGCTGGGTTCCAGAAAAAAATTGCACCGTTCCCGTCGGTGCAGCGACACCATTCGGGAAGACCGCTGCTTGGAGGGTGACGGGAAAACTCGGAGGCGCTCCAGAAGGAACAAGCAGAAATGTTTGCGTAATTCCTTTCGCGACGGTGACCGTGACAGCGCCCGACGCGCTGGGCTTGAAGCTTGGATCTCCGGAATAGCTCGCCGTCAGAGTATGAGTTCCCACGGCGAGGGACGTCTCTTGGGCAAGAGCGCTGCCCTGAATGCTGAGTGGCACGGTCATCAGAGTGGCTATGGTTCCATTGAAGCTATCTGAGAACGTGACAGTGCCGGTGGCTGCACCTTGATTGGAGGCTCCGGCGACGTCAGCCTGAAGAAAGAAGAAGTCACTGTAGGTTGTTGACGTCGAGGGAATCAGGTTCGCGTTGAGCGTTGAAAGCGTCGTTGTGCTAGGCTCCGCAGCAACGGTAACGGTCACGCCAGCGGAAGTACTCGCACCGAAAGTCCCATCTCCCCCATAGCTCGCCGTAACGGAATAGCTTCCACCGGGCAGCGTAGAGATTGAGGCTGAGACTGTTCCGGTGTTCAACATTCCAAGATTGATCGTCTGTGCGCCTCCGGTCAAAAGAGCCACATCTCCCGTCGGCGTTCCGGTGGCGCTCACCGGAGCTACGGTAACAGAGGCCGTGACAGATTGGCCGTGGGTAATGTTGACCGGTGAAAGTAGCAGCGTGGTGGCTGTCGCAGCGAACGTCACGTTTTGCCAATTGGCGACGAGATTGGCGGCATTGACAGAGCCCAGGCCCGTCGCCAAGTCATATCCAGGCCCCGCCGGAAAGCCGACTTGCCCGGGAACGTCGCTGTTGCCCTGCGTGATGTCATTGAAGATGCATGTGCTCTGCGGAGGCCCGCTGGAATTGCAATTCGCCGCATTCTGGCTGGCGGCTAGAGGATAAAGCACAAAATTCGCCTGACCCTGCCTGGAATTTGTCTTTTGGTCGACCAGCGCCATGATAGCGGCAAAGGCAGGCGCCGAAGCGGAAGTGCCGCCAACCACGAAAGCACCGATGAGCTGACCGGTGCTGTCGGTGAGGCAAACGCCGTCCTGGCACAGCAGGTATCCATCATGCAGACCGGCAGCGCTCAGCGATACATCCGGGAGGTCGCGTTTCGCGTCACCCGGTACGCCGGGACCCATTTGCCAGGACGGCTTGCTGTAGAGCGCGCTAGGACCTCCACTACTTGCATACAAGTTAATAAAGCCGCACAGGTTCGGGTCGGAACAACTTTCATTCCACACAGCTTCGGGGATATAGCCGAGCGCTGAAGATTGATCAGGGCCATTGGTGGCTGCCCAATATTTGCTGTCAGCGCCATTTTCGTTGAACTGTGTGCCACCAACGGCAACGTTGAAGGGAGTGGAGGCAAGCCCATTCACTCCCGCTCCCTGAGTAGCAGGTCCAAAATTGGCATTGTCGCAACCGGCCGCCCCGTTGTCGCCGCTTGCGACAACTACGGTGATGCCCTGAGCGGCAGCTTGCGCCCACAAACTATTGTAGAAAGCATTTTGAGCTGGGCCAAGTGAGGACTCGCATTGGCCGAAGCTCATACTCAAAATCGGAGCAATGTTGTTGTCGACGATATATTGCGCCGATAAGTCCGCTCCGTCGGTGGTGTTGGTGCTGCCGGAGACGACAAACTTGATCTTTGCATTTGGCGCGATGGCGCCAGCCCATTCCACATCGAGGTCGGCTTCCGTCTCCTCTCCGGATCCAAGGAAGTTTCCAGGATCCGGGCCGTCCAAAATGACCGTGGGGTCATTGACCGGCAGGCCGAACGCAATCCGAAAAATCTGAATGTCGGAAAGATTGATGTTGTTTCTGCCCACGATCGCAATACTTTGTCCCGTGCCGTCAATTCCGGCTTTGTAGAGCGCGGCGGTGTTGAAGATTTTTGCGAAATCGCCTGGACTCAAATAATGAAATGCGCCTGCCGCGCCGTTGAACGTGAACTGCGGCTGCCAGGTGCTGGTGTTCCCTATTCGGTTGGCAGGACCAAGCACGCGCACCGGAGGAACCTTTGAAAAATTATGCAGCGTGCTCACACCCGCTACCACGGACGCGAGTGCGGCGGGAATTTGCGGGTCCGCGGCGTTCGAGTAGTAATTCTTTCCGTTGACCGCAAAAGAATGAATCGGAGTGCGGAACGCTTCCTTCACCTGCGACGCAACTCCCGTAAACTCCACGCTCATGCCGCCGCGGGCAATCCGGTTGACACGAAAACCGTGCGACTCCAGCCAGACTTTCAGCGTTTGAAGATCAGACTTGGAAGGACCGAAACGCTCGGCGAATTGCTCAGGTGAGAGCCACGCGTGAAAGTTGGATGAGGATTTGTCTTGCAGGCTGGCGATCAGCTCCTGAAGAGCGGATTCTGCCGCTTCGTCGCGCTTGAGAACCAACAGCATGCGTTCCATGGGCAGATTGGGAGCGACTTCGCCCCGATCGTTCGCCGCCGTCGCCAGCGCGTGACGATTGCCCTTGAGAGCGACAAGGGACGACTCGTCGATGGGACCAATGCGCCCTGCAGCAACTTGCGATGTTTGCGCTATCACCGATTGCGAACACGCGCCAAGAATGTAGGCCGAAACAAAAGCAGCGGCGACCAGCTTCGGATAGGAAAGCACTGGGCACGTTATCCCTTCATCATGCCAACCCTGCTGACTGAGTGCCCGGTTTTATATCCGAAATCACTGCGTACGCAAAGCGAAATTTTATCGAACAGGCAACTGAAGATACTCGTTCATAATATGAAAGGAAATACGCCGTCCCACTTCGCTTCTGCGCCTCGATTTCGGTAATGAGAGATGGCGCCTGAGATCTCTCCGCCACCCTAGTTTGGGGGATTTTGCGGCCGAGGGACTTTGGTTTGCAGCTTTTGATATTCCTGCATTTCCTGCCGCGCCTTCACGGTGTTGCCCTGCTTGCGATAAAGCGTCGCCAGTGAGAAGTGTGCTTGCGCCGACAGCGAGGTGTCGCGCTCTATTTCCAGCAATTTGTTCCACGATTTTTCGGCGAGCACAGCGTCTCCGTCTAGCGAAGCCGCTTTACCCAAAGAATAAAGCGTTTCGGGCATGTTTGGTTTCAGGGCATCCGCGCGTTCGAGTTGCTCGCGCGCCTCGTGCATCTTGCCTTCCTGGAGCAATGCCGACCCGAGACGATATGCAGCCTCGGCATTCCCGGGTTGCAGTTTGGCCTCTGCGCGAAACTCGTCTTCCGCTTTGGGCCACTGTGCGGAGTTGGCGTAAACCTGACCGAGTTCGAGATGGAGGCCGGGCAGCTCCGGCCGCAAACGCAACGCCTCTTGGAACTCTTTTTCGGCTTGAGGTATTTGGCGCAGGACGAAGTAATTTTCCCCCAGCGCCTCATGCGCGCGCGCCGAGTCAGGGTACGCCGCAATCAAGGTGTCGATGGCACTCTTCGAAAGAAGTCCACCCGCGCGACCGAGGTAATACAGCAGATCGGGATCGTTGGGGCGCTTTGCCAGCGCCTCGTTGAAATTGCCGACAGCCTCCAGCAGATGCCCGGTTTGAAGCTGCGCGATTCCAAGCGCGTCCCGCGCTCCTACCCGCTCGAGGTGCGGGATCGCTTCGGCAGCATAACCCTGCGAGAGAAGAGCGTAGCCCAAGAACTGGTGAGCGGCTGGAAGATCGGGGCTGAGCTCCAGAGCGCGCTTGAGAGGCGCGATGGCCGCTCCGTAATCATGTTTTTCCATGTAAGCGGCCCCGAGATTGACGAACGCATCGGCGAGGCTGGGATCGAGTTCTGTGGCTTTGCGAAACTCGGTGATCTCGGCGTCGATCTGGTGTTGCTTGCGCGCATCAAGCCCCGCCTGCAAGTGCCGCAGGGCGTCAGGGGCTGCAGATTGCCCCGCCAGCCAGGCAAATAAGAAGAAGTGAATCATTGATGCTCCGGCTCGCGAACTTCAAGGAATTGGTCGACTCGCACATCGCTCAGAATCTGCTTCGTGCCGGAGGGCCACAGGACTTCGACCGTAACCTTCTCCGCCGAGCCAAGGCCAAAGTGCAACCGCTTGTCGTTGGCGCAGATGTAACTGCCGGCGGACGTCGCGAAACGCGTCTGTCCATTGACGCGCACACGCGCGCCGTAGCCATCGCGATTGCTGCGTGTACCGCGCAGCGTTATAGACAGCCAATGATTGCCGCTGCCTGCGCGGTTAAGCAGCAGGACCGGAGGTCCGCCGAGAGTAGTGATTAGCACGTCCATCCAGCCGTCGTTGTTGATATCGCCGAAAGCGGCGCCACGCGCTGCCAGGGGCGTGGTCACGCCGGAATCAGCGCGCTCGAAGCGCCCATTGTGATTGAGAGCGAGCAGCGGCAGTTCCTTGTAGCGCAAAGACGCGTCGATCTGCTGAACATTATCGAGCACGTGGCTCTGCGCGACGAAAAGATCTTTCCAACCGGCGTTGTCGAAATCTTCCAGGCCCACGCCCCAGCCGGAGCTGCCGGAGGTGAGTGAGCCCAGTCCGCTCTCTAGGCTGCGGTAGCTAAAGGAGCCATCGCCATCATTATGATAAACAGCGTAGAGCTCGCGCGGCAGTTCGGTGACAACCACATCGGGGCGGCCGTCATTGTCGTAGTCCTGAAATACGATGCCCATGCCGGAAAGGCCCTTGCCATCGGAGGTGAGTCCCGCACCTGATTCGAGAGCGCACTCCTTAAACGTGCCGTCGCCGTTGTTGTGGAACAGGTACTGCTGCATCCCATCGTTGCTGACGAAAATGTCCGTGAAGCCGTCACCGTCGTAATCGGCGAATGCAACTCCGAGCGCTCTTCCCTTGTTTGCGGCAATGCCGGCGCGCCCGCTGATGTCCTCGAAGGTGCCATCTCCCCGGTTGCGATAAAGGATATTAGTCGTCGCGGGAAAAGCATTCGGGGGACAGTAGGTATGCCAGTCGCCGCCGCAAATCTTGTTGTGGTCGGCGTCCCAATCCATGTAGCGAGTAACGAAGAGATCAAGATGGCCGTCGTTATCGATGTCCACGAAGCCTGCGGAGACGGACCAGCCGCCGGCGGCAACGCCAGCTTTTGCTGTAACGTCGGTGAAGGTGCCGTCTCCATTATTGTGGTAGAGCACGTTTTTCCCGTAGCTCGTGACGTATAGATCCGGGTAGCCATCATTATCGTAGTCACCCACCGCGACGCCCATCCCATAGTTGCCGTTGCCGGCATTGGCGAGGCCAGCGGCTTCGGTGACATCCGTAAAGCCTCCATCGCGATTTTGCCGGTAAAGGCGATTCCAATAACGCGGATTTCGGCGGTCAAAATTTTCGGGAACGTGCAGTGAGTTCGTAATCCTGCCGCCGTTCACCAGGAAGATATCGAGCAGGCCGTCGTTGTTGTAATCCAACAGCGCGGCGCCGCCACTCATGGTTTCAATCAAGTATTTCTGCGAAGTGGGAGAATTTTGCAGGATGAAGTCGACGCCGCGCAGCGGTTTTACTTCGAAGATCGGTGCTGCGGCGGCCAGGGCCGCGAAGTTCAAGAAATCACGTCGCGTAAACTGGCGAAGCATGCTTGTGCGCCGCTCCTTGTGCCCCGCAACCTTGCTCGGCGCGTTCGGATGCGCGGAAACAGGTTAGCACGAACTGGAGGCGCGTTAGGTGAGTGCAGAGAGAGGCGAAAATAGGCGACCCCGTACAGAGAGTGGACAAACCAACCGCGCTCGAGTGGATGCCGTTGCGACATCCACTCTGAGCGCCTCAAGGATATTAGAATATGAACTTCAGTCCGAACTGGATGAGCCGTGGATTCGTTCCAGGGTACGTGCTGGTTACCACCCCGAAGTTCGACGACGTCGCGCTCGTGTTCGGAGGCGCGAATTGCGTCCGGTTAAAGAGGTTGAAGAACTCCGTCCGAAACTCGATTCCAAGCTTTTCGTCCGGACCGAAACGCGTCCTCTTGAATAAAGCGAAATCGAAGTTTTTGACTCCCGAGCCGCGGAGCGAGGGATCGGTGCGAGACTCGTTGCCGAAGGTAAAATCGGGAGGTGCCGTAAAACAAGCGGTATTGAACCATTCATTCAGCTGTCCTCTGCCACTGAAAGGTGACCCCTTGCTGCAACCTGCGACAACGTTCGGACGCGAACCTGCCCCAAAGAGCGTGGTGTAGTTAGCCGCCCCATTGCCGAGGACGAGCGGAAACCCGCTCTGAAAAATGGTTACCCCGTCAATCCCCCAGCCACCTACGAGCTTATTAACGGCACCAGTTGCGCCGGATAGATACTTCTTGCCGCTGCCGAAGGGAAGGTCAAGGACGTAGCTAATAACCAGACGCTGAGGAACATCTTGGGACGCTAAGGAGCGTTCACCCCTGAGGTTGGTGTGGTCTTGGATGCTGCCGGTGGCCGCCTCGAGCCAGTTCGTCAGAGTATCTGCATCGCTGATGAGCTTGGCATTCGTGTAGGCAACCAGCAACGAGCCGGCGCTTGCGAACCGCCGTTCTACCGTCAGCTGGAACGAGTGATAGGTGCTGTCGTAATTACCCTGACCTGCAAGGCGGAGACTCGAATATTGAGGAAACGGGCGGCTCAGCTGTCCGAGGGTCGTCGTTGGACTTCCCAAAGCAAAGGCTGTGCCTGTCGTTGCGTCAAAAAAAGGATTGGCTACGGGCTGCAGCGCCGTCACCGCAGGAACCCCAGCTGGTACCTTGCCCACGCAGCGCGTGCCTGTCACCGCTACCTGCGCTGCACACTGCGAGGCAGCCTGGGCGAAAAAGTTGTCACCCAATTGGTCGATTTCTGAATCGTACAATTCCAGGTGCGTACCCTTTGAGCCCACGTACGCGGCCGAGACGAATAATCGCCAGGGTAATTGTCGTTGGATATTCAGGTTCCATTGCTGAACGTACCCAGCAGGATGATTCCCAAGGTTGGCTATGGCGAAGCTCTGCACCGTCTGTGTCGCATACTGTTGAGTGCCGAGGGTGCCACGGGTACGGCCAATCGGCGGAACAATTTGCGGTACGAACGGGAAGTTAATGGTGTTTATAGGCACACTTCCATTGACGGTTCCAGTGTATGACGTGGTCGCATCGTTCACTGGATCATTGTTCGGGTTGAGACCGAAGGAAACGTAATTGGGAATCCAGAAGATTCCGTAGCCGCCGCGAACCACAGTCTTTTGATCGTAGCTGTAGGCAAAACCGATGCGGGGCGACACCTCCGTCCTATCGAGAGGAATGTTGGTCCGGTTGTTTGGACCGACCAGAAACACATCGCCGCGCAACCCCGGCAAACCCGGTACGTTGGGTAAGCCGGCTGCGGCCGGATTCGAAAGCCAGCTCTGGGCAGTTGGGTCGAAATACGATTGACGGTTGAACCGCTCGGACCAGGGTCCTTGCAGATCGTACCGAAGGCCGAGATTCAGCGTCAGCTTGTTGGTAAAGCGGAAAGTGTCATCCACATAGAATGCGCGATAAAACTGTTGCCCGGCCACCAAGGCGGGAACCACCGCTTGCCCGAAAAAGTGATTCTCCACGCTGCTCGGGTTATCCGCGTATCCCAGCAGGAAGTCTGCAAAGCTAAAGCCTGTAAAACAGGGCAGGCCGGAGCCGCAGAAAGCGAAGGAACCGCTGGCGACGTTGGTTTGCCCGTAGTTGTCACGCCCGAGCTCTAATTGCGCGCCCACCTTGAGGGTGTGATGACCACGAACCAGGGTCAGACTGGGGGAAAAGTTAAGTTGGGTGTTGCGATCCGTAATGAAACTCTGCCCTTGCGTGCACATGATGTTGTCCGCGAAGTTAAACACACACGGCGTGGGCGGCGTCCTGGCACCCGAAGGCACGGCCGCGTTGTACTGTGCTGGCCAGCCAAGCGTGGTGAGATCAAACCCTGCATTCTTGGGCGTACGGTTATAGTCAAACCGGCTTAGGCTGATATTGATACCTGCGATCGTATTGGGAGTAATCGTATACGTATAGCCCACAGCGGGTGTGTAGCTATGATACGTTTCTGCGCAACGGTCCGCGCACAGACCCGTCCCCAAGGGATCGACAGGCAGGTCCAGGACATTCCAATAGGTGATTCGGAAAAAGATGTGATGTTTCGAACCCAGGTTCTGGTCCAATCGTCCCACGACCTGGTTCTGGTTACCGCCGCCGCTCGTAGCGGTCGTGAAGTTGTTCGTTAGGATTCCTGTGGTGGGGTTGAGCGAACCCGCAGTGTTGGCGGCTGGGAAGAAGTTCAGCAAAGTAAGGGATGTCGGGTTGAGTCGATTGGCCGGAATTTGATTCCCTGCGAAGGGCGTGGCTGCCCCCGTGAAGGCCGGACAAGCCGTTGGAGTCGAGACTGTCCCGCCGCAGGGGTCCATGATGGCAGTGGGGATCGCTGAGAAATTGCCCTGCCGTTCCGCAGGCGTGGGAACCGTGGTCGTGAACGCCGTACCCGTACGCAAACGGAAGCCTTCCCAACTAAAGAACCAGAAGGTCTTGTCGCGGCCGTCGTAAGCGTGCGGAATCACCAACGGGCCGCCCGCATTGGCGCCAAATTGATTCTGCGTAAACGGCGGCCTCTTTTGTTGGGCTTTATTCAGAAAGAAATCATTCGCGTCGAGGACTTTGTTGCGCAAGTATTCGTAGGCCTCTCCGTGCAGGCCGTTGGTTCCGGATTTCGTACTCAAATTGATCACGCCGCCGGAAAACTTGCCCCAGTCAGCGCCCAAGTTGCTGGTCTGCACCTTAAACTCTTGAATCGAGTCCTGTGTGGGGATCACCACCGGCAAGTTGATGTAACCGATGTTGAGCGGCTGGCCATCGAGGTATTCCGCGCTCTCGTTTCCGAAGGAGCCGTTCACCTGATAATTCCCCCAGCCAAACGGATTGACGCCCACCGGAGTTCCACCAGCGCTGCCTTGCGGAACCACAGAGGGAGCCAAACTGATGAGGTTGAAGACGTTGCGCCCATTTAACGGCAGCTCATTAGCCTTGCGCTCCTCGACCACTTGTCCCAGCGAAGAGGTCTCCGGCTGAAGTAACGGCGTCTCCTCGGTGACTTCCACCGTCTGACTCACATCACCTACTTGCATGCTCAGATCGATGCGCGCGGTCTGCTGCACTTCGACGATGACATCCAGCCGAGAGGTGCGCTTGAAGCCGGCCTTCTCCACCTCCACGCGATATTTGCCGGGGACAAGATTTACGAACGAATACAAGCCATCAGGGTCGGTACGTTGGAATCGCTTTTCCGCCGTGTCTATGTTCGTTAGCGTCACCTGAGCGTCGGCCATCGCGGCTCCGGAAGAGTCGGTAACCGTACCAGTAACCGCGCCATAAGTAGTTTGCGCTCGTGCCGGAGGGCTGACAGTCAAGAGACATGCGAAACAAAGGAAAACTCCGACAGCAACCACTGCTAAAACCTGCAAGCCTGGCTTCTTCATGATTTCTACCCCTTCCACCCACAAACATTTCCTCTGGGCCTTGTGACACCCGTACCGAGACCCTTGCTTTCGCAAGTCTCAAGGCAGGAATTCTCCTCGACAAAAATGAAAAACACACATCCCTTGTTACCGAGTACTACGAGGTGTCGAGCTGATGTGTACCAAAAAGAGTGATTTGAAAATGAGGACAGGAAAGAAAAAGAAAATCCAGGGATGCAAATCGAAAGCACTGAGCTACCGCTCCGTCTGGCGGAGCAGCAAAGCGGCACAGCAAACTATAATTCGGTGTCGCTTACTGTTGCTTTAGGGATGGTTCGCTTCTTTCAAGCAACTTCTTTTCCGCCCCAAGCTTTGCGAGGCGATCTTCTGATGAAGGCAACGCCTGTTTCGCACCGGGCTCGCTCATCAGGCAGGCCGCAAGGGCCGCTCGCGCAAACGGGTGCGCGACGATACCACGCAGAAAGTGCGCCCTGCGCCCTCCGGAGACGCCACACTGTTCAATTGCTGCGACGCCCGAACCCGCGCCAGCAATTTCTTGCGCGTCGCCGTGTCATCCCACGCTTCTTGCTCCTGCGGCTGGGAATAAACGGCGGACAGTGCCGGCATGCCTTCCGTGGTCAAAGTTAGATATTGCTGGCAGGCCTCACGGCACTCGCGGCAATTCCGCAAATGCGCTTTCAAGTCAGACCACTCGAAGCGAGTAAGAACCCCGCAGGCAGCCAAAGCAGCAAGCTCCTTGAACCGCTCATGGCCTTGGCGTCTCGTGTATCCACTTATCATGGCTTCGTTTCCCGGAGCCTCTGCACAAACACACTCTTTCGCATCCGTTCCAGACCCCGGTAGAGATGGTGTCGGCTGTTTCCCAGGGGCTCGTTAAGTCGGGCGCTGATCTCCCGTAACTCCAAGCCCTCGAAGTAAAATAGCTCCAGTGTGCGGCGCTGAATCGGGGGAAGCTGCTCGAACGCCTTTTCCAGCTGCACGCGGTTAAGTTTCGACTCTATCTCGCGGTCCAGATCAGTCTCTCCCAATAATATATCGTCGAGTGACCCTATCTCTGTACCAAGGTAGAAGCCCCTTCGCTTCAAATGCGACTTCCGGTCCAGAGCGCGATGGGACGCCAATTGAACGATCCAGGACTTTACACTGCCTTTGCAGGCGTCGAAAAGCCTTGATTTCTTATATAGATAGAAAAAAACCTCCTGGACGACTTCTTCCGCCTCGCCGGCATCATGCACGATTCGCCGGGCAATACTGAGAACCAGGCGAGAATAGCGATTAAAGAGACCCTCAAGGGCCTCCGAATTATTCTCGCGAACCAGCGCCATCAGCTGTTCGTCGCTGGGTTTTGGGTCTTCAGTCTCCGGTGCTGTAGGGGACAAACCGCGGTTGCGTCCCCAAACAATGGGAAAGGTAAGCGCACGCCCTTGCGGAGGAGAACTCATAGTGGGTTCTCGCTTCTGCCAGGGATGGCCGCAACAAAATAAACGCATAGCATCGGGCCACACCTCCATAACCAACCCCCGATGCCATGAGCCAACGATACAACAGTCTGTCGATGAGCAAGAGATGTTTTCGATGCCAACCAGTGACTTTTATTGTGAAAGAATTTTCACGTCGCTGGTACAAACGCTGGCCCACCCACGTATTAGGTAAGATGGGCGTATTTTCCTCGTCCCAGCCGACAACAACCCTAAAAAAGGAACTTCAACGCAAACTGAACCACTCGCGGACTCGTTCCCGGCGCCGGGCTGGTGATTACCCCAAAATTCCTATTGTTGGTCGTGCAGCACGTGGTATCCGCGGAGCAAATTGCGTTCGGTCGAAGATTTTGAAAAACTCGGTGCGAAACTCGACCGCAAATCACTCATCGACTCCTATTTTTGTTTGCTTCAACAAGGAAAAGTCTTTTCCACTTCAATGCGGTACGTCCCGGCGGCAAGTCCGTCCGCTCCTGGCTGCGCGCGAATAAACCAAAATTCCTGTATCGTTTGCTCGTTTGCAGCATCCAATGAAAAATCAACACACGCTTGGCTCGACCCCTTGCTCCTTTACGCTTCAGCGCCGAATCGCAAGCGTAAAGCCGATATCATCGCCGTCAAGCCAAACTCCCGTGTTCCTCGATTCGAAGGAGGAAATCGGATGGAAAGCTCCGCTGCAAAACAGCAATCTGTGGCAGGAGGTAGTATGACCACTGCCGACCAAATGTATTTGCGCTCCGAGCTGCAACAGCGCCGCGAGCGCCTTCATGAGGCCCTGCACTCGCCGGCCGCCGATGCTTCTCTTACTCAATTGCTGAGTGATGTGGACACCGCGCTGAGCCGTATCGATCAAGGAACATTTGGCCTCTGCGAGACATGCCACGACTCCATCGAAGCGGAGCGCCTGCTTGTCGATCCGTTAGTGCGGTTCTGTCTGGACCATCTCACGAGCGCCGAACAACGTGCCTTGGAGAGCGATCTTTCCCTGGCCGCGCGCATCCAGCGCGCTCTCTTGCCGAAAGTCGGCTTGGCGCCGGATGGCTGGGACGTGCACTACCACTATCAACCTGCCGGCATGGTGAGCGGCGATTACTGCGATCTCTTCGAAACGGACGGCGGCCTGCTCTTTATGCTGGGCGATGTCTCCGGCAAAGGCGTTGCTGCTTCCATGCTCATGAGCCACCTTCATGCCACCTTTCGCAGCCTCGCTGAAGCTGGTCTCCCGCTCGATCGCATGGTGGCGGACGCCAACCGCATTTTCTGCGAGAGCACTCTCGCGGGACAGTTCGCGACTCTCGTCGTGGGACGAGCAGCCCGCGATGGTGCGGTGGAGTTTGTCAGCGCGGGCCATCTTCCCCTGCTTCACATCCATGGCGAGCAAGCAACGCCAAAGGATTCCACGGGAGTGCCTCTCGGGATGTTCTGCAACGCCCGCTTTCCGGTCCACCGGCTCGCGCTGGCGGACGGCGACACTCTGTTCCTATACACCGATGGTTTGACCGAAGCACGGAATCGCGCAGGTACGGAGTATGGTCTCGACCGAATCCGCGCGCTGGCCGCGCGGCGCACGCAGATAGAATCCGCCGGGCTAATCTCTGAATGTGTCGAGGATCTGCTGGGCTTTCAAGAAGGCTTGAAGCAAAGCGACGATTTAGCGCTTCTCGCCGTTCGGCGCGCTGACTAGAAACTCCACATTAGCTATTTCGCGCGCTGACCTCTCGCGCCGAGATTGCAACAACTTCTTAGCGCGCCTATTGCGGCGCCGGCCCACGAACCACTTGCACGAACCCATTCGGGCGAATCCACTTCGCAAACGCCACGCGCACATCGTCGGCGGTCAAGGAAATGTAGCGTTTCGCGGCACGCCCCGCTTCGTCAAGGGGCAGGTTCAGCTGGGCGCGCGCAAGCAAACCGCCCGCTACGGCATCTTCGCTCGACTCCTGCAAAGGCAGCTGCCGCAACACCAAAGCTTTCGCCTGCTGAAGCTCGCCCGGCGTCACGTTCTCTTTTTGCATCGAAACGAGGTCGCGCTCAATCAATTGTCTCGCCTTCGATACGTTGGTGGGATCGCACGCGTACGTAACCGCGTACACCGTCCTTGTCTTCGTCGCATTCATGTGCACGTCAACGTTGTAAACGTAACCGTTCTCTTGCCGCAGGTCGTGATACAGGCGCGTCGCGTAGAAGCCCCCGCCCAACACGTGATTGCCCAGCTGGAGCGGATAATAGTCCCCATCGAACCGCGTTATGCCCACCATTTCCGACAGATTGACCGAGTTCTGTAGCTGGCTGGGATCGGGGACCGTGACCGCTGACACGGCGTTGAGAGGAACGCTGGGAAGCGTAACGTCGGGCTTCGCCCCAGACGCCTTCCAATTCTCGCCAAACCATTTCCCGACGACGCTCTTTGCCTCTTCCGGTGTAACGTCGCCGATCACCACAATCGTCGTGAGGTCCGGTCGCACAGTCTTTGCGTAGTACTGCTTGACGTCGTCCAACGCCAGCGACGAGACGGTTTGCGGAGTCGCTTCCCGCAGCGCCGGGTCCGCCTTGGGCAGCAAGCCCACACTCACGGCGCGTCTCATTCGGTATCCGGGACTCTTCAGATTTCCCGCCACAAATTGCGCGCTTTGTTGCTTGATGATGTTGAACGCCTCTTCGGGAAGAGCCGGATGCAGCTCATTGTCCGCGAGCAGTTGAACGCCTCGCGAGAAATCCTGCTTCAGGACGCGCAAAGAAAAATCGTGCCCTGCCGTTTCGTTGGCCGCGATATCGTCCAGCGCCTTCTGAAACGCCAAGCGGTCCAACGTCTCCGTGCCGTAGGAAAACAACTCCTCAAGCACCGCGTCCACGCCCTCTTTCCCCGCTGGAGCTTGCAGATCTTCGTTGTGCTGAATGCTCCCAACCACCGTCACGGTCGGGCTGGCTTTATCCGTTTTGACAATGAGGCGCACGCCGTTGGCCAGCGTCGTGTCCGTCCACGATGCATCCAGCGCCGGCACAGTCAGCGCCAGAAGTTGCGATTCCGCCCAAGACGGCAATGCAACCGGTTTCTTCGGAGAAGAAGTCAGCTGTTCGCTGCCGCCAAACCCTTTCTCGGAAACCGCCTCACCGGAGGGAACGGGCTTGAGCTGCGCGGTGATCGCGTTCTGATCGACCAGATAGCTCTTCGCCACGCGGTTCACATCGTCCAGCGTTACGCGTTTCATCGCCTCGACAATCTCATCCGGCGAATTGCGCCCTTCCGCGGCCAAGGCCTGCGACCATGCGGCGGCCAATCCCGGAATCGAATTCCGCTCGAATTCCGCGCTCGCGACCTCTCCGCGCTTCGCAGCGTCGACGAGTTCCGCCGGAACTCCGTGCGCCGCGTATTCCAGCAGAATCTTGTGCATCTCCTGCGTCGCCGGCGCCGGATCCGCTTCTGCCGGCAACGCCAGCACGCTGTAACCCACGCTCGCTTTCGGATATGTTTCCGCCAGTCCAAACTCCGCTGCCAACGCTTTCCCTTGAGGCACCAGGGCGTAGAGATTTCCGCGCTGGCTGGCCAGCACGTCGCTTAAGATTCGCACCGCGGCGAAGTCCCGGCTTTCCGTTCCAGGCATGCGGTACGCCGTAAACACCAGCAGGTAGGGAAGATTGCTGTCGAGCGTGAACGACTCCGTTTTTACCGGCTGGAGAGCGACTTCCGGGTGCGCCGGCACCGGTCGCTTTTGGATCTTGCCATACAACTCCTTGACCTTGGCCAGCACCACGTTTGGTTCCACATCGCCCGCGATCACCAGGATCGCATTGTTCGGCGCGTACCAGTCTTGGTAGAACTTCTTCAGCATCGCGCCGGTCGTGGCCTCAAACGAATCTTTCGTCCCCAGTGCATCGTGGCTGTAGACCGTGCCGGAAAACAGGTCCGCATTGAGGCGCGTCAGAAATTTGTAAGTGGGATTCGAAAGGTCGCGCGCTACCTCCTGTTCGATCGCTCCCTTTTCATGAGCCCACTCATCTTGGGAGTCCTGAATGTCTTGCATGCAAGCCGCGTCCACCCGCAGCGCAATTTCCACGTCCGCCGCAGGCACGGTCGTGAAGTATTGCGTTATGTTCTGCTGCGTGTCGGCGTTCCCCTCCCCGCCGAGTTGGGCATAGATGGCGGCGATCTGATCGGCCGTCACTCCGGCGCACCCGCGGAAAGCCATGTGTTCCTGCGCATGCGCCATCCCGGGAAAACCATTCGGCGTATCGTCGCCACCGGCCAGGTAGTTTTGCTCCACCGTGACGACCGGTGCGAGAGGATCTCGGATGATCACGACCCGCAGCCCATTCTCGAGCGTCGCCTTGGTAACCTCATTAGTGCGCGCGGTCTTTTGCCCGAAAGCGAAGCACGTCGCGAGGAGCATCACCGCAAGAACCCGGAGTGTCAAAGCTCGCATTCTTCCTCCAATTGCACCGAGAGAAGAACATTCAACTACAGGAGACCACTCGTTTCGAGAAGCGACAGAAACCTCGGATTATGCAGTTTCTCCGCACGCTTCCTGCATCAGTGTCTGCGCTGACGCAGGTCACCACCAAATTGATTATAGCTGCCCGGAAAACGGAGAGTTGCACGAAATGGGCAGGACACAATGCGGCTTCGAGTTATCTTGCGGCACGGATATCGCAGATGACCGATTTCAAAGAAAAGTCGCGCAGCAGGCGCGGCGCCTACACTCGGCAACGACGTCAACATCACACAAACTCGCACCCGCTGTGTTCTAACCTCAATTCCCTCTCGAGTTGGCGACAACATTTGATGTGTTTGACCCATTGACCGCCTGTTTTCTCCACGCAAAAAGTAGCGTAAACTGTGTCTTGTCGATCGCTGGTGGGAGTAGCTCAGCTGGTAGAGCGTCGGACTGTGGCTCCGAATGTCGCGGGTTCAAATCCCGTCTCCCACCCCAACCTGACCAATTTCCACTTCCCTTTCAAATTTCATGCTTTCGTAGTCTCCTGGGCTCCGTATCCGCCCCGCCTTCAGCAAAATGCGTCGCTCATAGTCTGCAAATCGTAACACGTTGATTGGTTACTTATGGACGTCTTCAGGATTCATATACCTATTTACTTTTGGTACAATCCACGCATAAGTTCGGCCCCGTCACAATAAAGAAATTCCCGTTGGAGAGTTAAAATTGGCTTCAGACAACCCGGCGTCTGAAATAGAGAAAATAGGCACGGTCATAGCCCGTTCTCTGGCCTTTCTTTGTCTCCAAAACGCTCCTGCTAAAGACGGTACGCTGCTGGAAAGGGTGCAGTTTCTCAGCGGACTGGGCTTGCCTTACTCGGATGTAGCCGGAATGTTAGGCACTACACCTGAATCGGTCCGGGTGCAGGTTAGTAAGGCGAAAGGAAAAAAGCGTGGCAAAGAAACGAAAGACAAAGGCAAAAGCAAAAGTCGGAACAAACGCCGAACCCGCTAAAGAGCTTTCGTTGGCGGCTGAGATTGGCCGCATTGCAAAAGTATTCGCGCTTTACGTGGTGAAGGACATCCCAGAGGAAGGTAAGAAAGCTAGCACTCTACTTGCTTGCGGGTATTCCGTGCGCGAGATTGCCGCGCTCCTGAACAAGAACGAAGGTGCAGTGCAGAAAGCAATAGAACGTTCCAGAGGCTGACTTGCCTAGGATTGATGCGCGGTTAATCGAAAAACTAAAAAACAAACTTAGACTCTCTCAGAGCGGGGTGTACGCCCGCATTGACAGAAAGGCTCAAGAAACCAGTCTTTCAACACATTTGGCTGCGCTGCTGGTTGCTAAAGACGCGAAAGTGAACTTCCGAAGGTTCGCAAGCGAAGAAGACCTAGCGATGCTTCGCGGAGTTGGAAGCACACACGTGCCCCAGCCACACGTTCCCGTGGCCAGCGCACCTGTCTATAGTGATGCAGGCAGAGGGAAAGGCCGTAGCCAAGCAAGGCGTAAGGCCATAGACATCAGGACGAAAAATTCCGATACGGTTTTTGTTGTTCACGGTCGCAACATCAAAGCCCGCGATGAGTTGGCTGACCTTCTCCGCTCCTTAGACATAAAAGTGATTGAATGGACTAAGGCTGTGGCTCTTACCAAGAAACCCAACCCCTATATCGGTGAAGTGATTGACGCTGGATTTCAGCACGCTCAGGCCATTGTGGTGCTGCTCACAGCCGATGACGATGCGAAACTCAAGGACAAATTCCTCACGGCCAGTGACCAACCTTTCGAGCACAAGTTAACCGGACAGCCGCGCCAGAACGTGTTGTTTGAAGCTGGCATGGCGTTTGGGAAGCTCAATGCCAGAACAGTTCTAGTGAAGATAGGCGACGTTCGGCCAATGAGCGATGTGGCTGGCATTCACATTTTGCATCTAACTGGCTCTCCAACCAGCCGAAAGCAGTTCGTGAGCAAGCTAAAAATCGCTGGTGTTGTCCTCAACGATGATGGAGATGACTGGCTGTCAGCAGGCCAGTTTGATGCCCTTTAAGACCGCGTTCCGAAACCGCAACAGAAACCATTTGAACGCGACGCAGCGGTCAAGAACTGCTGTTTCAAATGGCGTCAAGTCAGGCACCCCAACTTGATTGCCTGAATCATCTACACTCCCCTGCTGATTGACGGGAAGAAGTTCGCCCGGGCTGCCATGCGCTCCTCGAGCAACTCCCTTTAATGCTGGCTGTACTCTTCCGCAAGATGGCATTCGCCACGAAATAACCAGATAAATCGGACTTGTTGCAGGAATCGCCTCTTCGCCGCATTACCTGCCACAGAACACCACCTCAACCTCGTACCTTTTAAAGATTGAATCGGCAGTCAGCAACACCAGAGTTTCCTCGCGGGCTTGCGCAATGAGCATTCGATCAAACGGGTCCCGATGGTGCCTGGGCAATGCGCCAGCAGCCAGAGAATGAGAATGGGTGATGTCCAGCGAACGAAGAGCTAGTGCCCGCATGGCAGGAGGAATGAATTGTGACGGCGGCTTTAGCAACTTGAGCGATCCCAGTGCAAACTTGATGGCAATTTCCCAGGAACTCGCCGCCGAAAGATACAGTTCCGTTGAGATCGAAGACAAAAGGCTTTTGGCTTGCTTGTTAAGTTTCTCTGGAGCGCCGCTGCTCCAAAGAAAGACATTGGTGTCCAGCAAGTACCTCACGATTTTCTTCTTGCGCTTTTTGCGCGGCCCGGTTTTCCCTCAAAGGCGTCCAGGATATCGTCCGGGAGAGGCGCGTCGAAATCATCCGAAATGGTCATCTGCCCTCGGAAGGCACCGAGCTTGCGCGTGGTCTCCTCAATGGGGATGGGCACTAAGCGCGCTACCGGCACACCACGATTGGAAATGGTGATTTCCTCGCCAGCGGCAACCCGGCGCAGCAGCCGGGAGAAGCTGGTCTTGGCCTCGTGGGTATTCACCTTGTTCATGACTCATACTAGACTAAGTCTGTAGACTAGGTCAATAGCTGAGCGCTTTCCTCACCTTGAACCGTCGACCCCGAGCCCAAACTCGCGATGTGCTGTGAGCAGCGCTTGCTTCATCGCGCTGTCTTCCACCACAAACGAAATGTTCGTCTCCGAAGAGCCCTGCGCGATGGCGATGATGTTGACGTTATCGCGCCCCATCGCCGCGAACGTGCGCCCCGCAATTCCGCGCGTGCCCCGCATGTTTTCTCCGACCACCGCAACGATCGCGATTTTCGGATCAATCGTGACGTGGTCCACAACTTCGTGCGAAAGGTCGCTCGCAAACTCCCGCCGCAGCGCCTCCAATGTGCGTTCCGCATCGGCCATCGCCACGATGAAGCAGATGTCGTTCTGCGATGAAGACTGCGAAATCAGCAGCACATTCGCGCGCAGTTCCGCCGTAGTCGAAAATGTCCGCCCCACCACGTCCGGCACGCCCACAATCCCCGGACCGCCCACGCTGATCAGCGCAACGTCGCGGATCGCGGTCAGTGCCTTCACGCCGCCGCCGATGCTGCGGCCCTGCTGCGAAATCTTCGTACCCGGCCGCTCGGGCGCGAAGCTGTTGCGAATCCAAACCGGAATCCCCGCGGGCATCACCGCGCGCAGCGTTTTCGGATGCAACACTTTCGCGCCAAAGTAAGCCAGCTCCGCGGCCTCGCGATACGAAATTTCGGGAATCGTCCGCGCGTCGGGCACAAGCCGCGGGTCCGCGGTCAGCACACCATCCACATCGGTCCAGATGATGACCTCGTCGACACCCAGCGCCGCCCCCAAAATCGTCGCCGAGTAATCGGACCCGCCGCGTCCCAGCGTAGTCAGCACCCCGTCCGGCGTTGCGCCGATGAAGCCGGTCACCACGGGAACGCACGATTCCTTCAGCAACGGCCGCAGCGAGGCTTCGCACCGTGCCCGGGTCAGGTCCATACGAGGCTCGGCGGCTCCGTGAAACGTGTCCGTCACGATCAATTGCGTCGCCGTGACAGCGCGACTCTTCACGCCCAGCTCCGCCAGCGCAACGGCAAAAATCGGCGCGCACAACCGCTCGCCGAGGCTCGAAATCGTGTCCAGCGCCCGCGGCGTAAGCTCGCAAAGCAGCGCCGTGCCGTCAAAGAGCCGCTGCCCTTCCGCCAAAATTTCCTTCAGCGCGCTCTGAACCCCGGCGCGTCGCGTCTCATCAGTTGTGAGAGCAACAAGCGCCCTGGCATGCTGCTCGTGAAGCTCCGCAATCAGCGCCGAACCTGCCTCGCGATCGCCGCCTGCCGCGCGATTCGCCGCCTCGACCAGCCGGTTGGTAACGCCGCTCATCGCGGAAACTACCGTCACCACCGAGTTCGCATGCGCTGCCCGCGCCACGATTTGCGCCGCGCGCGCAATGCAAGACGCATCGCCCACCGACGTACCGCCAAATTTCATCACCTGCAATTTTGATTTCATCTTTTGAAGGGCCCCGACCGCTCACCTGTCCGCAGAATACCAAGTATTATGGATCTCATGAAAATTCAGTGCCGCGGTGTGCTCTTTGATCTCGACGGCGTTCTCGTCGACTCCACTCCTGCGGTCGCGCGCGTTTGGACAATCTGGGCGAAAAAACATGGCTTCGATCCGGATGAGGTCGTGCGCCAAGCCCACGGCCGCCCCAGCATCACCACCATCCGCGAACTCCTCCCCAACGCCGATCACGAAGCCGAAAATCGCGAGGTAGAACGCGGCGAAATCGAAGACACCGATGGCGTGATTCCCCTCCCCGGCGCTCTCGAACTCCTGCAAGCCCTTCCGCAAGATCGCTGGGCCATCGCCACCTCGTGCACCCGCAGATTAGCCGAGGTCCGCATCCGCGCCGCAGGTCTCCCCGTCCCAAAGCACATGATCACCTCCACCGACGTGCAGCGCGGCAAGCCCGACCCGGAACCCTACATCAAAGCCGCAAAAATTCTCGGCCTCTCCCCCGCCGACTGCATCGTCATGGAAGACGCTCCCGCCGGCATCCGCGCCGGCAAAGCCGCGGGCGCCCGCGTCCTCGCCCTACGCACCACCGCCCCCGACGCCGAACTAACTCAATCCGGCGCCACCTGGATCGCCAACGACCTGGCCTCCCTCCACCTCAACTCCTCCAACCACCACGACCACCTAGACCTAATCCTCAACCACTCCTGAGCCAGCCCTCTTAGGAGGTGGGGGCTTCAGCCCGCTTTTCGCTTTTCCCCAGCGCCGGAGGTGCGGCACAGGTTAGCCCAGCCCGTAGGGCTGGGAAAAAATGAAAAGGAAATCCGGAGCGCCGTAGGTGCGGCAGACTTCCTACCTTCCGCCCAAACCGAGCGCCCGGGTGCGTCCGCTCCTATTTCCGACTACACTTTCGGCGGCTCGAGTTGGAATGAACTGAGGAATTGAGAGAGAGGAGCTCTATGCCTAAGGGGAGTGTTTCTTTGGCGGTGACGGCGTTGGGAACGGTGGTTGCATTGGGGTTGGTTCCCTATTTGGTGGGAGCCCAGAGGGGGGTTGCGCTCGGGCAGGCGGACAGCCCGTCCGCGGAGCTTGCACGAAAGGAAATCGAAGCGTTCAACGCGAAGTTCCTCGCAGCACACCAGCGGATGGACAATGCAGCGATTGTGGCGATGTGGGCGGAAGACGGAGTAAGCCTTCTGCCGGAGACGCCGCCGATTGCGGGAAGAAAAGCGATTGCAAAGTTCATAGATGACGTGGTGAAGCAGATGCCTGGATATCATATGCGGACGATGGAGCTTAATTTTCAGGGGATCGAGGTTAGTGGCGACTGGGCTTCGGAGTGGGCAACGGAACATCAGGTTGTCGATCCGCCGCCCGGCAAGCCGGTATTTGAGGGATACGGAAAGATGTTGCTGGTGCTGCACAAAGAGAGCGACGGCATCTGGCGGCTTAAGCGAGAGATGTGGAACCAAGGCGTGAAGCCGTAAGCCAAAATTGTCCTCGTGAGCGCACCGAGGATTAAAAAGGGTTAATGCCTTTTTTCTATCAGAGGTCTTTCAGCGTCCGCGGATTAGGAGGCGCAACATCGTCTTTCTCGCCGCACTTTTCGTAACGGGAGTCCTTCAGGCAATAAGTTGTGGACGACCACGAACCGGGGTCCTTCTCATCATTCGCGTCCTGATAGTAATCGTATTCGGTGATTTGGGACCAGTCAGGGGAGATGCTGAAGTCTTGATCTGCTGGAGCCGCCCCTCGGCCCGCAATGATGCCACCTAGTTGGAGCATTTCGTAGAATTTATTATCCGACCCGACGCGAAAAACACTCAGGTTCGTATATGGGCACCCGCCGCACTCCCCCGCACCAAATTCGGAATAAGAGACGCTCGGGCCGTCCTTAACCAGCAAATCGCCATTAGGAAGGCGGTGCGTCGCTAGGCCCTCCGCGTCTATTCTCTGTTTAAAGGCTGCACTTTGGTTGTCCTTCTTGTGCGTAAGCGGCGGGCCGCAGACCCATTCGCCCGGGCTGACGCTCAGCCAGAAATCATGGA
>WNFR01001225.1_pt1 | contig 26620 bp, 26 predicted proteins | sample 5400221 | NCBI WGS metagenome assembly WNFR01 (sample SAMN13153357, study PRJNA577476) | soil metagenome | isolation source: 40 cm soil under Madrone tree | place: USA:California | collected 2016-06-14
TGACAGGGCACTGAGCCGAGGACTCGCGCTTTCAGGCGAGAAAAAGGATTATTTCGCGCGTAAACGGATCGAATGGTTGCGTGACCGACTCCAGAATAGCATGACGAGCGTTGACCATGTCATGGACTACGGCTGCGGCACCGGTTCCAGTGTGCCACTGCTAATAGACATCCTAAAAGCAGGAACGATCGTCGGGACTGATACGTCGCGAAAGTCGCTAGACATCGCGGCACGAGAGCATAGTTCCGACAGCACTAGGTTCTTTTTGTTTAATGAATATCAGCCCGACGGAAAATTCGACTTGGTCTATTGCAACGGGGTATTTCATCATATCCCGTTGTCTCTCCGTGGCGCTGCAGTGAATTACATCTATCGTTCGATTCGGGCGGGCGGATTATTCGCATTTTGGGAAAACAATCCGTGGAATCTGGGAACCCGACTGGTAATGAGCCGCGTTCCCTTCGACAGAGATGCGATTACGATAACAGCGCCAAGGGCCCGAGCGTTACTAAAATCCGGCGGATTTGAAATTCTCCGCACTGATTTTTTATTCATTTTCCCAAACGTTCTACGTTGGCTGCGCTGGATCGAGCCAAGTTGTGCCGGGTTACCCCTGGGCGCGCAGTATCAGGTTTTGTGTCGCAAGCCGGTCGCTTTTGAATGATGCGCCTATCGCAAAAGCCGCACGGACGGATGTTCCATTAGAGCCATCCGTCAACACTCCATTAATGCAATTAATTGACGCCATTTCATCGCGTTGCTGGTTGGCAGTCCTAATCGTCGGTTTGTTAGCATTTGCGGGCAGTGTAACGATCGGTTTGATCAGTGGTATTGCCAAACCGACAGTGCAAGATGAATTTAGTTATCTCCTTGCAGCTGACACCTTCGTACACGGCCGTCTAACGAATCCGGCTCATCCGATGTGGATCCATTTTGAGAGCGTTCACATTATTCATCAACCAACCTATATGTCGAAATACCCGCCTGCACAGGGAGCGATTCTAGCCCTGGGCCAATTGTTGACTGGCTATCCGATTGTCGGAGTTTGGGTGAGCATGGGACTGATGTGTGCCGCTATATGCTGGATGTTACATGCCTGGGTACCGCCACGCTGGGCAGTGATTGGCGGACTATTTTCGGTGGTGCATCCAATCGTCGGCATCGGAGGCGATTGGGCGCAGAGTTATTGGGGGGGTGCTTTAGGCGCAACCGGCGGTGCGCTTGTGCTTGGCAGCATCAGAAATCTGCTCAAAGAACTTCAGATTCGTCAATCATTGTTAATGGGGCTGGGCTTGGCAATTCTCGCCAATAGCAGGCCTTTTGAAGGGCTGCTTCTCAGCGTTTGCGCCGCTTGGATATTGTTTTCCGGATTTTGGGGGAAGGACAAACCAAAAGCGAGTTTACTTATCCGTAAAACCATTCTCCCGTTGACGTTTATATGCAGTATCAGCGCTGCATGGATGGGATACTATGACTATCGAATCACTGGAAGCATGTTTCGTCTACCCTACCAAATTCACGAACAGATGTACGGCATTGCGCCCTTGTTTATCTGGCAGAAACCTGCCTCGCCGCCAGAGTACAGGCAGATCCGCATTCGCGACTTCCATAAGTTATATGAGATGTCTTTCTACAACGAGAAACATTCTTGGACAGGATTTGTGAAGGTCAATCTGAGGAACTTGTTAGGGTACTTTGTGCTCACCGCAAATGTCTTCGCCGCACCGTTGCTGGTGACTGCTTGGCCATTGTCGAGATGGATCTTAAATAGCTCGTGGGCCCGCAGAGCACTTGCTATATATACGGTCGTAACTGTAGGGATCATGCTGGAGACTTATACATTGCTTCACTACTGGGCGCCCGTCCTTGCGCTGAATTATTATTTTACTGTTCAGGCGATCCGCTTGTGGAGGAGTCGCGATCGGCGCATTGGCACGGTGCTATGTCCCGTTATGTTTTGTTTGGCTGTTATAGTGCTCATCGTTGCAGTTACCCAGAAAATTCAAGAGGAAGGCAATCCTCTGTCAGCACAAGCCCAACGCGCGAATCTATTGGCGCGATTGGAGCAACAGGCCGGAAAACATGTCGTGTTAGTGAAGTACGGCCCGGAGCAGTCCGGCGATCGCGAGTGGGTCTACAACAAGGCCGACATCGATCATGCAAAAGTTGTATGGGCCCATGACATGGGTCCAAAAGAGAATTGCAAGTTAGTTGATTACTTCAAGGATCATATTATCTGGTCCTTGATAATCGACCGTGACGACGCGCCGGTTAGACTGAATTCATTTCCAAGGAGATCATGTGCCTTTTGATACGGCCCCTTCCCTCATCTAAGCATACGGATTTCGTCCAATAGATCATTTTGAGCTCTACTTGGGATTCAGTGGTAATGCCGCGCTTCAGAGATCAGGTTCCGCGCGATTCGCAGATCAATGAGTAACCAAACTATCCTCGCAGCCGAGATTTTGGACTAAAACGTTCTTCAGCAAATACCGTGAGATGGCGGCTTAGAACCTGACTACGATAACGTTAAACATTGCGGCCGTAGGCAACTTCGGAGAGGCTCATGTGTGACGTAATCCCAAAATGCTAGCAAAAAAGCTCGAAAGCACGGTTTGAAACCCAAGTGCAGTAAGCATAGCACCGGGAATTACCATTCGCATAGTGCGCTCATAATTTAATGGCCCGAATTGCGCCAACCTCCAATCATTTACTGCAGCAACAAGCAGCCCCATTCCGGCCACTAGCAGTAACAGAGCAGCACATAGCCCCCGCTCCAAATTCGCCACCTTAAAAAATTGATTCATTCGAGCATCTTCCGGCAGAAGACCCTCGCTAATCGCGAATGTTTTCGTAAATAGGGCAAAGACTATTGACTGATAACCGCAAATGATCGCGAGACTAGCGAACAAAAGAGTGTGAACGTCGAACGTGACTCCTAGAAAAGTTGCTCTGGGCATGGCGAATCCATAGCCGAGAATACCAATAAATATCAATGCCATGCCAGGTATCAGAAACAACCACCGCGGACTGCACATAAGAAAAAACCGCAAATGACGCCATCCATCACGAAAGGTCCGAAGATGGGGTGCATGCGCCTTGCGGCCATCGGGGTAAAGAATGATTGGAATTTCAGTAATCTTGCCGTGATTGAGACTCGCCTTGATTACCATTTCCGTGGCGAACTCCATTCCAGTGCACCGCTGGTGAAGGCTTAGGTAAAATTTTTTCCTGAATCCGCGTAAGCCGCAATGCACATCATGAAGCGGTGAGCGAAACCACATTCGTGCTAGCAGTGAAAAGATGGGATTTCCGAAAACTCTGTGAAGAAAAGGCATTGCACCAGCAACTATATTTCCGCCCCCACTAGGTAAACGGCAGCCTTGAACAAGATCGTAACCTTCTCGTAATTTAATCACAAAGCGTGGAATTTCATTAAAATCATAGCTGTCGTCAGCATCACCCATGATGACAAAATCGCCGCGGGCAAGTTCAATACCACCCATAAGAGCGCTGCCGTAACCCGGTTCGGATACTATGACAAGCTGAACGCCTGCGTTAAGGGCGATCGTTTGGGAGCCATCCGTGCTACCATTATCTGCAACAATTATCTCACCGGCGATATCACTTCCAGCCAGCGCCTGGGAGGCTTTTAAGATGCAGTTTGACAACGTATCAGCTTCGTTAAGACAGGGCATAACAACGGAGACTTCTGGACGGTTTGTCTCATGTGGAACCGTGGTCCTTTCGTCAGAGTCCATGTGATCAGCCACTAACCGACGTCTTCTATAAATTGTATTACAACCTGACGTGCGACGAAAATCAAAAATTAACCAACACTGTCGACCGATGAGGTTATATGAAGAATTTCAGGACAGTGATCGGCTCGGGTATCCTAAAAATCTGGGCCGATATTACTCTCTTATTGCATCCTTTCAGGGCCTCGCATACCCAAACTTTACAGCTCTAGCACATCCCCCATTCCATATAGCCCCGGCTTTTTTTTCGCCAGCCACTCTGCCGCGCGCAGCGCGCCGCGGGCGAAGGTGTCGCGGCTATGGGCGCGGTGGATGAATTCGAGGCGCTCGCCGATGCCTCCAAAGATGACGGTGTGCTCGCCGACGATGTCGCCGGCTCGGACGGACAGCAGCGCAATCTCTTTCTCGGTGCGTTCGCCGACGATGCCTTGGCGACCGTTGATGGCGACTCTATCGAGATCGCGGTTGAGCGCATTGGCAACCGAACGGCCAAGCGCCAACGCCGTACCGCTCGGCGCGTCTTTTTTGAATCGATGGTGGGCCTCAATGATCTCGACGTCGTAATCGTCGCCGAGCATCTTCGCGGCCTTGTTCAGCAGAGAAACAAGAACGTTGACCCCTAAGCTCGTGTTTGCCGACAACAACGTGGGCGTGCGCCGCGCCAGCCGTTTGATTTCCGCTTGCTGCTTTGGATTGAAACCGGTCGTGGCCACGACCATCGGCGCGCGTCTCTTTGCGGCGCTGCGGAGAAATCCCAACGAAGCTTGCGGATTCGTAAAGTCGATAATCACCGTGTTGGGTCTCAGCACAGCATCGATGTTGTCGGTGATTGCAATTCCCAGATGCGCCGCCGTGGAGACCTCGCCAGCGTCTTTGCCCAATCGCGCGCTACCCGGCTTATCAATCGCGCCGGTCAACTTGAAATTTGCGGACTGTTGAATCGCGCGGACGACGGCGCCGCCCATCCGGCCGCCGACACCGCAGACGATAATTCCAATCGCCATTCAGTTTTGCAGCAGACTAAAATCCCGCATCGCCTGTGTGAGCTTCTTGAGATTTCCCTCGGCCATCGGCGTGAGCGGCAAACGGAGATCGCCGCTGCACTTGCCCATGAGCGACAGCGCGGTCTTGACGGGAATTGGATTCGTCTCGATGAACAAATTGTGAATCAGCGGGATGAGTCTGAATTGAAGCTCGCGTCCCTTTTCCCAGTTGCCTTTTAAACAAGCTTCCGTGAGCTGCGAGGTTTCTTTCGGTGCGACGTTGGCGACCGTCGAGATGACGCCTTTGCCGCCCAGTGCCATCAAAGAAAAAATTAGTGTGTCTTCGCCGGAATAGACGGCCAAGCGATCGCCGCACAAGCGGATCACGTCGATCGCCTGATCGACCGAGCCGGTCGCTTCTTTCACGCCGGCGATGTTCTTGATTTCAGACATGCGCGCCAGAGTTTCCGGCTCGATCTTGGATCCGGTGCGGCCGGGAATATTGTAGACAATGATCGGAATGCCGACATTCGATGCGACTTTTTTGTAGTGCTGATAAATGCCTTCTTGCGTGGGGCGATTGTAATAAGGCGAAATCATCAGGGCCCCGTCAGCGCCGGACTTTTCCGCTTCGCGCGTGAGCCGAACCGCTTCTTCGGTGGAATTGGAACCGGTGCCGGCGATGACCGGAACGCGTTTGTTGACGGCTTTGATCACCGCGCGAATGACTTCGTCGTGCTCCTGATGGCTCAGCGTGGCCGATTCGCCGGTGGTGCCGCAGGGCACGATGCCATGCGTGCCGTTGTGGAGATGAAAGTCGATTAACCCTTCGAGACTTTGCCAATCGACGCCGCCGTCTTTAAACGGCGTGACCAATGCAACCATCGAACCGGTAAACATAGCGATATCTCCTAAGCGATCTTGACGGTGCCGTGAAACACTTCTTCCGCGCCGCCCGTCATATAGACGCGGTTATTGTCGCGCCATTCAATCAACAGATCGCCGCCTTTTAAGTGAATCGTGATCTCGCGCTCGGTCCGCCCGGTGATCACGCCGGCGACGCCCGCGGCGCTGGCGCCGGTGCCACAGGCCCAAGTCTCGCCTGCGCCGCGCTCCCACACGCGCATTTTGACTTCTTCCGGACTGATGATCTTGATGAATTCGGTATTCACTCGTTTCGGGAAAAACGGATGATGCTCGAAGCACGGCCCGATCTTTTCCAGATCCAGGGAGTCGATATCGTCGAGATAGAGCACGCAGTGTGGGTTGCCCATGGAGACGCAGGTGACCTCGTAAGTCCTACCGTCGACCGTCAGCGGCCGGTTCTTGATCTCGCCGTCGGCGTCGACGGGGATCTTTCGCCCTTCGAGGATCGGCTCGCCCATGTCGACCTCGACCAGTTCGCCGACAATCTTGGGCCGAATAATGCCGGCGAGGGTCTCGACTTCGAGCTCGCGCTTCTGCGTGATGCCGTGATCGTAAACATATTTGGCGAAGCAGCGGATGCCGTTGCCGCACATCTCCACCTGGCTGCCGTCGGCGTTGTAGATCTCCATCTTGAAGTCGGCGACTTTCGATGGATGCACCGTCAGCATTTGATCCGCGCCGATGCCGAAGCGGCGGTCGCACAATTTTTTGGCGATCGATTCCAAGTTGTCGATGTTCTTTTTCAGGCAATTGAGAAAAACAAAATCATTGCCCGCGCCGTGCATCTTGGTAAACTCGATCTCCATTAATCCCCAACCCTTTGAACGATTGAACCTTGAACTTTTGAACGGTCCCTACTGCAACGAAGCGGGAATAGTTTCACCGTTGATCAGATCATCCAAACTCTCCCGCCTGCGCACAATGTAATATTGATCGCCGTCGACCAGCACCTCGGGCGGCTTCGGATGGGAATTGTAATTCGAAGCCATCGTGAAACCGTAAGCGCCGGCGCTCATCACCGCCAGTAAGTCGCCGCGCTTCGGCCGTGCGATCTCGCGATCTTTGGCGAAGAAGTCGCCGCTCTCGCAGATCGGCCCGACGACGTCCGCGACGACTTTGTCGGCGTTGTTTTCAATCACCGGTTGAATCGCTTGATACGAGCCGTAAAGCGCCGGGCGAATCAGATCGTTCATGCCGCCGTCGACGATGATAAATTTTTTCGTGTCGGTTTCCTTGATGTATTGCACTTCGGTGAGGAGAATCCCAGCGTTGCCGACGATCACGCGGCCAGGCTCGAGAATCAGCGTAATGTCCAACCCTTCAAGGCCCTGAATGATCGCCTTGGCATACTCGTCCGGTAACGGCGGGGTTTCGTCGTGATAATTGATCCCAAGGCCGCCGCCGAGATCGAGATAACGGATCTGCGCGCCCTCCTTTTTCATCTCGCCGGCAAGCACGCGGTCCAAGTACTCGCGCACCTTGGCCAACGCGTCGACGAACGGCGTCACCGAGGTGAGCTGCGAGCCGATATGGCAGTCGACGCCGACCACTTCGACGTTTTTTAACGAAACTGCTTTTCTGTAAGTCTCGAGCGATTTCTTGATGTCGACGCCGAACTTTGCCTTTTTCATCCCCGTCGAAATATAGGGATGGGTCTGCGGATCGACGTCAGGATTGACGCGCAGGCTGATCGGCGCTTTTTTACCGATGCCCGCGGCGATCTCATCGAGCGCGAATAATTCCTCCTCGGACTCGACATTGAACATCAATATTCCCGATTTGAGGGCGTACTCGATTTCTTGTCTCTTCTTCCCAACACCGGAGAAAACGATTTTTCTCGGATCCGCCCCGACCTTCAGTGCGCGAAACAGCTCGCCTTCGGAAACGATGTCGAAGCCGCTGCCTTCTTTGGCGAAGGCGCGCAGCAACGCAAGATTGGAGTTGGCTTTCACCGAAAAGCACACGATATGCCGCGCCTTGGCAAAGGCCTGATCGAAGACTTTGAAATGGCGCTTGAGCGTCGCCAGACTATAGATATACGCCGGCGTGCCCACTTCTTGAGCGATGCGCTTCAGCGCCACTCCTTCGGCGAACATTTCCCCGTTGCGATATTCAAAATGATTCATCGGTCACCCCGCGCGACTTCCACTTCGTTCGATGGCGCGCTCAGCGAGCCATCGAACAACTGCGACGAGATTCGATATCGGTAAATGGCTTTCGGCCTGACTTCCTCATCATCGTAGCGATATTGTTTTTGCTGCACGAACTTTTCCCGGTCTTCGACGTTGACCGTCGTCAGTTGCCGATAGGGTACCGGACAGTCAGGACAGCTTTGAGAAACTTCCTTGCGAAAGATCACGAAACTCGCGAGATCCTTCAACGATTTCCCGTCGACGTACTCCGTCGGTCGGGTCCAGATGAGGATAATGCCGTTGGGCGCCGTCCGCGCCGTCAAGTTGGTAATCGTCTTCGGCGTCGCCAGTTCAGGTGCGCGTGGATCGCCTCTTTTACCGCACGACGAGACCACGGCCACGAGCAGCAAAACAGTGACTATTAGTCGTTTCATCTAGTCCCTCAGTTCTCGCAACCGGCGCACCACGTTGCCGCGCGCCGTGCCGCCCACAGCGCGGCGTCGTTCGACTGCCGCTTCCGCTGAAAGATACTTATAGACGTTTTTTTCGAATTTGTCCGAAAAACGCTTTAACTCGACCAGCGTCAATTCTTCGATACGTTTACCGTGGGCGAGACAAAATTGCACCACTTTGCCGGCCACCGCATGGGCGGCGCGAAACGGCAGGGCGCGCTCCACGAGATAATCGGCCAAGTCGGTTGCATTCATAAATCCGTCTTGGACAGCGCTCAACATTCTCTCGCGCCGCACCTTCATGCCCGCAATGACCTCGCCCATGATCTTGACGCAAGCTTTGACCGTGTCGACCGTGTCGAAGAGGGGAATTTTATCTTCCTGCAGATCGCGGTTATAGGCAAGCGGCAAACCTTTCATAATTGTCAGCAACGCTTGCAGATGGCCGAATACGCGTCCGGTCTTGCCGCGAATCAGCTCGGGCACGTCGGGATTTTTTTTCTGCGGCATCATCGAGCTGCCGGTGCAATAGCCGTCAGGCAATTCGACGAAGCCGAATTCCTGAGTCGACCACAAAACGAATTCTTCGGCGAGCCGGCTCAGATGGACGAACAAAATAGACGACGACGCTAAAAACTCCAGAAGAAAATCGCGGTCACTCACCGCATCGATGCTATTTTTCGAGACGCGCGGAAAACCCAAGAGCTTGGCGACGTAGGCGCGATCGATTGGAAACGTCGTCCCAGCCAGGGCACCCGATCCTAAAGGCAAGACATTGATGCGGGTCAAGCACTCGTTGAAGCGCTCACCATCACGTTCAAACATATCGAAGTAAGCCAGCAGATGGTGCGAAAAAAGCACCGGCTGGGCGCGCTGCAAATGAGTATAGCCCGGCATGATCACGTCGAGATGTTTGCTTGCGGCCCTAGCTAACTCCTGCCCCAGCGCGTGCAACCCGTCGACAATGAGCCCGACTTCGTCACGCAGGAAAAGCCGCATGTCCAGCGCCACTTGATCGTTGCGGCTGCGCGCCGTATGGAGCTTTCCGCCGGCGGGCCCGATCAACTCCGTCAGGCGCCGCTCGATATTCATGTGAATATCTTCGTCGGCTTGAGAGAATTGGAACTTACGGCCGTCGATCTCGCGCTGAATCGTTTGCAGGCCGCGGATGATCTTGCGCGCATCGCCGGCTGGAATAATGCGCTGTTTCGCGAGCATTTTCGCGTGCGCGATACTGCCCATAATGTCATGGCGGTAAAGCCGCGCATCGATCTCGATCGACGCGGTAAAAGCTTCGACGGAGTCCGCCGTGCCTGTCGCAAAGCGTCCGCCCCAAAGCTTGGTCTTTTTTGATTTGGCGCGCGCCACCGTCATCCCCGCTTGGCTTTGCGCAAGCGTTGCAAGCGCAGCCGCAATGCGTTCAAACGAATGAAGCCTTCAGCGTCGCCTTGATGATAGACTTGGTCCGCCTCGAATGTCGCCACGTCGGGATCGTAGAGTGACGAGTCCGATTTACGCCCGACCACCGCGGCGTTGCCTTTACAAACCTTCAGGCGCACCCGGCCGCTGACGTTGGCCTGCGAAGCATCGATCGCCTTTTGCAAAACCTCGCGCTCCGGCGTGAACCAATAGCCGTAGTAAATCATTTCCGCATAGCGCGGCATCATCGAATCCCTGATCCGGAGCACTTCACGATCCATGGTAATGGACTCGATGCCGCGGTGCGCAGCGTGCAAGATGGTCCCGCCCGGCGTCTCGTATACGCCGCGCGACTTCATGCCGACGTAGCGGTTTTCGACGATATCGACCCGGCCGACGCCATGCTTGGCGCCGATGTCGTTGAGGCGCGCGAGCAGATTGGCGGGCGACAGCTTGCGTCCGTTCAGCGCGATCGGATCACCGCGCTGGTAATCGATCTCCAAATATTCGGCACGGTTCGGCGTCTTCTCCAGGGGCCGGCACCAGACAAACATATCGGCCGGCGGCTCTTTCCACGGATCTTCGAGGATCCCGCCTTCGTAACTGATATGAAATAAGTTCCGATCCGTGCTGTAGGGCTTTGACTTGGTCACCGGCACGGGAATCCCATGCTTGCGCGCGTAGTCGATCAATGTCGAACGCGCATGGAGATCCCACAGCCGCCACGGCGCGATGACTTTGATTCCCGGCTTCAGAGCATAATAGGTGAGCTCGAAGCGTACCTGATCATTGCCCTTCCCCGTAGCGCCATGTGAAACGGCGTCGGCTTTTTCTTTCATCGCGACGTCGATCTGTCCTTTGGCAATCAGCGGCCTGGCGATGGAAGTTCCAAGCAGGTACGAACCTTCATAAACCGCATTGGCACGGAGCATCGGAAAGACGTAATCCTTGACGAAGGTCTCGCGCAGATCGCCGATCACGACTTTGCTGGCGCCGGTCGCCATCGCTTTGCGCTTGACCGACTGAAGATCTTCACCTTGGCCCAAATCGGCGCAGAACGCGATCACTTCGCAGCCGTATTCCTCCTTGAGCCAGCGGAGGATAACCGATGTGTCCAAACCGCCGGAATATGCCAGGACAACTTTCTTGACGTTCATCGTGCTGCTTACTTTCCTCTAGCCTTGCTCATAGGTAATTGCCGTTTGCCGGAAGACTTTGAACCTTGAACTTTTGAACCGTTGAACCCATTGACCAGCCACACCATCACGGCTTTTTGCGCGTGCAAACGATTTTCCGCCTGATCGAAAGCAATGCACTGCGGGCTTTCCAAAACTTCATGGCTGATTTCCTCGCCCCGGTGCGCCGGCAGGCAGTGCATCACCACCGCGTCTTTCTTAGCCATCGCCACGATCCGGCCATTCACCTGGTACGCGCGGAACGCATTCAAACGCGCCTGGGTTTCTTTCTCCTGGCCCATGCTCGTCCACACATCTGTATAGATCGCGTCAGCGCCAGAGACCGCTTCTTCGATAGAGTGGGTCACCGTGATCTTTGCGCCGGCGTTGACAGTTTTTTTCAGAATTGCTCCATCTGGCTCATAGCCCTTCGGACAGGCCAGCGCGAACGAGAACGGCACGATCGCCGCCGCCTCCAGCCACGAGTGAACCATATTGTTGCCGTCGCCCACGAAAGCAATCTTCAAGCCGCCAAGCTCTCCCTTGCGTTCAATCAGGGTCTGACAGTCGGCCAACACCTGGCAAGGATGAAAGTCATCCGTGAGCGCATTGATCACCGGCACCGATGAATACTCCGCCATCTCTTCGATAATCTTATGTTCGAAGGTCCGCACCGTGATCAGGTCAAACCAGCGGTCCAAGTTCCGCGCGCAATCCGCCGGCGTTTCCCGCGTGCCCAATCCCACTTCAGCAGGCCCAAGATAAACGGCTTCTCCGCCCAGCTGAGTCATGCCCACCGCGAATGTCGCGCGGGTGCGCAAACTCGGTTTCTCAAAGACCAGCGCCAACCCTTTTCCGGCCAAGAGCCGGTGCGCCACACCGCGCTTCTGCTTGCGCTTGAGCTCGCTCGCAAGGGTTAGAATGCCGTCAAATTCGCGCCGGCTTAGGCCGTGAAAACTTAGTAGATCACGCTTGCTCATGATTCGAACAGAGTGGAACCGGGCTACTGGCGGGCAAGAACGGTTTCGAGAATCGCCAGGCCGCGGTCGATTTCTTTCTTTGTGATCGTCAGCGGCGGAGCGAAACGCAAAACCTTGGACGCCGTGCAATTGAGCAACAACCCCTCCTGCATGCAGGCCTCGGCGATCTTGCCGCCGTCAATGCTCAGCTCGACGCCAAGCAGCAGCCCTTTGCCGCGGACCTCGCGCATAAAAGAAAACCGCTTTTTCAATGCTTCAAGACCTTTGACGAAATACTTGCCCATCTGCACGCAATTCTTAAGCACACCGCCGTTAATCAACGCCGCCATCACCGCCAACCCTGCCGCGCAGCATACCGGATTGCCGCCGAAGGTCGAGGCATGGCTGCCGGGCATAAAACTATTTGCGACATCTTCTCGCGCCAGCATCGCGCCGAGCGGCAAGCCGCCGCCCAAGGCCTTGGCCAACGTCAGGATATCCGGCTTGACGCCGAAGTGTTCATAGCCGAAAAGTTTGCCGGTGCGACCCATGCCGGTTTGCACTTCGTCGAAAATCAGCAACAACCCGCGTTGATCGCACAGCTCGCGCAGGCCGAGCATGTAAATTTCATTGGCCACGATGACGCCGCCCTCGGCTTGGATCGGCTCGACGAGGATCGCGACGGTTTTTTGCGCGTCGATAGCGGCTTCAACCGCGTTTAGGTCATTGTACGGCACCTGACGGAAGCCGGCGGGCAACGGATCGTAACCGGCGCGGATTTTTTCCTGGCCGGTCGCCGTCAGCGTCGCCAAAGTGCGGCCGTGAAAGGAATTGTGCGTCGAAAGGATCTCGTATTTGCCGCCGAGTTTTTCGGCTCCGTAGCGGCGCGCCAGCTTGATCGCCGCTTCGTTTGCCTCGGCGCCGCTGTTGCAGAAAAACGCGCGGTCGGCAAAAGAATGGCGGCATAGCTCACGCGCCAGCTCGGCCTGCGGCTGAATATGGTAGAGATTCGAAACATGGAGCAGTTTCTGCGCCTGTTGCTTGATTGCTTTGACAATTGCCGGGTTACAGTGACCTAGACTGTTGACCGCGATCCCGGCCAAGAAATCCAAATATTCTTTGCCGTTGGCATCCCAAACTTTCGTTCCCTTGCCTTTGACCAACGCGATCGGCGCCCGAGCATAAGTTTTTGCGATATACTTATCAGTCAGAGCAGCGACGTCTCGATTCTTCATCACTTCCGCACCACCTCCGTCCCCACACCCTCTTTCGTGAAGATTTCCAACAGCACGGCGTGTTTGACCCGGCCGTCGATAATATGGGTCTTCTCCACGCCGCCCTTGAGCGCGTTGATGCAACACTCCACCTTGGGAATCATTCCCGCGCCGACGATACCGTCTTGAATCATGCGCCGCGCTTGACTTTCCTTGAGCGTGCTCAGAAACCCCCCCTTTTTGTCCTTCACGCCCTCGATATCGGTCATGAGAATCAGCTTCTCGGCATGCAGCGCCTCGGCGACCTCGCCGGCCACTAGATCGGCGTTGATATTGTAAGTTTCGCCGTTCTTGCCGACACCGACAGGGGCGATGACAGGAATGAATTTGTTTTGGTCCAACGACTCGATGATCAGCGGATTGATGCCGATGATCTCGCCGACCATGCCGATGTCGACGATTTCCGGCGACTCACCGTTGTCGGATGCCACCGTCACGTTCATCTTCTTGGCCAAAATAAGCCCGCCGTCCTTGCCGCTCAGGCCCACGGCCATGCCGCCGTGCTGGTTGATCACGTTGACGATCTCTTTATTCACTTTGCCGACCAGAACCATCTCGACGATATCCAGGGTCTCCTGGTCCGTGACGCGCATGCCGCGCACGTAGCGGCTGGTGATGCCCATCTTGTCGAGCACGGAGTCGATCTGTGGCCCGCCGCCGTGCACCACGACCGGATTGATGCCGACCAACTTTAAGAGCACGATGTCCTGGGCGAAACTCGCGTTGAGCTCCTCGTTTTCCATCGCGTGGCCGCCGTACTTGATGACGAAGGTCTTACCGTAAAAGCGCTGGAAATAGGGCAGCGCTTCCATTAGTACCTCGGCCTTACCGATAAAGTTTTCCATGATCGGTACCTGGATTACCCAATTTAGAGGATATAGCGCGACAAGTCTTCGTTGTTCAAGATCGGCGCGAGCCGCTCGCGCACGTAGTCGGCGTTGATTGCGACTTCTTTGCCATGCATCTCGGGGGCTGAGAAGGACACCTCGTCGAGCAAACGCTCCAGAATCGTATGCAGGCGTCGGGCACCGATATTTTCCGTGCGCTCGTTGACGTCGGAGGCGATGAGTGCAATTTCTTGGACCGCGTCGGCGGCGAATTTAAGATGCACGCCTTCGGTCTCAAGCAGGGCCTCGTACTGTCTGATCAAGGCGTTTTTTGGCTCCGTCAGGATCCGCACGAAGTCCTCTTTGGTCAGCGAGCTTAACTCGACCCGGATCGGGAACCGGCCCTGGAACTCGGGGATCAAATCGGAGGGTTTCGCGGTGTGAAAGGCGCCCGAGGCGATGAAGAGAATGTGATCGGTTTTGACCATGCCGTATTTGGTATTGACCGTCGAACCCTCGACGATCGGCAGCAGGTCGCGCTGCACTCCCTGCCGTGAGACATCCGGACCGTTCATCGACTCGCGGCCGGCAATCTTGTCGATCTCATCAAGAAATACGATTCCCGATTGCTCGACCCGCCGGATCGCTTCGCCCGTCACTTTGTCCATATCGACCAGCTTGCCCGCTTCCTCCTGCGTCAAAATCTCGAGAGCTTCGGGAATCTTGACTGTTTTTTTCTTGGTCTTTTTGGGCATCAGGTTGGAAAACATTTCTTTCAGATTGAATTCCATTCCTTCCATGCCCTGGGGGGTCAATACTTCGATCATCGGCATGGCAGATTGGGTCAATTCGATATCGACGAAACGGTCGTCCATCTTCCCTTCGCGGAGCATTTTCTTGAGCTTTTCCCGAGTCGATTGTAATCGTTGCGCGTCGATCGCTTCGCCGTCAGTTTCCTCGGCGGTGCTGGCCGGCAACAAGAGGTCCAGCACCCGCTCCTCGGCGACTTCGTGCGCTTTGAGCTCGACCTTTTGCTTTTCTTCCTCTTTGACCATGTTGACTGCAAGATCCGTCAAGTCGCGAATGATCGACTCGACATCGCGCCCGACGTAACCCACTTCGGTGAACTTGGAGGCCTCGACTTTGATGAAGGGAGCCTGTGACAATTTTGCCAAGCGGCGGGAAATTTCGGTCTTACCGACTCCCGTCGGACCGATCATGATGATATTCTTCGGCGCAATTTCCTCACGCAGATCTTCGGGCACAAGCTGGCGGCGCCACCGATTGCGCAGCGCAATCGCCACCGCCCGCTTCGCTTCCTTCTGACCGACGATATAACGGTCCAGTTCCGAAACGATTTCCCGCGGCGTCATGACTGGCGCCGGTGTCGATCCCGCGTCCGGTAATGTAAACTTCGCTCCGTCTTTCATGGGAATATTTACTCCTAACAATTTCCGTAGGAAATGCAATCATTCATGAGCGCCAGACGACGCAAAATGCTGAGATAATTCGCCGACCAAGCCGCTGAGTGAGATTACAGACGCGCCGCGCCCCATTCACGCACGATCGCAGCTTCGATACTAAAATCCGCCACGATCCATGCGATACCGCCGCCGACGACTAAGGCAACTCTTCAAAGGTAAGTTGTTCGTTGGTGTAAACGCAGATGCCGGCGGCCACGCGCATCGCTTCTTCGGCGATGACGCGGGGGTCCAATTGCGTGTGCTTGACCAGAACTCGCGCCGCAGCCAACGCATAATTGCCGCCCGAGCCGATGGCGATGACGCCGTCGTCCGGTTCGATCACGTCGCCGGCGCCGGAGATCACCAATAAATCGTTGACGTCGGCGATGACCATCAGCGCTTCAAGACGCCGCAGCACCCGATCGGTGCGCCAGTCTTTCGCCAGCTCCACTGCCGCACGTTTGAGGTTGCCGTTGAACTGTTCCAGCTTCGCCTCGAATTTTTCGAACAGCGTGAACGCGTCGGCCGTCGCCCCGGCAAATCCGGCGATGACGCGGTCATGATGGAGCTTGCGCACCTTGCGCGCGCTATGCTTCATCACGGTTTGGCCTAAACTCACCTGCCCATCGCCCACCACGACGACTTTGCCGCCGTGACGGATCGCCAATATGGTCGTGCCGTGCATCATCATTAAACTCACACTGAGGACAGGGGATAGGGGATTGAGAATCGCGATCTTCTATCCGCCATATTCCATCCTCGTTTTTTTGATCTTACGCCCTTGGGTGTGCCTTGTCATAAACCGCTGTCAATTGATCCAGGTTCAAATGCGTATAGCGCTGGGTCGTCGACAAGCTCGCGTGACCCAATAATTCCTGAATCGAGCGCAAATCAGCGCCGCTGTTGAGCAAGTGAGTGGCGAAGCTATGGCGCAAGCCGTGCGGCCCCATTTTGATCTGCAGTCCGGCTTGTCTTAAATGCTTTTCGACGATGCGCGCCACGCTGCGCGTGGTAATGCGCCCGCCGCGGTTGTTTAGAAAAACTGGCGTCTCTCCCTTGCAGGCAATCTGCCATTTCTTGCGCTGCTCCACACCATAATCTCGCAACGCCTGCAAAGCTATTTCTCCCACCGGCACGATGCGTTCTTTCGAACCTTTGCCGACGACGCGCAGAATACCCAGCTGAAAATCAATATCGGCCCAATTAAGCCCCACCAATTCGCTCACGCGCACGCCGGACGAATAGAAGACTTCAAGCGCCGCGCGGTCGCGCACGTCGAGCCGAGTTTTGATCTTGATTGCACCCAGCAGCTGGAAGACATCGTCTACGGAAAGAAAAGCGGGCAGCGGCTTCTCTTGCTTGGGCGAGTGAATCGCAAGGAGCGGGTTCTTAGCAATTTTATGATTCGTCAGTAAATAGCGGAAGAACCCTTTCAGGGCAGCGAGCTTTCTACCGATCGAGCTCTTTTTTCGATCCTGGGTCAAACAGGCCAAGTACGCACGTATAACGTGAACGTCGACTTCTCCCACGTTCACGTTGCCTTCGCCGTCGAGAGCCAACTCCCGCGCTACTAGAAATTGGCGAAATTGATCCAAGTCGCTCTGATAGTTGCGCAGCGTATGCGGTGACACATTACGCTCATCGCGTAAATGGCCAGCGTATTGTCGGATCAGGTCTTCCAAGACTTTTACCGTTTGGCTTAGACTATCACGGGTGGCACTGGAACGAAATCATCCTACGTCCTTGCTTTGAGCCGGCGTATGATTGTGCTATCCGTGTGAGGCAGCAGGATGATTCTGGAAACAATTTCATTTAAAAACTCCAGGGGAGACACCCTGAGCGGCGTGCTGCATCATCCTGCAGGGACAAAAACGAACGGAGCTGTGATTCTTTGCCACGGCATGGAATCGGATAAAAACAGCGACAAGTTGGTGTTTTTGAGCCAAGCGCTGGCCGAGCGCGGCCTTCTGACGCTCAGATTTGATTTTGCGTATGTCGGCGAATCGAGCGGCAGATTCGAGGACATTACCTACAGCGGTGAGGTCGACGACTTGAAAGCGGCCTACGCGCTGATGCAAAACCGCCAACCTGGAAAGACCGCGCTTCTCGGCTCGAGCATGGGTGGAAGCGTGGCTTTGCTATTCGCCGCCCAAGAGCCAACGGTCGCCGCGCTTGTCACGGTAGCCGCGCCGCTCCATCCGGAAAACTTTCCGCGACGCATTTTGACCCGCGAACAAATCCATAAGTGGCGTGAGCAAGGGTTCACGATTTATAACGGCCAACGGCTCAACGTTTCTTTGCTCGAGGATTTGCAGCGTATCGACGTGCCCGCGTCGGCGCGAAAAATTAACTGTCCGGTCCTGATCCTGCATGGTGACGCCGATGAAGTCGTTCCTGTCGAAGAAGCTTACGAACTACACGGTTGCCTGCCAAACTCAAAACGTCTAACGATCTTGAGGGGAACCGATCATCGGCTTTCCGATCCGGTGATCCTGCAGAGCGCGATCACCGAAGCGCTGGATTGGTTGACGGAATATGTCAGCTAAACTTGGACCACTAAAATCGTCGAAGATCGTCCGCGCCGCTTTTGCCTTTGCGCTCTTGCTGGCGAGTTCTTGCGGTCACGATTTAAATACGGCGCAAGGGGTCGCCGAAGAGTTTGTCGATCAACATTACGTGGCCATCGACTTGCAAAAAGCCAAGGCGCTCGCCGTCAGTGTGGCTCTCAGTAAATTGGACGAGGAGATTAGGCTCACCACGGGTCAGAAAATCGACGCCTCGACGCAGAAACCGCGCGTCCATTACACCTTGCTGGAAAAAAAAGACGGCGGTCAGCGAGCCACGTTCCTCTACGAAGGCAGGATTCAGTCGGACGACAACACGTCGTTTACGCGCCGATGGTTGATTACCACCCGTAAAGAGGGGACCCAATGGCGCGTGTCAAATTATACCGAATCTGACTAGAGACGCTGAATGGCCTAGGCGCCGGCAGGCACAGCCGCCGGCGGCGGCGCCGCTTCTTTTGGTTTTGACTTGATTTGTAAGGCCAACCCCGCAGCAATCATCGCGATCACGCCGCCGGAAAAGAAAGCAAATTGATAATCGCCCATCCAGGTGCGAATGGCGCCTGCCGCAGAAGCCATAATCGCCGCGCCGATCTGGTGCGACATGAAAATCCAGCCATAAACTTTGCCGACATTTTGCCTGCCGAAAGTATCGGCCGTGAGCGCCATCGACGGCGGCACCGTGGCAAACCAGTCGAGCCCATAAATGATCGCAAAAAACACCAGGCCGGTAAAATTGTGCACGAAGGGCAGGATCAGCAGCGACACGCCGCGCAGGGCATAAACCAGCGCCAGCCATCTCTGCGGTTGCACTTTGTCGATCATCCAGCCGGAAAAAATAGTGCCGACCATGTTGAGACCGCCCATAATGCCGAGCAGCGACGCCGCGGCGATTTGCGGAATGCCGATCTCGATTTCATGGGGGATGAGATGCGTGCCGATCAGCCCGTTGGCGGTACCGCCGCAAACAAAGAAGCTTCCGGCGAGCAACCAAAAAGTCGGGTGGCTCACGACTTCTTTGGCCGTGATTGTGGCATTTTTAGCGGGCATACCGCGCAAGGATGCCGCACCGCCACCGCTTGCCGCACCCGTTTGACCAGCGCCGTAGGGCTCCAAACCAACGTCCGCAGGATCGTCGCGCATGAAAAGAAAAATCAGCGGCAGCAAAATCATCGCGACGACGATCAGCGTCATCGACCCCAAGCGCCAACCGGCGTAGGTGATCATCGCCATAAAGAAGGGTAGAAAAATAATCTGACCGGTTGAGCTGGCGCTGCCGAGAATGCCGAGCGCCAGCCCGCGCCGGGCGACGAACCAACGGTTGCCGATGGTCGCGGTCAATACTGAACCGACTCCACCTGCGCCGAGACCAACGACGACTCCCCAAACGAGAAAGAATTGCCAAAACTCAGTCATCGCCATCGTGCCGCTGACGCCGACGATCAGGAACAGGAGGCTTCCCATCATCAGTTTGCGCGGCCCGAAACGATCGATCAGATAGCCGCTCAGCGGCGCCGCGACACCGAACAACAGAAGATTCATGCTGACGGCAGAGGCGATCAGCGTCCGGCTCCAGCCAAACTCAGCTTCCAACGGATGAATCAGCACCGACGGCGACGAGCGCACGCCGGCACTGGTCAAAGTTGTTAAAAAACAAATCGAGAGAACAAGCCAACCGTAGTAAAACGGCAGCGACAGCGGTGGGCGCTTTGAGGTTGTGTCAAGACTGTTGTTGTTCATCCTTTAATATCTACTCATCTTTGACCCAAATCACAAACCACGACGGTTGCGGAGGCCGACACTCTGGATGATCTCATCGCCTTTTGCTGTCACAGGCTCAACTCCGGTTTTCTGCTTCGAACATTGCATGCTATGACTTGCTGACATGAAGCGGCTCTTTACGGCGCTGGTCTTGTGTTGGGCCATGTCTTGTGGCGGCGCAAACGCCGCAGACTACCGCGAGGAGATCCCGTTTGTCCCGACGCCGATTGAAGTCATCGATCGAATGCTAGAGCTGGCTGAGGTTAAAAACGGCGACGTGCTTTACGATTTGGGCAGCGGCGACGGCCGAATAGTGATCCGCGCCGCGCAAAAGTACGGCATACACGCCGTCGGCATCGAGATGGACCAATTGCTATTGGACCAAGCGCGCCGGGATGCAAAATCCGCCGGAGTTACTCACCTCGTCGAATTCCGCTCCGAAGACGCTCTCAAAGCGAAGATCTCCGACGCCACCGTGGTCACGCTCTACATGCTACCGTGGTTCAACGAGGCGATGAAACCCAGCTTCGAAAAACAGCTTAAACCCGGCACCCGCATCGTTGCCCACGATTTCGGCATCTCAGGCTGGCCGCCGGACAAGACGGTGAAGCTTGCCGGCTACGAGCTCAAGCCGGGCGGCTATAGACATCAGCACACGATTTATCTGTGGCGGGTCACAGGACAGCCGAGCCCGCAGCGCTCCGTCATTCCGCAACCTTGACGAAGTCGCCTTTGAGCGCTACCCCGGCGATGACCGCGCCGGCATGGCATTCGAACTCAGTGGCGCTCGACATGACGTCTTTTTTATAATAGCTGACGATATTCACCACGGCGTTAGCGCCCAATTGTTTGGCGCGCTTTTCGAGCTGAATCATTGCCGATAAGAAAACCCAGTTACAGGCTTTTTCGTCCGATTTCCCGACCGCGTTGGTTTTTTGATTGGTGACATCGGTCCCGAGTTTGGTCAGGATCTTCGGTGTCTCCTGATTGCCGAAAAAGAACTTCACCGAGCCGTCAAGCTTTTCCTTGGCATCCTTCGCTTCCAACGCGGCGGCGATCGGCAACATATACTTGGTGTCACGCGCGCCCGCAGGCGCCACGATGCCGAACATAAATACCGCCACGAGCAAGCCTGCAAGAATTCTTTCCATTGCGCTACTCCTTTTCAGTTTGATGTTTCCAAATATAGACGCGTCGAACGAACGAAGGCAACTGGATTTTCCCGACACGTCGTCAATTTCCGAAGCACCTGAGACGCCATCCAGAGATTGGTGGGCGAGACCTGATCCACATCGTTTGAATCTTCCGTAAAAACACCTCGTTGGTACGGCCGTCTACGCACACCTTCGAAAAATCAACGATGTATTGATGCCGCCAAAAGCGAAATTATTTGAGATGACATATTCGCAATCCAACTCGCGACCCTCTTCAACGACGTAGTCGAGGCGGGCACATTCTGGATCGACCTTGGCAAGATTGATCGTCGGGGCGAACCAGCCGGTGCGCATCATTTCGATGCTAATCCATGCCTCCAGCGCGCCGCAGGCCCCCAGCGTGTGCCCCATGTAGCTCTTCAGTGAGCTTATCGGCACGCGGTCGCGAAAAAGATTCCATGTCGCCTGCGACTCCGCGACATCGCCATGTTGGGTGCCGGTGCCATGGGCATTGATGTAGCCGATCGCCGATGGCGGCAAATCTGCGTCAGCCAAAGCCAGCTCCATGGCGATTTGCATAGTTGCCGCGTTGGGATGGGTCACGTGGCAGCCGTCGCTGTTGGTACCGAAACCGACGATCTCGGCGTAGATGGTCGCGCCGCGCGCCCTGGCATGCTCCAGCTCTTCGAGGATAAGCGTGCCGGCACCTTCACCGAGCACCAAGCCGTCGCGCGAGGCATCGAAGGGGCGTGGCGTCGTCGCCGCGGCGTCGTTGCGCACGCTGGTAGCGAACAGTGTGTCAAAAACCGCCGCCTCAGTGACGCATAGTTCTTCGGCGCCGCCGGCGATCATCGCGACCTGATGACCGGCGACGATCGCTTCATAGGCGTATCCGATGCCCTGGCTCCCCGACGTGCACGCGCTTGACGTGGTAATGATTCGCCCGGTGACGCCGAGAAACACGCCGAGGTTCACCGGCGCGGTGTGCCCCATCATTTTAATATAGGTGGTCGCGTTGATACCCCTCGTGCTTTTTTCGTCGACCATCTTGCCGAAATCACAGATGGCTTTCGGCGTGCCGGCGGACGAACCGTAGGCGATGCCAAGCTTTCCGCTTTTCACCAAGGGGTCATCTATGAGACCCGCATCGATGAGCGCCAGCTCGCTGGCGCGAGTGGCCATCAACGCCACTCTTCCCATGCTTCGAGTCGCCTTGGTCGTGTAGCGTTCAGACAGGGTGAAATCCGCGGCGGGGGCTCCGAGTTGAGTATTCAAGCCGTCGTAGCCCGACCATTCTTCCATCTTCGTTATCGCGTTGCGATAGCTGCCCAGCCGGGCGCGGATGCTCGGCCAGTCGTTGCCGATGGGACTGATGCCGGCCATTCCGGTAACGGCGACTCGACGGTTCACGCTAATCCCCCATTCACGGATATGACCTGTCGAGTGATATAGGCAGCGTCCTCCGTGAATAAAAAACTCACCGCCGCCGCGACCTCTTCGGGTTTGCCTACCCGTCGCGCGGGAACCAGCTTGAGCGCCTCTTCCAATGGCACACCCGCGATCATTTCGGTTTCGATTAAGCCGGGCGCGACGCAATTGACCGTGATCTCGCGCGTTGCCAGCTCCAGAGCCAGCGCCTTGGTGGCGCCGATGATGCCGGCTTTGGCCGCGCTGTAGTTGACCTGGCCGCGATTGCCGATCAAACCGGCCACGGACGCAAGGGTCACAATGCGACCGTGAGCACGGCGATGGACCATCGGCATGATCAGCGGATTGAGCACATTGTAAAACCCATCGAGATTGGTCTTCAGCACGCAGTCCCAATCTTCACCGGTCATCGCCGGGAAAACATTATCGCGGATGACGCCCGCGTTGCAGACCACACCGTAATAGCAACTATGCTGGGCGATATCCTGTTCCAGCGCAGCCGCGGTTTGGGCGCGCTCACCGATGTCGAATTGCAGCACGTGCGCCTCCCGGCCCATAGCGTTAATGGACTGCGCCACGCCCTCGGCCTCGTCGCGTCGACTTCGGCAATGCACCGCGACGTCATAGCCGTCGCGCCCCAGCCGTAGCGCGATCGCCTTGCCGATGCCTCTGCTCGAGCCGGTGACGAGAACTCTCTTACTCATGGCCAACTCTCGTCAAGGGCCGCTTTGTCGTCCGCCGGCTGAAAAACGGTAACGCTTGCGCTGGTAAGCTCTCCGCTGTCGTCGTCGATGTGACAGTCGAAGGACGCTAAGCCGTTTTCACTTTCCAAGACTCGCTTGATGTAAATCTTCAACACGCTCCCTTGCAAGAAAACCGGCGCGCGGCTTTCGTAGCGCCGCGTGCCGAGCAGAAAGCCAATTTTTACCGGCTCTCCGCGCAAGCGCGCGCGATAGCCGGCGTAGGCGCCGATCGCTTGCGCCATATATTCTATACCAACCCAGGCACCGACGCCGCCGTCGGCGTAAAACAAACTGTCCGGGCGAATGACCACTTCCGCGCACAGGGTGTTTTCATCCGCCGAGATGACGCGATCGAGCAACACCATGGTCCCGCTGTGGGGGACCAGCGAGCGAATGTCGGGCATTCCCATGTCATTCTCTCCCCAACACAAGAGCCGCATTGGAGCCGCCAAAGGCAAACGAATTGCTAAGTGTCCAACGCAACGGATGCCCCAAACGGGTTCCCGGCTCGGCGATGTTAAGCATCGGTAAGTGCGGATCACACATGCCGTCCCATAAATGCGGCGGCAACTTGCCCGACGGATTTTCGTCCTGCATCGCTAACCAGCACAGCCCCGCCTCGATCGCGCCGGCGGCTCCCAGTGCATGCCCGGTAAACGGTTTGGTCGAGCTGGCCCGAACTCGATCGCCGAACAGCTCGTGAACGAGGCGCGCTTCCATCGCATCGTTTTGTACCGTCGCCGTGCCATGCAAGTTGACGTAATCGATCTGTGCAGCGCTAACACATGCGCGGGACAATGCGCGCTCGACTGCCAGTCGCGCACCGACGCCGGCTGGATCGGGCGCTGAGATATGATGGCCGTCGGACGATTCACCCCAGCCGCGCAAGGCCACAGTCGCCGGCTCGCGGCTCATGAGAAACAACGCAGCTCCCTCACCGATATTGATACCGTCGCGGTTTCGACTGAGCGGATTACAGCGCGTCGCACTTACGGATTCAAGGGCGGAAAATCCCGCCACGGTAAACGCACCGAGCGAATCGACGCCACCCGCCAGCGCCGCGTCGCAAACACCCATCGAAATCAGCCGCGCCGCGCTGGCGAGAGCCTTGGCGCTCGACGCGCAGGCGTTGGAATGAACGTAGGCCGGACCTGTTGCGCCGATGACGCGCGCCAACACAGCCGCCGGCGAGCCCAATTCCTGTTGGCCATAGTGGAATCCCGCCGGCAACGCACCGCTCGCGACGTGCTCTCGAACAGCGATTTCGCCTTCGGCGATGCCGGACGTGCTGGTGCCGATCACGACGGCCACACGCGCGCCGCCGAAACGGTCGACGGCGTTTTTCACCGCGGCCTGTATCTGGCTCAACGCCGTTAAGGCCAGCCGGTTGTTGCGGCTCCGATCCGGCAGCGGTAGTTCCTGGGAATCCGGCAATAACAAGCCATCGTTCACTCGCCCGAGCGGGAGTGAACGTCCCGACGAGTAAACGTCGGTCAGCTCGACACCGCTCTGCGCCAGCTCCAACAGCCGGCGTCTGGTTTCGCTGAGCGAGTTGCCCAGCGGGCTGAGCATTCCCAGCTCGTTAAAATAAATCATCTCAAGGACCGCTCGATACCGACTCGATGGTCAATCGGTAGTGGTAGCGAAGATTGGTCAAGTCGATTTTGCCGATCCAGCGCGGTTCGCCGCTGTAGTCGATTACCATGACCGGCTGATCGCCCAAGCTAAGCGTGCGGCGCCAGCCCTGTTCTTTGATGCGCCACCCCGATGGTAACGCTTGCCTGATAGCTTCCGCGGGCCAGAGCGCTAGTTGCAAATCTTCCAAGACATCCTCGCCGCGCAGCTCGGCCGGCAGCAGGGGATGGCGCCAGGATTGTAAGACCCGGCCGTCGTAATGCAGCGAAAGAACCCGCTGTTCGAGCGTGAGACCGACCAAGTCCAAGCGTTCAGTGTCGACTTCGAGGACGGCCTGGAGGTTATCAACGCGGCCCCCGCGCTCCACTCGGATCTGTTGCTGCACGCTGATCGATGCGCCCAGTGTCGCCGGCGCGAGCTTCAAGCCAAGCCGCGCCGGTTGGGGCGATGTCAGCGCGCAGCCCGGCGTGACGAGCGCCAACGCAACCAACACTGCGGCGGTCCGGATCACTCCTGGTAGCACAGTTCCTCCAACGCCGCCAAGCGCCGGCCGGTGTCGCGCACGTAGGGATTGGCTTCATCCCACGCGTATCCCGCCAAGATCGCGGAGATCATGCGGCGAATCTCCTGGGGTTGCCGAGGATGAAAAATAATTCTTTGAAAACCGCCTCTGTACCAGGATTCGACAAAAGCCCGGAAGGTATCGACGCCACGCTTGAGCGGCGTGGCGAAGTCGCCTTCCCAGTCGACGGCTTCGCCGCGCAGGTAACGCGGCACGACGGCCGCGGCGAGAGCGGCGGATTTGAACGCGATGGTGACGCCGGAAGAAAAAATCGGATCGAGAAATTCACCGGCGTTGCCGAGCAACGCGTACCCCTTGCCCCACAGCGATTGGACGTCGCTCGCATAGCCGACGATCTGCCGCGCTGGCGTATCCCAACGCGCTTGGCTAAGCAGCGCGCGAAGCGCCGGTTGTTCGTCGATCAAGGTGCGAAGCCGGTCCATCGCCGTGCCCTCATAGCCCGCCAGAAAATCCCTTTCCGCCACCACCCCGAGCGACGAGCGCCCGTCGCTGAACGGAATCAGCCAATACCAGACATCGTCATGATCCGCATGCACCGTCACGCGGATCTTGTTGCGGTCAAAATCGGCGGCGGTGATATGGTCTTCCACGTGGGTAAAAATAGCGCCGCGCACCGGGAAGCGCGACGGTTTTTCCAATCGGAGCAAACGCGGCAAGACGCGCCCGAAACCGCTGGCGTCGAGAATGAACCCGGCTTCGATTGCGTAGGTTTCACCGTCGAGATCCTTCACCGTAATCCGCGGCCGGACGCCGTCGACATCCACCGCAATGGCTTCCTGGCGAAAACGCAACTCCGCGCCTTGCCGCTGGGCCTCCAGCGCCAGGATGTGATCAAAACGGGCGCGCGGCACTTGATAGGTCGTGCTCCAGCCGTCGGAAAACTTATCGCGAAAATCGAATGCGGTGTATTGCGCGCCGCGCGCAAACGCCGCGCCGTCTTTCACTTGAAAACCCGCCGCATTAACAACTTCCAACATGCCCGCCTGCTCCAGGTATTCCATGCTCTGCGGCAGCAAACTCTCGCCGATGCTGAAGCGGGGAAATTGTTCGCGCTCGATCACCAGGACTTGCAGACCCTGTTGCCGCAGCAAGGCCGACGCCACCGATCCGGCGGGACCGGCGCCGATCACCAACACATCGACACGAGCAATGTTTTCTCCCCGATAATCCATAGCGATCAAAGCCCCCGCGTTTTTTCCACCTGATAGTCGTCAAAGCAAGGAACGAGCAACCACACCGCTGTGGTGCCGATCAGCATGGTCACTCCGAAAGCCTGCAACGCCGGAGTCTTACTTAAGCTCAGCAAGCCAAAGGAAAGCAGCGTACTCAGAGCGGAGAGCACCACGGCAAGCCACGCGATGGGATCGCGACGGGCGCCAGGCT
>WNFR01003050.1_pt1 | contig 26618 bp, 25 predicted proteins | sample 5400221 | NCBI WGS metagenome assembly WNFR01 (sample SAMN13153357, study PRJNA577476) | soil metagenome | isolation source: 40 cm soil under Madrone tree | place: USA:California | collected 2016-06-14
CGGTGTTGAATTCAACAGGTCGCGCAATGTATCTTCGAAATGACTGCTCACTTCGTTGATGCGGCCGACATTTTGAATCACGCTGTCTGCCGCGTTCAAACGCTTCAACGTCTCGTCACAGGCCGCACTGATTTGTTTTGCGACGCGCTGATCCGTTTCGTCTTGCCGGTTGAACGTGAGAACTCTCTTGCCAGTCGTATCGAAAATGACTTCCCCAAACGGAATCCCGCGCAACTGTCGATCTTCGTTGAGCAGCCAGGGAATGAGCTGATCTACCGGTGCTGCCGTCGGTGGCCCCGGCCGGGCTGTTTCATTTGTACTCGTAGCCGCCCGGCAATCAAGAATCGCCACAACAACAAAAAAGATGAGCGCTATTTTTCTCATTGGCGTTCAATCGCAATGGCCTGCGCCAAGAGCGGCACCATTGATCAGAGTTTGTACGTCTTTTGAACCGGAAGACGCGATTTTGCCTTATCCACGAAGTCAGGATTGCGCAAAGGCGGAAAAAAGAAAATGCTAAACCGCGGCTGGGGGCAGGTCATAATGAACAAAGGAGAGAAAATTTTCGTTGCCGGTTATCGCGGCCTTGTCGGCAGCGCTTTGATTCGCCGGCTCGAACGCGAGGGTTTCCATAATCTGCCGAAGCGCGACCGCTCGCAGCTTGATTTATCCGACAAACAGGCTGTGCACGGTTTTTTCGCGCAAGAAAAACCCGCGATCGTAATTGTCGCTGCCGCAAAGGTAGGCGGCATCAAGGCGAATAATGATTTTCCCGTCGAGTTTCTGCTCGATAATTTGAGGATCCAGAACAACGTCATTCACGCGGCCCACGAAGCCGGCGTACGTAAACTGCTCTTTCTGGGAAGCTCCTGCATTTATCCAAAGTTCGCGCCGCAACCAATCCCGGAAACAGCCCTGCTGACTGGATCGCTCGAGCCCACCAACGAAGCTTACGCGATTGCGAAGATTGCTGGGATTAAGCTTTGCCAGGCCTACGCGCGCGAGTACGGCGCGGACTTCATTTCGGCAATGCCTACGAATCTTTACGGGCCGAACGATAATTTCGATCTGAACACATCCCACGTCTTGGCCGCGCTTTTGCGCAAAGCGCACGAAGCGAAAATGGGAAAAGTGCGAGAGTTGATCGTGTGGGGCTCCGGAAAGCCACGCCGCGAATTTTTGCAAGTGGACGATCTTGCTTCGGCGTGTCTTTTTCTGCTCGAGCACTACGATTCTCCCGAAATCATCAACATCGGATGCGGTGAAGACATCTCCATTCGCGAGCTTGCTGAATTGATCTGTGATGTCGTTGGTTTCGAGGGAGAGCTGGCATGGGACACTACCAAGCCGGACGGGACACCGCGAAAACTTCTCGACATCACCAAGCTGCGCAATCTTGGCTGGCAGCCGACGATCTCGCTCCGTGAAGGCATCGCGCAAACCTATGATTGGTTTTTGAAAAATGTGGCACGCTGAAGACACCCTATGTCGATGAAAAAACTGCGTGTTGGTGTTGTGGGTGTCGGTCATATCGGAAGCAACCACGCGCGCCTTTATGCAGAAATTCCGTCGGCCGAGTTTGCAGCGGTGTATGATGTCGATCTTGTAAGAGGCAACGCGATCGGAAGAAAATTTGGCCCGACGCCGACAAAATCGCTCGATGAGTTTATTGAGATAGTTGATGCCGCTTCCGTGGCGACGCCGACGAACACGCATTACGAGATCGCGCGGTCGCTGCTTGAGCGCGGTAAACACGTGCTGGTCGAGAAGCCGATTACCGATGACACCGGACATGCAAGCGAACTGGCGGACCTGGCCGCGCGCAATGGTCTCATTCTGCAGGTTGGCCATGTCGAACGTTTCAATCCAGTCTTAAGCGTACTCGAGAAACACCTGACCCATCCGCGTTTTATCGAAGCGCATCGGCTCTCGCCTTATCCGGATCGCAGCACAGACATCGGCGTGGTTCTCGACCTTATGATCCACGATCTGGAAGTCATTTTGCATTTCGTGCGTTCGCCTGTGCAGAGTATTGATGCGGTCGGGGTGCCGGTTTTAAGTCGCGCCGAAGACATCGCCAATGCGCGGCTGCGTTTCGAGAATGGTTGCGTGGCAAATGTTACCTCGAGCCGCATCAGTCCCGAACGCATGCGTAAGATTCGCGTTTTTCAGGAGGACGCGTATCTCTCGCTCGATTATCAAAATCAGACCGGCGAAATTTATCGACGCGGTGGAGGCCGGATTACGCGGGACAAAGTCGAGATTGAACGCGAAGAACCGCTCAAACGTCAACTCGCTTCATTCATTGAGTGCGCGACCACCGGACGCGAGCCGCGCGTTTCTGGATTTCAGGCCACGGCGGCATTGGAGCTGGCGGTGAAAATCACGAAGCGAATCGCCTCCGGTGCATAGATCAATTTACTTTCTGGGCTGTAGCCACCGCTCTGCGGGCGATCTCTTGGGGAGCATCGAGCCTGGACGGGCCACAGGCCCGTGGCTACAACAAGAATGAAATCCAAGACGATCTATTTCGTCGCGGGCGAAGCGAGCGCCGACAACCATGGAGCCGCGCTGATGCGCTCGTTGCGCGAGTTGGATGTGTATCTTGATTTCATCGGGCGCGGCGGTCCGCAAATGCGAGCAATCGCGGGCGGGCAATTCAAAAACTGGATCGATGACGCAGCTGTCCTTGGTTTGTGGGAAGTAATCAGGAAGTACGGTTACTTTCGAGTACAGTTTCACGAAACCCTCAACGAGATTCAGGAAAGCAAACCCGACGCGGTTGTGTTGATCGATTATCCGGGGTTCAATTTGCGCCTGGCGCACGCATTGCGAAAGCGATCGCCGCGACAAAAGATAATCTATTATATCAGCCCGCAAGTCTGGGCGTGGAATCGCGGCCGCATCAAAGAGATGGCGCGTTCTCTCGATCTCATGCTCTGCATCTTTCCCTTCGAAGCTGATCTCTACAATAAATCAGGTTTGCGGACCGTATTTGTCGGTCATCCGATGATCGACAGGCTGCGTGCCCAGAAGATCGACATTAAGCGCGATACGAATTTAATCGGACTTTTCCCGGGCAGCCGGTTACGAGAAGTGCGAAAAATTTTTCCGGTGATGCTCGAAAGCTTGCCTGAACTTCAGAAACAAAATCGGGATATGCGTTTCGAAGTTGCAGCTGCGTCGGAGGAACTCGCTCACGAAATGAGGAAAATGCTCGATCAACGTGCACAAGATCAACAAGGCATTCGAATCAAAGTCGGCGAAACCGCAGCGCTAATGCAGCGCGCGTTTGCCGGAATTGTCGCCTCAGGTAGCGCCACGCTTGAAGCTGCTTACTTCCGGCTGCCATTTGTGCTGGTTTACAAGGTGGCGTGGCCGACTTATCTGGCGGCGCGGCTCGTCGTCAGCGTAAAATACCTTGGCATGCCCAACGTGCTCGCAGACAGAGAAGTGGTTCCCGAATTTATTCAACACCGGGTAAGACCTGACGCGATCGTTAAAGCCGTGCGACGGTTAATAGAGGATGCAGATGTTCGTGACCGAATGATTGCCGAGTTCGATACAATCATTGGTAAACTGGGCGAAGGCGGAGCGAGCGACCAAGCCGCGCGCGCAATTATTGAGGAGATTGGCAGGAAGATCGACATGAAACAAATTAACTGATCACGCGATGAAAATTTGGGATATCTCCCGGACACTCTCGGACGACCTGGCGGAATGGCCCGGTGACGAGCCGTTTCATTTTCGATTGACGAAAACGATGGCGGAGGGCCAAAGCATAAATCTTGGCGCGATCGGCATGAGCGTGCATAACGGCACCCATGCCGATGCCCAATTCCATTTCGACACGAATGGGGAATCGATCGAGAAAGCGCCGCTCGAAATTTACCTGGGCCGAGCTGCCGTCGTCGATCTTACAGAAGCTTTCTCGCGCTCGAAACAAAAACACCTGATCACGGTGGAAGATCTTCAGCCGTATGCTGAAGAGATCGCGGAGAGCTCACGGCTTCTCGTAAAAACCGGCCGATGGAGTGACTCCACAGTCTTTCCAAATCAAATTCCGGTGATCGCAGCGGATGTCCCGTCGTGGCTGCAGAAAAGTGGGGTCAGGCTAATAGGGTTGGATCTGCCGTCGGTAGATGAGATCGATTCGAAATCGTTGCAGAATCACAATGCCTTGGCCGCCGCCGGGATTGCCATTGTCGAATCACTCGATCTGACCCGCGTCGGCTCTGGCATTTATAATTTCGCGGCGTTGCCCCTCAAAATCGCGGGTGCAGATGGTGGACCGATGCGCGCTGTGCTCTGGCGCGATTAACTCGCCAGCGAACCATGGCACCGCCTGACTGTTATTCCGAGCGGAGCGAAGCGTAGTCTCCCGATGCTACGGGAATCCTGCTCACAATGAGAGATGTCTCGACCCGTTCGCCTTCGCTCAGGACGAGACTTTCGCTCGACATGACAAAAAGCCTGCTCGAAGACCGGTGGACGCTTGGGATTGTTGCCGCGGTAACAATCCTCTTGTTTGTCATCGCTAATTTGCCGTGGCATCTCGACGATTACGATCAGGCCAAGCAGGCCTTTACGTCCTTCGAGATGATCAAGGAAGGACGCTGGTTTTATCAGCAGACACCGACCTCGCACGAACGTGTGGCGACCAAGCCGCCATTGGTGGGCTGGATTTCGGCCGGCCTGTTTACATTAACGGGCTCGTGGGATATGGCGTGGCGACTGCCGTCGTTTCTGGCGGCGATTGCGATCGCGATGTTGTTGTTTCGCGCTGTCACTTCCGCTTACGGAAGGATTGCGGGCGTGATCGCGCTAAGCGCGTTCGGATTAAATCTGCTGAGTCAACGCCTGGCGACTCTCGTGCGCACGGACATGCCGCTGGCGCTCGTAATTTTCCTGATTGGCTTATTGATCTGGCGGAAAATTCAGAAGGAGGAACCGTGGAAATCGCGAGATCGAATTTGCGTCCTGGCATTGCTCACCGCTGCGATGTTGATCAAGGGACCAATTGTTTACGCGTTTTTGCTGCCCGGGATCGGCGTGTTTGAATGGTGGCGAAAGGGCCAGGGAATCCCTGCTTGGTGCGGCTGGTGGCCATGGGTTGCTTCTCTGGGTATCTTCCTTCTGTGGGTGACCGCCGGAATTTTTTTTCAGCCCGGTTTCTTCGATCAAGTGGTGATACGGGAATTTGTGGCGCGTTTTGGCGAAACGATCCATCGGCCGCAACCGCTTTACTTTTATCTGCCACATCTGTTGCACAAATTTGCTCCGTGGAGCGTCCTGATGATCGCGCTTGCGATTGTCGATCTTCGTTGCCGGAACTGGCGGCTGCGCTCGGTTTTTCGCGAGATGTCCCCGGAAACTTTCTGGCTGCTTTGCTGGAGCGTTGGCGGCCTGGTCGTGATGTCGCTGATACCATCAAAGCGCGTCGATCGGATTTTTCCGATGGTTCCGCCTTTTTGCCTGGTTTTGGCGGCGCAGATCGGAAACGTTTTCGCTAATGAGCGATTACGCATGCATGTTTATCGATGGAGTGCCGTCGCATTGCTCTTGTCAATCTTGGTTACCGGCGGCTACACAATTTCCAAAGTCGTCTCCGGATATCGCGATCATCGCGACGCACTGGTCGTTTTCGGACGCGAGGTACAGCATGAAGCAGAAGCGCATCGGTGGCGTTACGAAGTCGTTTCCGCAAAGGATGAAGGGCTGCTCCTTTATCTGCTAAGAACGCATTTCATTGAGCCGGATCGCGCCATCGCGGAATGGAATCGGGGGGACCTTGATGCGCTGGTCGCGTCAAGAGAGAAAGCGCCAGCTCTGATGCGGGAGCTTCAGGCTGCTGCCCTGTCTCAATTGAAATCAAAAGAGCAAAAAGAGGAGCAGGGGAGCGGCTATGTTTTGATCACCCGGTGAAATGCCGGCTCGACTTTCCGCGGCATAATTTTACTCTCGCAGCTGGATGGAATTTCCAAAAAAAGAACTCGAAACACTCTGGTGCCCGTGGCGGGTCGAGTATTTCGAGCGCGAAAAACCGAATGCGGATTTTCTTGAGGCAGCGGCTCGGGCGAGCGATGACGCTGCGCATTTGGTGATCACACGGCGCAAAAACGCGTTCTTAATGATGAATCGCTATCCGTATACGGTCGGTCACTTAATGGTGGTGCCGTATCGCAAGACGGCCGATATTTCTTCGCTCGGTGAAAATGAAATTATCGAGCTTTGGAATTTGGTGGCGCACGCGCAAATGCTGCTGCGCGCGACGATGAAAGCGCAGGGTTTCAACGTCGGCCTCAACCTCGGCGAATGCGCAGGGGCGGGCATTGTCGACTACCTGCATATTCACATCGTTCCGCGCTGGAGCGGCGACACCAATTTCATGCCAATCCTTGCTGGCACTCGAATGCTATCGGAAGCGTTGCGCGCTCTTTACGACAAACTGATTGATGCGCAATCGAAGATCGACCTGGGGTCACGGCGGAGCACATGAACGGATGGGTCGACGCGCCGCCGCCAAGAAGAGGATTGGGCTGTTTCGCCCGCGGGTGTCTTATTCTCGTCGCCTTTGGAATTGTGCTGGCTCTCGCCTGTTTCGCCGGCTTGTACTGGGGACTTCAGCGTCATTCGGCGATAGTTCACACTATTTATTGGCTGGCAAAGACGCATTCGATTGCAGAAGCGCCTGCGGGGGTGCCTGACGTCGACTCTTCCGACGAACAAATTCAAGCGCTCCAGGAACGGCGGGAAGATTTTGAACAGAAAATTCGTGCGGGCCAGCCAGCCGAAATCGAACTAACAGCAGATGACATTAACTGTCTGATTGCGATGCGTCGGGCTGCGCGCTGGAAAGCTTTTGTATCGATGGAGGAGAATCGCTTGCGCCTCCAGATGAGTGTTCCGCTTGGAGAATTCTTCGGTTGGTCTCGTTATTATTTCAACGGCGATATCACGATTCAGACAAACGGCGCGGTGTCGCTGGAACATCCGCAGTTGAACACGATGCTCGTGAATAATGAGCCGGTTCCGAAGAATCTTTTGAGTTGGAAATATCGTTCCAAACAGTTGCGAGATTACCTCGCTGAGTATCGGGAAAGTTATGACGTTCGCACGATCGAAATCCGCGACGGGAAATTGATTCTGCGATCGCGCGCCGACTAACTCAATCGGGCGACTGCTGGAGAAAAGCAATCAGGATTTCATCGATGCCGCGGGATTTTCTTTGTTTAATGGAACCATTGGAATTGCGCGCGAGCCATGCAAGCGCTAAAGGATGGGCTGCTCATGAATATATTCACCCGTTACATCCTGGTTTCATTTCTGTTTGCAACCGCCGGCCCATTGGTTCTTCCAGCAAGCGCGCAAGATATCGTGGTCGGCGAATTCGCGTCGCTCACTGGCAGCGAAGCAACTTTCGGTGTCAACTCGAGTAATGGCGTCGAGCTGGCCAAAGAGGAAATCAATAACGCCGGTGGACTGCTGGGCGGACGCAAGATCAAAATCGTTATCGAGGACGACCAATCCAAGCCTGGTCAACCCTCCGCCGCGGTCAAAAAGTTAGTCGCCAGCGACAACGCGATTGCGATTGTCGGGGAAATCGCCAGCTCGCGGTCCCTCGAAGCCGCGCCAATTTGCCAGAACGCGAAAATTCCGATGGTCTCGCCGGGATCGACAAATCCTTCCGTTACGGAAAAAGGAGATTACATCTTTCGTGTCTGCTTCATCGATCCCTTCCAAGGGACGGTGATGGCGAAATTCGCGCTCGATAATCTGCATGCGAAGAAAATTGCGATTTTGCAGGATGTGAAGAGCGATTACTCAAAAGGCCTCGCACAGTTTTTTAAGGAATACTTTACCAGTCATGGCGGACAAATCGTAACCGATCTGTCTTACACTGGCGGCGGCACGGATAAGGATTTTCGGGCGCAGCTCACCAAAATCAAAACCGGGCAGCCCGACGCGATCTTTGTTCCCGGTTATTACACGGAGGCGGGGTTGATTGCGAAACAGGCTCGCTCCTTAGGCATCAAAGTCCCGTTGCTCGGTGGCGACGGCTGGGATTCGCCGAAATTGACTGAGATTGGCGGCGCCGCTTTGGACGGCTGTTATTTTTCGACGCATTTCTCGGTGCAGGACAAAAACCCGAAGGTGCAGGATTTCGTAAAAAAATACCAAGCGAAATTTCACGCTCTACCCGATGGCATGGCGCCGCTGGGTTACGATGCCATGATGATCCTCGGTCAAGCGATCAACACAGCAGGCTCGACTGACGGAACAAAGATTCGCGACGCGCTCGCAAGCGTGAAAGATTATCCTGGAGTTACGGGCAACATCACGATCGACGAAAAGCGGAATGCTAAAAAAGCCGCAGTTGTTCTCGAGGTAAAGGGAAGCAAAGCCAACTTCGTCGCGAGCGTTCCTCCTTGAAAGGCTGATTGTTGATGGTTCAATGGGGACAGACTCGCGGAATGTTCGCTTTCGAAAAGCGGGATGTCTGGCAACAAGGAAGATTTTCCAAACGTGGTTTTACGAACAGATGCGATTTCCTTTAGATGACCATTTTGGCGTGACGAATCAGATGCGCCAGCGGCGGTCTCGGAAACTGTAGCGTCGACAGAGCCCTTTTCGACCAACCATCATTCGCCAACGATCGACTTTCTCGTGTCCTCGACCGAATTCATTCAACAGCTCATCAACGGGCTCTCACTAGGCGCGTTCTATGCGCTCATCGCCCTCGGTTACACCATGGTCTACGGCGTGTTGCGTTTCATCAACTTTGCCCATGGAGACGTCTTCATGATCGGCGCTTTCAGCGGTTACTACCTGAGCCCGCGGGTCCTGCCATATTTTACCGGGCGACTTACACCACTCGGACCAGTCGCAGTGTTGATCTTGACAATGCTGATTTGCGCTTTGCTTGGAATCGCTATTGAGAAACTCGCTTATCGTCCCTTGCGCAGCCGGCCAAAACTTACCGTGCTCATCACTGCAATTGGCGTCTCGTTATTCCTCGAGTACGGCGGCCAGTTTGTTTTCGGGGCGGACCCGAAATCATTTCCCGAATTAATGCCGGATCGCGCGCTTGAGGGAACGGGCGCGCTGACAATCACGACGACGCAGGTCGCAGCATTCGTCGTCACGATTATTTTGCTGGTTGCGCTGACTTTCATCGTTAAGCGCACAAGACTTGGAATGGCGATGCGCGCGCTCTCCAATAACCCCACCGCGGCGGCGCTCATGGGCGTTAACATCGACACCGTGATTTCGTTCACATTCGGTCTCGGGAGCGCGCTTGCGGGCGCGGCTGGGATTTTGTTTGCGCTCAGTTATCCATCAATCGATCCGCTCATGGGGCTCTTGCCCGGAATCAAAGCGTTTGTCGCAGCTGTGCTCGGCGGCATCGGAAACATTCCCGGTGCCGCTGTGGGTGGACTTATTCTTGGGGTGGTAGAAACATTTGTCGGCGGTTCAGTTTTTTCGACATATCGCGACGCAATCGCGTTCTCGCTTCTCATTGTGATTTTGCTCTTTCGTCCAGCTGGTATTTTTGGACGAACGCAGGTTGAAAAGGTTTAGGCACGGCATGTCCGTGTCGCGAGCGCATCAATGAACTACCGACACATCAAGAAATGGCTGCTGCTCGCTGCCATTATCGTTAGCGCAGTCGCGTCACAATTTTCCGGCGCGATCAACGCGTATTATTTGCAGGTCATTATCTTCATCGGAATCAACATCATCCTCGCGGTCGGTCTCAATGTCATCAACGGTTATACTGGCCAGTTTTCGCTGGGGCATGCTGGTTTCATGGCGATCGGCGCGTATGTCTCCGCGTATCTTTCCACCGAACACAGTGCTGGTTTTTTCCGTGCGCTCGGTGGCACAAATCTTTTTAGCATTAGCGTGCTTTTTGCAGGTGTGTTGGTTGCCGGCGGATTGGCTGCCGCGGTCGCGGGATTGATCGTCGGCGTGCCTTCGCTGCGATTAAAGGGCGATTACCTTGCGATCGTCACCCTTGGCTTCGGCGAAATCATCCGAGTGTTGATTCAAAACACGGACGCGGTGGGCGGCCCGCGTGGCTATAGCGGGATCGCAAGTTACACGACTCTGTTTTGGACTTACTCGATTGTCGCAATCACGATCTACGTTGTTGTAAGCTTGATCGATTCCACTTACGGCCGCGGCTTTCTCACGGTGCGCGATGACGCGGTCGCAGCGGAAGCGGTCGGAATTAATCCTACGCGCTACAAAGTGACCGCCTTCGTGCTTGGCGCTTTTTTTGCGGGGATTGCCGGTGGCCTTTACGCTCACAGCACAACGTACATCAATCCAAGCGGATTCGATTTCCAACGGTCCATCGAGATTGTGATCATGGTCATTCTCGGCGGAATGGGCAGCACAGCCGGTGTGACTTTCGCCGCAATTTTGCTGACGTTGCTGCTGGAATATCTGCGTTTTGTTTCGGGGTACGAATGGCTTCCGGAAATCATCCGGCGCATTGCGGCGAATCGCGTCATCATTTATTCACTCGTCCTGATCGCGCTGATGCTGTTGCGTCCGCAAGGGCTCTTCGGCTGGTTGCCACGAAGAGGAGTCCCAGTCGGTAGCGCCAGGGTCAAGCGAACGAAATTGCCGCCGCACGCTCCTTAGATCGACATGGCCGGCGCGCTTCTCAATCTCCAGCAATGCAGCGTGAGGTTCGGCGGCCTTACCGCAGTCTCGGCGTTCGATTTGCAAATCGGCGCGCAAGATCTGGTCGGAATGATTGGCCCCAATGGCGCTGGCAAGACGACCGTGTTCAATATCATCACCGGAGTCTATCGGCCAACTGATGGCTCGATTACTTTCGAAAACGCGCCGATCGCTGGTCTTAAGCCAAGCGACATCGCCCGACGCGGCATTGCACGGACGTTTCAGAACATTCGTTTGTTCCCCACGCTAAGCGTGTTCGACAACGTTCGTTCGGGATTCAACCAGCGCCTGCGTCACGGGCTCGCACACGCGCTTTGGCGAATGGGCACATTTTACCGCGAAGAAAACGAGGTCGCGCGACAAGTGGACGAGCTCCTGGAGATCTTTGATCTCGGTAAATTTCGCGATGCGCTTTGCACCAGTCTTTCCTACGGTGATCAGCGACGCTTGGAAATTGTGCGCGCTCTGGCGACACAGCCGAAGCTCCTGCTGCTCGATGAACCTGCGGCCGGCATGAATCCGCGTGAGAAAGAAAAGTTGATGGAACTAATCCAGTTTGTGAAACAAAAGTTCGGGATCGCCGTGCTCCTTGTCGAGCACGACATGAAGGTGGTGATGGGAATTTGTCAGCGTGTAACCGTGCTCGATTACGGCATCAAGATCGCGGAGGGGACCCCCACGGAGGTGCAAAAAAACCCGAAAGTGATCGAAGCGTATCTAGGAGAGGACCAGAAGGCGCGTGACAAGAGGACAAAGTAAAAGAGCAAGAGAAAGGATTGCAGAATGCTCGAGCTAAAGGAACTCGCAGTTAACTACGGATCGATCACCGCGCTGCACGATGTTTCGTTGAAGGTCGGCAAGGGCGATATCGTCACGTTGATCGGTGCAAATGGTGCGGGCAAATCGACCACGCTGCGCACTGTTTCGGGATTGTTGAAGACGCGGCACGGCAGCATTCTTTATGAGGGGGAGGAGATCAGCCATCTGCCAGCCCATCGTATTGTCGAGCGGGGTATTTCACACGTGCCGGAGGGGCGAATGATTTTCGCGAACCTGACCGTGCACGAGAATCTTTTGATGGGCGCCTACCTGCGCAAAGATCGAAATAAGCTCGGAAGCGATTTCGATTTTGTTTTCGGAATCTTTCCGCGGTTAAAAGAGCGAGCGAAACAAGTTGCTGGAACATTATCAGGTGGCGAACAGCAAATGCTGGCGATCAGCCGCGCGCTCATGGGCAAGCCGCGTTGTCTGATGCTCGATGAGCCGTCGCTCGGCATCGCGCCGATCTTGGTGAAAACGATTTTCCAAAAAATTGTCGAGATCAATCAATCGCTAGGAATCACGATTCTCCTTGTCGAACAAAACGCGAACCTCGCGCTGGACGTTTCACATTACGGCTACGTCCTCGAGACCGGCCGAATCATATTGCACGATCACTCAAGCGCGCTGCGCACGAACGAACGCGTGAAAAGCGCGTACTTAGGAGGCGGCTGAGCGGCCAAGTCTAAGGGACGCTTCGTTTCCAAAGAAGATCATTCCAGCCGAGCCTCTGAGGCCTTAATCTAATCACCGGAGTTGATTCCGCGATCGCGCCGATTAGTTCTACTGCATAATTTCTCGCACAAAGACGTTGAGTTGTCCGTCTTCCTGTTTGCGCACTTCGGTGATTTCGTAGGGCCGCATCTCATCCCGACTGACGACTGCGCCCTGCTGCGGAGGAGAATAGCCGGCTGGATATTCGACGATAATGCGCGTGGACGAGCCTGCGCCAAGGTGAAGCACTTTGTCTGTCAGTTTTGTGCGCGGACGGAGCACGGCGCGATTAGCATCGGAAAAATTCACGACGAATTGTCCTTTTAAATAAATGCGTTGGCCTGCAAGTCCGTGCTCGACAACGTCTCGCAAATCACCCGTCCCGATAAGCCGCCCGAGGGGCATTTTCCCCGGAGAAAATGTTTTCCAACTGCCGCCGCCCGCGTTGGAGGCCAGAGCAACCCCGGGAGTCACCGCGCTAACCGGCTGTGCGGGTAGAACCGGCACGGGTGTTGCAGTTGCGGCAGGCGAAGCCTGAGCAATGGGGACGCTGGGCGCAGCTGCAACTGTTTGCGCCGGCGTCGGAACCGGAGGTTTTGGCGTCGGCGCTGAAGCAACAGCGAACGGAGTCGAAGTTGGCGCGCCTGATTTTTGAGCGATGACCGGCTGAGCAGGCGTCGTGGCAGGGACTGGAGATTCCAGTTTCTCTTTTTTTGCGAGTTTGCCCCTTCGCGATGGTGTTGCTTTGGCTAGCTTTCCAGTTCTCGCCGGAATCGGCGTAGCGGTCGGTACCTCGACTGGCCTGGCTTGTTCGACACGCACCAATTGATTGTCGGCGGGTGGAGGCGAAGCGGTCTGACCTACGGTGATTGGACCCTGGGGTGCTCCCGTTTTTCGCTGATGATCAGCATATCGTTCCTCGGCTTTGACGCGGGCTTGCTCTTTAAATAACGGCCAGCCTCCGGCGAGATTGAGAGAAAGCGGTGGCTCAAGCCGGAACGTGCCCAGACCGCGTGTGACCGTGTAACTTCCATAAAGCAAAGGGACAGCGGTAATCAGGATGCGGCCGTCTGCCAATCGCTCTGCATGAATCACCGCAGAAAGATCATGGGTGCGCTCAAGTTTGATTTCCAACCCAACATTGAGTGTCTGCTTCATCAGCGGCAGGATTTCTGGGCTTGCCGGGTAGGGATGCTCCATGAGTAACTCGCCGCTGTCGACCGCGTTCGTTAGAGCGACCATGCCCGAGGTAAATACGTCGGCAGGCCCAAGTTCCCGCGCCGCCACGATCGTGTATCGGCCTACCACGTACGGCACCAAGCCGCGCACTTGCTGATAATTTCGAATATAATTACGCAGCAGTTCAGCGTTGGTCTTGCCCAATTCAGCGCTGCCCATCCCCACATAGCGATCATATAGCTGCTTTGCGCTCAGAAATTCACCGGCCGGCGCGGCGGTCAACTCGAAACGCTTTGGCGGGTCAATTTTGTGTAGTCGTTGTAAAATTCGGTAGCTGTCCGGACGCTCCGGTTGATCGAAAATGTAAAAACTGCCCAGCCACGCCGCGAGAGCGAACCCGCTCAAGAGCAAGATGGCAACTGTCCAGGCAAAATAATTGATCCTCCCTCGGGGACGAGCGTACGGCTCGTCGTAGGGGGAAGCACCATAGTCCATCGCTCAACCTGGGAAATTCTTCGGCTTCAACCTTGCCGCGCCGTGTCGAACGACGAACCGCATCCGCACGTTCGCGACGCATTTGGATTGACGACGTGAAAACCAACGCCGGTTAAACCATCGTGGAAATCCAGGGTAGCGCCGCGCAAGTAGCCGATGCTTTCGCCATCGATAAGAAATTGCATCCCGTCGCGCTCCACTACGGCGTCGCCATCCTTTTTCTCATCCAGCGCCATCTCGTATTGCAGACCCGAACAGCCACCTTTTGCAATCCGCACGCGCAGACCCCTTCCCGAGTCTTGCGCCTGTGCGGCAAGTAAACTTCGCAGCTGTCGAACAGCGTTGTCCGTGACGTTGATCATCTCGAAAGAAAATACGGCGACGGCTGCACCAAGTCAAAGGCCTGCGGGTTGCATTAAACTCCGTTTTTCTTCGCAATTCGTAAGCCGAAACCTAAATTTAAACTCGTATGGGCCGGATTCGATTACTGCCAGACACCGTCGCCAGCCAGGTAGCGGCCGGCGAAGTGGTCGAGCGTCCCGCTTCCGTAGTGAAAGAACTAGTCGAGAACAGTATCGACGCCGGGGCTCGCGAGATCGAAGTCTTGATTCGGCGCGGAGGAATCTCGCTCGTTCGGGTGATTGATGACGGATGCGGCATGGATCGTGATGATGCGCTTCTTTCTCTTGAACGTCATGCTACGAGTAAGATTCGATTCGCTGCCGATCTTCAAGCTGTCGCCACGCTGGGATTTCGCGGCGAGGCATTGCCGAGCATCGCCAGTGTTTCGCGGTTTCGATTAACCACGCGCGAGCCTCACGCCATCGCCGGAACCGAAATCATTGTGAATGGCGGCAAGATCGACATCGTGCGAGACAGTGGTGAAGCACCGGGGACGCAAGTCGAGGTACGCTCGCTTTTTTACAACCTGCCGGCGCGCCGCAAATTTCTCCGTTCCGAAAACACAGAAAGCCGGAATATCGAGCATCAGATCCACCTTCAGGCAATCGGTCATCCTCAGATTGCCTTCACTTTGCTACGGGAGGATCGCCTCGTATTTCAGTTGCCGGTAACAGCAACGCTTAGCGATCGAATCCGAGATTTATATGGTGCCGAGTTATTGGAGCGCCTGATTCAGCTTGACGGTGACGCTTCTGGGAAAATTCAAATCAGCGGGTTCATTGGGCAAGCGGGCCTGAGCCGGCAAACGCGTGCGCAGCAGCTGATTTTCGTAAACGGTCGCGCTATCGAGAGCGGCCTCATCACTGCCGCGATCCGTGAAGGCTATCACACCGCGCTCATGAAAGGGCAGTATCCAGTCACGTTTCTTTTTCTCAATCTCGATTCGGCGGCAGTCGATGTAAACGTTCACCCGGCAAAACGCGAAGTTCGTTTTCGCGATCCGACCGCAGTGCGTGAAGCGATCGTCCACTCTGTTCAGCAAACGTTGGAGCGTGGCCGGACTAAATGGCAGGAACAATTTCGCGCACCGATTGCGCCATTGTCCTCTCCTCCCGATAAAGTAACTGTCGATCTAAAATTGCGATCCGAGGTAACTTCTCCCGAGGTTTCGCAGCGCGAATTGCCAGCTGTAGCCGGGTTCGTTGCCCCCGGCCCATTACTTAAACCTCATGAGGTTTCATCTCAGAGGTCGATCAAACCTGATAGCAACCAGCAGCAATTCCAGATCATTGGCGTCCTGAACAAGCTTTACGTCTTGATGGAAAATGTAAACGGGCTTGTCCTCGTCGATCAACACGCGGCACACGAGCGTATCCTCTTCGAAGAATTGCGGCGAAGAATGGAAGAGGAGGGAGTTCCAGCGCAAAAGCTGCTGCTGCCTCACACTTTCGATCTGCCGCCGCGCGATGCGGATTGGGTCGAACGCAACATGTCGATCTTGCAAAAAATGGGAATCGGAATTGAGAGCTTCGGGCCAAATACATTCAAGATCGACAGTCTTCCGGCTTTTTTGAACGCCTCAAATCCGACACAATTTATGCGCAAAGTGATCGACGATCTCAAAAACGCGAGCACCAGCAGTTCTGCGATGCGATTGGGGGAGGAGATCATCGCCAAGACCGTTTGCCGGCATGCTGTCAAAGCCAATGATCCGTTGCGTTATCCCGAGGTTGAGAAATTGATTCGGGATTTGCTCGATTGCGAGATGCCTTACTGCTGCCCGCATGGACGGCCGACAATGATCCAGATTTCGCTGACCGAGCTGGAGAAAAAATTTGGGCGCAAAATCTAACGCGCAATTTGACGCGAGGAAGCCCTGCTTGCCATTTGGAACACCGGTTCTAGTTTGGCGCGGTGAAAAAAATCGAGGCGATCATTAAGCCGTTTAAAACCGAGCCGGTAAAGGAAGCACTGATGGCGGCGGGTGTGGAAGGAATGACTCTCAGTGAGGTAAAAGGCTTTGGGCGCCAAAAAGGTCACAGTGAAATTTATCGCGGTACCGAATACACGGTTGATTTTCTTCCGAAAATAAAATTCGAGATGGTTGTTCCAGATGAACGCGCGCAACGCGCCATCGAAGCGATCTTGCGCGCAGCCAGGACGGGAAAGATCGGGGATGGAAAAATCTTCGTTGCGCAAGTAGAAGAGGCAGTGCGGATCCGAACGGACGAACGCGGGACGGAGGCGCTGTAAATCAGAGGTCGGAGGTCGAATCAGGAGTCAGACTAGCAATTTAGGACTTTAACGCCTAACACCCGAATGCATGAACGAATACCTTTTGTCGATCTTTCTCGGAATTGTCGAGGGGCTGACTGAATTTCTTCCCGTCAGTTCAACCGCGCATCTGCGCATCTGCGAGGCGTTACTGCATATCAACCTTCAGGACGGCTTTTGGAAGATGTATACGATCGTCATTCAGCTGGGCGCGATCCTGGCATTGCCGGTCTATTTTCGTGAGCGGATCCTGGCGTTTCTTCGCACTTTTCCGAGAGGCGAACGCGGCGATCGCACCATTTTCACCCATCCACTGAGTCTGACATTGATTGCATTTGTTGTTACCGCCATCCCGGCGTGGGCTTTGACCAAGCAGATTGGCAAGAACCTGGAAAATCTTTGGGTCATGGCTTGGGCGCTTCTCATTGGTGGAGTCATCATGTGGGTAGTTGACGCCGTCTTCACACGACCGCGCGTGATGCATATGGAGGAGATGAGCTTGCCACAGGCGATTTGGATCGGTGCCGCACAAATTCTTTCCGCGGTTTTCCCGGGAACTTCCCGGTCAATGTCGACGATCGCGGCCGGGCAAATCGTCGGCATGTCGCGACCAGCCGCGCTCGAATTTTCGTTTTTTCTGTCGATGCCGACGATGGTGGTGGCCACCGGCTACGATTTCGTGAAGACGGTGATGCCGTATCATCACGAGTTGAATGTCGCGCCCCTGCAAATGGAGAGTCATCAGTGGATCGTCTTGGCAATCGGATTTGTAGTTTCGTTTTTCGTGGCGTTGGGAGTGGTCGCCTTCGCGTATCGTCGTCGTGGACAAGTTTCTATCGGATATGTAAGCCAAAGTTGTCCAGTGATCGGCGAAGGGGCATAGGGGATACGCGCGCGCGTTTGGATTTAAGGGCTTGCCAATTGCGCTGAATTCATTTATCACGGCGGCTTTGATGGGGACGAAAGCTTTCACTGCTTTACTCTGTGGGTTTGCTCTTGCCGGACAAATGCGCGGGCAGGAAGTAGTCGTCGGGCGAGAGACAAAGCCAAAGCCAACCGAGCGAGCAGCCCCGCTGTCGCAGCCGTCGGACTCTGAATCGGGGAACGCGACCCCGACAAAGGCTCGGGTTCGGGCGAAAAAATCGGCATCCACTTTGCCCACGGTGGAGCAGATGCGGATGGCTGGAGCGCTTGCTGGGGAGCGACTAACAAATCCGCCTCGGATCGAAGCGACAACTGCAAGGCGTGAATCCAGTCCCCAAAAGGCCAAATCGGACGCAGTGCCAGCGGAGCCAATGCGAAAGGAAAAGCGAGTCGAACAGTCGAGCGCCCAACGTCGGTCCAAAACGGGGACAACGAAATCGGAAGTAGTTGCTCCGGTTCGACCCACAATGATCGAATCTGGGAAAGAAGAGACAGACACTTCGCAACCGACGAAATCGGAGCCTCGCAGCGGCCAAACAAGCGCGCCTCAATCGACGAACCGATCGCAGTCGCTGAACAGATCGGCGCGCGAACCGGACGCGATCTCTGCCGCGTCCGTCAACTTGCGGATGGAAACCGCGTTTACCAAGTTAGCGAACGGCTTTGATTTCCCTGTCGGAATACCGGACGCCCAAGGATACTACAAAGCGCGCGGCTTCCGATCACAAGGGCATCTGGGAGAAGATTGGGATGGAGTCCGTGGCGGAGACACGGATCGCGGCGACCCGGTTTACAGTATCGGCGAGGGCATGGTGGTTTTCGCGCGCGACTGTCACATGGGTTGGGGGAACGTGATTATCGTGCGCCATGCTTATCGGGAGAATGGGTCAATCAAAAACATCGACTCACTGTATGGACATTTGGATAGCATTCTCGTGCGCCGCGGCCAGCCGGTTTCTCGCGGGCAGAAGGTCGGGACCATTGGCACAGCCCACGGCTTATACGATGCGCACTTGCATTTGGAGATTCGTAAGAACATCGAAATTGGAATGAGCCGGGCAGCGTTTGCGCGCGACTTTAGCAATTATTTCGATCCCTCGCAGTTCATCCTGTCGCATCGACATCTTCAAATCAGCTCGGGCAAATATCGCATCGCGATGAACACTTTTACTCATGATGCATTGATTAATTGGGATACAAGGAATTATTCACAGCATCGCGGCGGAACCAGTGAATCGGCTGCGGCTTTGAAAAGAGCGCTCGCGTCGGAGCATTAGAGCCCAGGCGCAAAGTCGAAAGCGCGAGATTGAGGCGTAACACGACTCAACGTCTTCTGTTATGCGGCGGCGCTTAAATTGCCCCGAGTAAAATCAAGATCAGCAGGATTACTAAGATCAAGCCCAGGCCGCCAGCTGGATAATAACTTCAGCCAGTACTGTAAGGCCAGGCCGGGAATGCACCGATCAGAAGAAGAACGAGAATAATTAACAGAATCGTTCGCATCCTACGGGGTTATCGGAGCGAGCGGCGAAATGACAGTATTTATTTCGCGTTGTAGAGCCACATCTCTGCGTGTGCATCCGCGAGACGCAAAATTTGTTGCGGCTAGACACCGCTAACATATGATTCGTCGGTAGTCCCGAGTGTGTCCAGCTGGATGCAACCGGGAAAATTTTTTGCCTGTTTATACTTTCGATGGCCAATATAATCTTAATTGGAGCGCAGTGGGGCGATGAAGGAAAAGGTAAGATCATCGACGTGCTCACTGCGAAGGCTGACATTATTGTCCGCAGCCAGGGCGGAAACAACGCCGGGCACACTGTCGTCCATCGCGGTGTCAAATATATTCTGCACCTGATCCCCTCGGGCATACCCCGGCGCGGAAAGATTTGCGTGATCGGCAACGGCGTCGTTATCGACCCTGTCTCGCTCGTCGCCGAGATTGCGGGGCTGCGCAAATTAGGAATCTCAATCGCCAAAAATCTGCTCATTAGCGATTGTGCCCACCTCGTTTTGCCTTATCACCGTTTGCTCGACGAGCAACGGGAGCTACGTGAAGGTCGGGCCAGAATCGGAACGACAAAACGCGGGATTGGTCCCGCTTACGGAGACAAAGCGGCGCGGACAGGTTTGCGGATGTCCGACTTGATGCAGCCGAGTGTTTTCTCGAAAAAGTTGCAAGACAAGGTGCGCGAGAACAACAGAATCCTTCAGGCGCTCGGCGCAAAGCCAATCAGTTTTCGCGAGGTCAACGAAAGTTATCTTGCGGCGGGAGAACAATTACGGCCATTTGTCCAGAACACGGTGGTTTATCTTCATCGCGCCCTTGAACGCGGCAAGGAAATCCTCTTCGAAGGCGCGCAGGGCACCTTTCTCGATATCGATCATGGCACGTATCCTTACGTTACTTCCTCAAATACAACAGCGGGCGGCGCGTGCACAGGCACCGGCGTCCCACCACATCGGATGGATCGTGTAGTTGGCGTCATGAAGGCTTACACCACACGCGTAGGCGAAGGACCCTTGCCTACGGAAGATCGACAATTAGCCGAGACGTTTCACAAGCGAGGACGCGAGTTTGGCGCAACCACTGGACGGAAACGCCGTTGCGGATGGTTCGACGCCGTGGCGACTAGATATGCGACGATGATCAACGGTATCGACGAACTCGCCATTACCAATCTTGACGGACTCGACGATGTCGATCCGATTCGCATTTGCGTCGCTTACCGGTTAAACGGGAAACGTTTGGGTGTTCCACCATCCGATGCCACCCAACTCGCGAACTGCGAACCGGTGTATGAAGAGGTGCCCGGCTGGAACAAATCTACCCATTCAGCCCGAAAATTTTCGCAACTTCCTCCGGCGGCAAAAGAATACGTCAACTACATTTCCAAATTAACCGGAGCAAAACTATCCATGATTAGCGTCGGCCCGACGCGTGGGGAGACCATCATTCTGTAGCATGCCCCCGAGCATAAAAACCGTTCCACATCACATTGCGATCATCATGGATGGCAACGGCCGTTGGGCCAAGGCGCGCGGTCTGCCGCGCATCAAGGGTCACGAAGCAGGCGCCGAAGCGGTTCGCGAGTGCGTGGAAGGCTGCGGTGAATTGAAAGTCGAGTATCTCACCCTTTACGCGTTCTCTGCTGAGAACTGGCAGCGTCCTAAAAGCGAAATCCTCGCGCTCATGCGTTTGCTCGAAAGGTTTTTGAAAGAGAAAACGCCGGAATTAATCGAGAAAAAGGTTAGACTTCAGGCGATCGGCCGGTTGACCGATCTTCCCGGGAGTTCGCAGAAACAACTTCATAAAACGATCGAGCAAACGGCCGCGAATAACGGGCTGACTCTGATCCTGGCGCTCAGCTATGGCGGTCGGCTCGAGATTATCGACGGCATTAAAAGCCTTCTTCGCGCCATTGAGCTTGGCCACATCGATAAAGGGATGATCGATGTCGCGATGTTCAGTAAACATCTTTACACGCGCTATTATCCTGATCCGGATTTGCTCATTCGCACTTCGGGCGAAATGCGGTTATCGAACTTTCTTCTTTGGCAAACGTCCTACACGGAAATGTACGTCACGCCGCAATTGTGGCCCGATTTCACAAAGAAAGACCTCTTTGCCGCAGTGGAAGAATACGGGCGTCGCCAACGTCGCTACGGTGGGGTGAAATAATGTTGTAGCCCGGGATCGCTGATCCCGGCTGTCGATTTTACAGCAACGCTTCGGCAACGGAATCGGCGAGAGATTTCCCTTTTTGCGTAAGGACGAAGTTCCCATTCGATTGCCGAAGCAACCCGATCGCAACAAATTCCTCCGCCACACAGTGTCGGTCTTGTACCGACGCCCTCGAGAATCCCTCGCTCGTTCGCAGAGAAAGCGCGATTCTTTCCGTGCGTTTCATTTCGTTCGTCAGATTTTCGGTGGATCCAATCGGCGATTGTCCCAACAAAATGCGGTCCGCATACACACGGTAATCCGCTATATTTTGCCAGCGGCGCAGTCCAACGGTGGAAAACGCGCTTGGGCCAAGCCCGAGATAGTCTTTGCCGAACCAATACGCGCGATTGTGAACTGACGAAAAACCCGGCCGCGAGTAATTTGAGATTTCATACTGTTCATAGCCGGCGTCCTTCAGGATCGACATTGTCATCTCGAAGAAATCCGCATCGGCGTCGGGATTCGCTTTGAGCTCGCCGCGTGACTGACGCAGAAAGAATTCTGTGTCTTCTTCGTAAGTCAGGCAGTAAGCGGAAATGTGATCTGGGCGCAGCGAAATCGTTTTCTCCAGCGTCTTTCGCCACTGGTCGATCGTTTGACCGGGAAGACCAAACATAAGGTCGACATTGACGTTTGAGAATCCTGCCTCGCGCAGAATATAAAATGATTGCTCGGCTTGCTCCGCGTTGTGTTCTCGTCCCAGGATTTTGAGTAAGGCATTGTCCCAGGACTGAACACCGAGACTGATTCGATTCACTCCGAGTTTGTGCAAAAGGCCGGCCTTACGCGCTGAGACGCTTCCCGGATTCGCCTCGATCGTCCATTCTTCCAACGCCGAAAGGTCGAGTCGCTCGTGAAAACCGCCGAGCAGAACTTCCAACTGCGACATGCCGAGGGCTGTCGGTGTGCCGCCGCCGAAGTAAATGGTATTTGGCAAGATCGCGAAAATGGCGCGCTGCTGGTCAAGATCACGCAACACAGCTTCGCAAAACCGTGCCGTTTGCGAACGATCGAGCAGGTCCTTGTAAAATGCGCAGTAAGGGCAAATCCGCGCGCAGAAGGGGATGTGAACGTAGAGATGTCGAATCATAACTACAGTTGCGCATTTGTTATTCGCACGCCCATTCATAAGTTCGTCGTCACGTTGAGAAGTGCTTTGTCGATGCGAAACGTTGCTCTTGTTCTTTTTTGCGGCATCTCCTCTGGACTCACGCAAAGCCCGCAGCCCCAGCCCGAGCCCACGCCGTCGATCGTCTATTTTGTGCACGATCCTGACTCAATTAAAAATTACAAGGCGAATTCCCGCGTCGTGCATGAGATGGTGAATCGACTTGTTCTTGCCACCACCGGCCAGCCTGATCTGGCAAAGGTGTGGGCATCGCTGGTCTCGCCTGACCACAAGGTTGGAATTAAAATTTCCGCGGCAGGTGGCGAACTTTTCACAACGCACCATGACGTCGTAAATGCGATTGTCGATGGGCTCGTTGCGGCAGGACACCCGCGGAGCACGATTATTGTTTGGGATCGTTCTCTTGGTGGAATCAAGGACGCCGGGTATCGGGTGGGAATTGATGGCTATCAACTTAAAGGAATAGCGCCAGGCGAGGGGTATGACTCAAAAGCGGTTTTGTCGGCACCCTTACTTGGACAACTGGTCTGGGGTGATTTCGATTACCGCGCCGACACGGGAAAGATCCTGCTGTTTTCAGACATGGAGAACACGAGCAACGTGAGTCACTTTTCGAAGATCCTGTCGACTGAGGTGACCAAGATTATCAATGTCCCGGTAATGAGCAGCAGCGAAATGAATGGCATCGCCGGTTGCATTTATAACATGACGATCCCGAACATCGACAACTGGCGCCGCTTTGCGCAAGGCTCTCGTTTTGGCGCCGAAAGTCTCGCCGAGATTTACAGCAATCCGATCATTGCCAGGAAAGTCGTGTTTAATTTGATGGACGGCCTGATTGCGCAGTATGCCGGAGGCCCGCAGTCGCAACCGAACTACGCGGTCCATCACGCGACGCTCTACGCGAGTAAAGATCCAGTGGCGTTAGACGCGACCGCATTAAAACGTTTGGAGCAATGGCGCGCGCGCGCGAGTCTGCCGGTGATCGGTCATGTGGCAGACTATATTGGGTTTGCCAGCCAGCTCGGCTTGGGTAATTCAGCGCCAAATCGGATCGAGATCAGAAATGTCGGCCGATGAAATGCGGCCAAACAAACAGACCATGAGCGCTAGCTCGCATTCCGCGACTCGACAGTTACAAACAGCGATTCTGCGCTCCGTTTCGCGTTCGTTTTATCTTTCAGTCCGATTGTTACCGGCGCAGTTACGTGAGCCGGTCGCGCTGGCTTACTTGCTTGCGCGTGCCACCGACACGGTGGCTGACACCGCACAAATCCCCGGAACCGTGCGAATGGAAACTCTGAAAATGCTGTCGAACGGAATTCAAGGCACAGCTTCTCGCGATGTCGTTGTCGATCTGGTCGCGTCATTTGTGACTCTGCAGAAGGACCCGAGCGAACGAAAGCTCCTCGAATCGTTGCGGCATTGTTTGGAGTGGCTGGAGAATATCGAGAAGGCGGATCGTAATGATATTCGCTTCGTGCTCGAAAAAATCGCCCAGGGTCAGTTGCTCGACCTACAGCGCTTTGATAATCCGGTAGAAATCCGCGCGCTTCGAACGGCCGCTGAGCTGGATGAATACACATATTTAGTAGCAGGCTCTGTGGGCGAATTCTGGACGCGGCTCTGCTTCAGACATGTTCGAAACTTCGCCAGCCCGAGCGAAGACGAGATGCTGGCGCTCGGCAAGCGGTATGGCATGGCACTTCAGTTGATCAATGTCCTGCGCGATGCCGGGGCCGATCTTCGAGCAGGGAGATGTTATTTCCCGGAATACGAATTAGGCGCGGCCCATCTGGTTCCGCCGCAGATTCTCTCCGAACCTGAGCGCTTTGAGCCGATTTATCGGACCTGGCTACAAAAAGCAAAGGCTGGGCTGGAATGCGGGATGCAATACTCGCGTGCGATTCCCAACCGGCGGGTGCGCGCTGCGACGGTTCTGCCGGCATTAATCGGGGCGCGCACTCTGGCACTTTTAGATGAAGCTGGCGGCATGGCGCTGCGTCGCACGGTGAAAGTCCCACGCCGCGAAGTGCGCGGGATAACTTTGTCGTTAGCCATTACTTTCGCGTCGCGCAAACAGATCGATGCGATTTTCGACCGGGCGACACATCGCGCTACAAAAAATAATTCCGCTGCCGTTCTGTGATCGGTCGCCCGAGTCGCTCTAGCACTTGCAGCATATCTTCCCAGACTTTGCGTTTTTCGGACGGGGCTTGATTTCGAAGCAAGTAGGCAGGGTGATACGTGATCATTAGCGGGATGCCGTTGTAAGCGTGCCATCTGCCGCGTAATTCTCGCATTGTCCCCCGCGTTCCAAGCAGACCCTCGACCGCGACCGCCCCGAGAGCGACCAAAACTTTCGGCGCGATGATCTCGATCTGCTCCACCAGATATGGCCGGCAGGTCTGCATCTCGATTGGCGTCGGTGCGCGATTTCCAAAAGTGCCAGCCGGCGTGTCCGGCCGGCATTTGAGGATATTCGCGATATAGACGTCTTCGCGAGCGAAGTTCATCGCCTTGATGATTTTGGTTAACAATTGCCCGGCGCGCCCGACAAATGGCTCGCCTTGTTTATCCTCATCCATGCCGGGCGCTTCGCCGATGAACATCAACTCCGCGTCCGGATTTCCGACGCCGAAGACGGTTTGTGTTCGCGTGCAGGCGAGATGCGGGCACTTTGTGCAACCACGCACGCGTTCGCGAATCGGCGCCAGCAGTTCTGCTTTGTTTGGTGCGGTGAGCGGTTGCGTCCTGCCCTTCTGCGGCACCTCGGCTTGCAATAGTGCCAGCGCAGTTCTCGATGCGCGTGGCGCGCGGTCACTCGTCTGGCGGATTCTCTCCAGCGCTGCGATCACGAAATCGAGAGCCGGTCCTGTCATCTGCGGCGATCATCCAAAATTTTGCGCTCGACTGCAAACTCTTTGATGATGGAACGATGAACGCGCAGCTGAGCGATTACGATTATCATCTGCCGCGGGAATTGATTGCACAGCGTCCGGCGAAACGCCGTGAAGATTCCCGAATGATGGTGCTGCATCGCGATGAACAGACGATTGAGCATCGCCAATTCCGTGAACTTAGAACGTATTTGCAACCGGGCGACCTGCTGGTCTTAAACGACACGCGTGTCCTGCCGGCGCGACGATTCTCCAACGATGGGGCGATTGAATTTTTGTTTCTCGAACGCCTCGGCCCACGGCGTTGGAAATGTCTCGTGAAGCCGGGACGAAAAATGCGCGTTGGCGCGACGGCAAAGATCGACAATGTCACTTTGCGAGTCGAGAACATCACCTCCGACGGTGAGCGCATCGTCGCGTTAGACGAAGATGTCGATCTTTATGCCGGTGGCTCCATGCCGTTGCCTCCCTATATCAGCCGGACGAGCGATGAGGAGGATGCGGCGCGCTACCAGACTGTGTTTGCGCGTGCGACTGGCGCACTGGCCGCGCCCACGGCCGGTCTTCACTTCACCCCGGAAATTTTGTGCGCGATTCCACACACGTTCGTCACGTTGCATGTGGGATCTGGAACATTTCTCTCGGTGCGCTCGGAGAGCGTAGCGGAGCATCGCATGCACGCGGAGCGTTTTTCCATTTCGACAGAAGCCGCAAGCAAGATCAATAATGCGCGCCGAATCGTCGCTGTTGGAACGACAACGGTCCGCACCCTGGAATCGGCACGAGGTGCGGGTGGAGAAGTTCTCGCGCAAGAAGGCGCGACCGACATTTTCATTTATCCGCCTTATCATTTCCGAGCGGTTGATGTCCTGCTGACGAATTTCCATCTGCCGCGTTCGACATTGCTGATGCTGGTAAGCGCGTTCGCGGGCCGCGAGTTCTTGCGGCGGGCCTACCAGGAAGCAATTCGCGAACGCTATCGCTTTTACAGCTATGGCGATTGCATGTTGATCCTGTAACTCTTCCTCTTCCGCTTCCTCTGGAATCCTCTACAGAAAGACAAAAGAAGCAGAAGCAGAGGAAGAGGACGATTGCGAGGTCGTAGATTGTGCTATTTTTCCGCTTAAATGCCCGATCAACCCAAAGGTGAGCTGGTCATTCAAACGATTGCCATGCCCAAGGATACAAACCCAAACGGCGACATTTTCGGCGGCTGGCTGACATCGCAAATGGACTTGGGCAGCAGCATTCTTGCTGCGAAAATAGCGCAAGCGCGCGTTGTCACAGTTGCGATGGAAGGAATGTCCTTTCTTGAGCCGGTTCGGGTGGGGGACACCGTCGCATGTTACGCGTGGGTGGA
>WNFR01004554.1_pt2 | contig 26617 bp, 23 predicted proteins | sample 5400221 | NCBI WGS metagenome assembly WNFR01 (sample SAMN13153357, study PRJNA577476) | soil metagenome | isolation source: 40 cm soil under Madrone tree | place: USA:California | collected 2016-06-14
CCTCAATCTGAAAAACTGAAATACATTCTCGATCGGCTTCCGCTGTTCCGCAAGGCCGGATGGATTACGGATGAAGTGATGCACAGATACGAACAATCTTTGAAAATTGGTGATCTTGAATCATTAGTCAAAGCCTCAGAGCAGGATCTGAAAACCGAGCAAATAACAACCGAAGTATTCGCAATCATTCAGGGAATGAAATGATGCCTTTGACTTCACCCGCTCGCCAAGTGTCGCTAGGTCTTCTCATCACTTTTTAGCGCGGCAGAGTTCGGTGGCAATCCTACTCGAAGATTGCGATCACAGGCGCGTGATCAGACGGTCGCTCCCAGTTGCGCGGTGCTTTGTCTATGACCGTTGTCTTGTTGCGCGCAGCCAGCGGCGCCGAAACCCATATGTGATCTATGCGCAGTCCCAGATTGCGACGAAAAGCGCCCGCCCGATAATCCCACCAGGAATAATGCCCGCCTTCTTCCGTGTGCATGCGAAACGTGTCGGTGAATCCCCAATTCTTAACGTGCTGCAGGGCCGCTCTTTCCGGCTCGCTACAGAGGATGCGGTTCTGCCACAAACGCGGGTCATGCACGTCACGATCTTCGGGAGCGACATTAAAGTCGCCACAAAGCAGCACCGGAGTATTGGTGTCGTAACTTTGGTCGAGGAAGCTGCGCAGCTGTGTCATCCATTCCAGCTTGAATTGATATTTTTCCGAACCAACCATCTGCCCGTTGGGAATGTAGATGTTTATGATGCGCACACCGGCGATGTCTGCCGAGAGCAAACGCGCCTGGCTGGAGGAATTGTCATTCGGATAGCCGCGCTGGACGCTGGCGCACCCTGCTCTGGAAATAATCGCCACGCCGTTGTAACTCTGCTGGCCAAGCATGACGCAGTCATAGCCGAGCGCCTTTATTTCGAGCAATGGGAACTTATCATCCGTGCATTTTGTCTCCTGAACGCACAGAACATCGGGCTGCTCGGCCTCGAGCCAACGCGTGACGTGAGGGAGCCTCGCCAGAATCGAGTTCACATTCCAGGTAGCGATTTTCATCGATTATCCAACTGCCTGCATATAGCAGCGGTATTAAGCACGAGTGTGGAGCTCCCGTTCGGAGTTCCGCCTTCAGGCGGCCCCTATCACTCCAACTCAGGACCGCCTAAAGGCGGAACTCCAAACATGAGCTCAAACTTACAGGGTGGCGATTAGTCCTGCCACGAGCGCACCGCGCAGCGCAATGCTATCGACTAAAATATGTTCGTGCGAAGCATGCGCCCCGTCGCCTTCTACTCCCAGTCCATCAAGCACCGCCACTCCCAGTGCTCCCACAAAGTTTCCATCCGAAGCGCCACCAACACTGGCTTCACCCAGTTCAAAGTCCAGCAGCCCGGCAATCTTTCGCGCGCGCTCGTATAGCGCCAAAACCTTCTCAGTACGTTCGAGTGGTGGCCGATTGATGCCCCCTGAAAAGACTATCTGCGCTTGTTCGTCGAATGGCTTTAGATTCAGAATTGCATCCTCGATCCGGCGGCCCTCGGCGACAGAAGTAAAACGCACATCAATCTCGGCTCGAGCTTCAGCAGGCACGACATTCGAATGCGTGCCGCCAGAGACGACGGTAACCGTGACCGTGGTGCCAGCCGCGGGATCGTTCAGATTAGTCAGTCGAATGGTTTGGCGGGCCAGTTCGAGCACAGCGCTGATTCCTTTTTCAGGATCGAGGCCGGCATGGGCCGCACGCCCATGGACTTCAACCACAAACATTGCGGTTCCCTTTCGCCCGGTCTTGACCCGGCCACCGCTCGCGGGCGGCTCAAGCACCAGCACGGCACGCGCGTTCTTTGCTTCCTCCTCCACCAGACTCCGGCCACTTGGACTGCCGCTCTCCTCGTCACAGGTCAAAAGAATCGTCACGGGTGATTGCGGGCACGCTGCGGTTGCTTCGCAAGCGCGCAGAGCCTCGAGTGCCAGCGCCAAGTTGGCTTTCATGTCAAAGATGCCTGGCCCATAAATGCGGTTACCGGCAGCACGCCAGGGATGTTCCTTAATCGCGCCGCGCGGGTGCACCGTGTCTGTGTGCCCCAGAATTACTATGGGCGCCGCCTCACTCTCTCCGGCGAATGCGCGAATGCGTACGTGCTCACCAAAATCTTCACTCGTTACTCTCTCGACTGAGCTGACGGCGCTAATACTCCCGGCCGCGCTGGCGATCAATGAGACCACTTCGCTAATACCGTCCTTGTCGCCCGAAGGCGATTCCGTTTCAACCAGCGCGCAGGTCAGCGCCAGCAATTCGTGCTGCCGCGCGATGAAATGATTCCTGAGGGCGATGACTTGTTCGGTTGTTAATTCACTCGACATTCTTTGGTCCTGTCCTAATCTTGAGAGACTCTGTGGCCAGGTAGAAGGATCCACGAAATACACGAAGCGAACCGGTCTCTGTGCGATTTCGTGTGATTTCGTGGATCATTCTTATCCAACCGGAAAGAAAACACGAAACCGAATCAGCGTCCAATCGGCCCTTTGATATCAACGAGTGATTCGTTCACATCTCATGGTCAGGCTATCAACTCGTGATCGATTTACTGCAAACCCAATACCTGGCTTGTCTGGCGCGGCAATCGTTCCCCGCTCACTAACCGTCACTGGCGGTTCAACTATGTCCTCTTCCCAATAACGCGCACTGGCTGACACATCTCCCGGCAACACAAAGCCGGCTAACGTGGCCATCGCGATATTGTGCGCGCGGCCAATGCCTGCTTCCAACATGCCGCCACACCAGACAGGAATACCATGCTCACGACACACCGCCTCTACACGTTTGGCTTCACTATGCCCACCGACCCGCCCCAACTTTACGTTGATGATGCGACAGGCGCCGATGTCGATTGCGTGCTGAGCATCTTCAGCCGAATGGATCGACTCATCAAGGCAGATCGGTGTCTTGATCTGTTTCTGCAATTGAGCATGATCGAATATGTCGTCGTGCGCCAGAGGCTGCTCAATCATCATCAGATTAAAGTCATCGAGGGCCTGGAAGAGTTCTACGTCATTAAGCGTGTAAGCCGAATTGGCGTCACCCATCAAAAGAATCTCAGGGTAACGTTCGCGCACCTTCCGCACCACAGAGAGGTCCCATCCCGGCTTGATTTTGATCTTGATGCGCCGATATCCGGCGGCCAGCTCTGTTTCGATCTTCTCAAGCAGGACCTCGGCCGAATCCTGAATTCCTATGGAAACGCCGCACGGAATTTCCTCGCGGGTTACCCCCAGATGTTTCCACAAGGGCACGCCGGCGCGTTTGCTTTCCAGATCCCAGCACGCAGTCTCAATCGCCGCTTTAGCCATGCGATGGCCACGCACTTTTTTCATCAAGCCGCCCACCTCGGCCGCGTCTCCAAACTGCTGACCGGCAACCATTGGCGCCAGAAAGTCCTTTAAAGTCGGCCAGGCAGTTTCGGTCCACTCGTCACAATAGAAAGGGCCTTCGCCGGCGGTGCACTCGCCCCAGCCTTCGGCGCCATCGGCATCGGTTGCACGAACCAGGATGATCCGGCGTTCAGTCGTGCGGCCGAAGCTTGTTTCGAAGAAATGAATAAGAGGCAGACGAATTTCACGTAGTTCAATCGAAGAGATGATCACGAATCAGGTGCTCCTGCAAACCTTTAAAGACCTCATTATGCATTCAGCGTTGCAGATTGTCAGCCAGTTGGGAGATCGACATCGCGTGGAATGAGCTTCCACCCTCCGTGTTCGTGACGCTTCATCAACTCGGGCCTGCGCTTGGCGGCCGTCTGAGTCCGGTAAAAAAGTCAACAGATCAAGATTTCGGTTTGACGCGCGCAATGTTTTTCACTACACTCCCCATCTTCCTTTGGGAGACCTGTTTGGCAAGTGCAAGAAACTTGCTTCCGAGCTAATTTCAGACGGTAGCCGTTATTCCGGTCGAATTGCTTACCACAACAACCTAAATGCCCTGTCAGTCCAGTGAAAGGAACATTCATGTCTAGTCTTGTCCCCCAGAGCACATTCCGATCCAAATATATTTCATTGAGTGCCGCTGCTTTGTTGGCATGCTTTGCGATCGCCCTCGCGGTCTTACCGAGTCGATCTGCCGAGGCGCTCTCCACAGGCAATGTTAGACAGGTCCATGACAGTGCGGGTAATTCTGGCCCAATCGTTAAGAACAATTTCATCGAGCCGCTTAGTCTCTTCAACCCACCGGTGCCCGACGTGCTTGCCGCGTGGAGTTTTGAAGGCGTCACGACAACGAATACCGGTACGACGCCGGTTGTATCAGTTGGTTCTGCTGCTGCTGATTCAGGAGTTCTAACCGCCGGTTCTTCTTTCACCGCATTACACGCGAGCGCATCAACTGTTTGGAGTAACCCTGCCGGGAATGGTTCTGCAAAAGCAGTTTCTTCTAACTTTTGGGCTGTTGGCGATTATTATCAATTTTCATTCAGCACATCCGGCTACAGCGCACTTAGCATAACCTGGGATCAAACCGGCAGTTCCACCGGACCCAGGGATTTCAAAGTACAGTACAGTACGAACGGCACCACCTTTACGAATGCCTCAGGCACAAATAGTACGTACACTGTTACGGCCCAAACCTGGTCCACTAGCGGCAGTCCCCAGGCCCTATCAAGAAGAACACTTGATCTCAGTGGTGTTTCGGCTTTGGAGAACCAATCCACTGTCTACATCAGGCTCGTTGTTACCTCCACCACGTCCGTTGGTGGAGGAGTTGTTGGGACGGGGGGTACCGGTAGGGTCGACAACTTTACTGTAAACGGTACAGCTCAGGGAGGAACGCCAACACCGACACCAACTCCTTCCGTAAGTCCGACAACTACTCCAACCCCGACTCCAACTCCGACACCAACACCGACCCCGACCGCGACTCCAACACCTGGCATACCGGGAAGCGTAGTCATCAGTCAGGTCTATGGCGGCGGAGGCTGCGGAACGGCCGGTTGTTCGACGTATAACAACGACTATATTGAGCTATTCAATCGGAGTCACTCACCTGTGTCTTTGAGTGGCTGGTCCGTGCAGTATGCCTCGGCCACGGGGACGGGAAGTTGGGCGGTTACAAACCTGACCGCAATCACCCTCCAACCCGGTCAGTACTACCTCGTCCAAGAGGGCGGCAATACCAACGGAGTCAATGCCAATCCGGCCTTTGACGCCTCAGACAATACAGCCATGGCTGCAACAGCGGGCAAGGTCCTCGTCGCCAGTACGACAACGGCATTTAGCGGTGCCTGTCCTTCCAATGCAAATATCACTGATCTGGTGGGCTATGGCTCCACGGCCAACTGTTCGGAGACCAGTCCCGCGCCTGCGCCGAGTACAACTACGGCCGATCTGCGCGCTGGGGACGGCTGTGTCGATACCAACAATAACTCTACTGATTTCACCGCTGGTGCTCCAATTCCACGGAACACGTCGTCGCCGACAAACTTTTGTGTGGTGCCAATCGTTCCTAACTGCCCAGGTTCTCTGAGTACCATCACGGGTACCGCTGCATCTACGAATGTAAGCGCCAGTGACGCCGACGGCACGGTAACCAGCGCCATCATTACGAGTTCCTCGGTGGCCGGAATCACGCTCGACAGTTTCACGCCGGCGGCCGGCGTCGGTGGGACAGCAACGGCTACTCTCAATGTCGCGAATACCACCGCGACCGGAACCTACAACGTCACGATTCAATATTCGAACAATGATTCGCCGACCCCGCAGACTGCTGCATGTACGGTGGTGGTGAACGTTTACCCGCAACCGGCGCCGTACTCCAGCGCGATTAAGATTAGTCAGGTCTACGGTGGCGGCGGTAATTCGGGTTCGACCTACACCAACGATTTCATTGAACTCTACAACACCAGCGGGGCGCCGGTGGATATCTCTGGTTGGTCGGTTCAGTACACAGGAGCGACCACCGATTTCGCCACCCAGACTACAGGAACTTCACCGACGCCGCTGATAACCATCATTCCCGCTGGAACGACCATCCAACCGGGCCATTACTTCTTGATCCAGGAGTCTCAGGGTGCAGGTGGCACGACGACAAATCCGACGCCTGATCTAACGGGCGGTATTTTCGTAGGATCGACCGCCGGAAAAATCGCCCTGGTTGCCAGCTCAGTGGTCCTGAGTGGCGGATCTGCGGGCAATTGCCCGACCGATCCGCTGATTGTGGATTTTCTTGGCTACAACACTACGGCCACTTGCGCGGAGACTACGCCGATCGCGCCCCTAACAAATACCACGGCGGCAATCAGGAGAAACAACGGGTGTACGGACACTAACAACAACTCAAACGACTTTCTGATCGATGGCCCGATTCCGCGGAATAGTCTATTGCCGGCACACGGGTGTGGAGGCGATCCCACACAGCTTTTCGGACAGGGTCTCGCCACGCCGGATTACTTACTCCCATCCAGTAATACACTCCTTACGGTTAACGTATCTCCTGCGAGTGCTCCGCCAAGCACTAGTATTGGCGTCAGCGCAGACCTGACCAGCATCGGCGGAACTGCTCCCCAGCAGTTCTACGACGACGGGACGCACGGCGACCAAACGGCGGGCGACAATGTCTTTTCGTACTTACATACGGTTGGACCGTTCATCTCAACCGGCGTCAAGAATATCGTAGCAACCATAACCGACGCCCAGACGCGATCAGCCACGGCCCCGATCACGATCACGGTGCAGAGTCCCACCTGCGGCGTAGAGCGTTGGTCCGTCAAAACGGGTGGTGATCCGGATGCCGCGCTGGTGGATCTGAACAATCCGGTAACGACCACGATTGCGAACCTGCGGTCTCTTACTCCTCCGGTGACGCCACCGGACAATGCTCGAGTCGCGCCGGCGGAGACGACGGTTTACACCATCAGGGCGACAATGACCTTGTTTAAGCTCGAGTCAGACGTCGATTATCACATCGTCGTACAGGACGAGAACGGCAATACGATGGTGACGGAAATTCCCTGTCCCTGCTGTGTGGCGGGAGGTAGTCCTTTCGCGGCCGGCATTGCTAATGCGCGGCAGGAATTCGATGCTCGCTTTACGGCCACCACTTTCTTCCAGCCCGTGACCGTGCCGGTTCAAATTACCGGAGTCGGGTTCTTTGATTTTATTCACGGACAGACCGGCGTGGCTCCGAATGGAATCGAACTGCATCCTATTTTGGACATCAAGTTCCTTAACACCACCACCACCACGGTAACCTCAAACGCGAATCCGTCTCAATACGCCCAGCCGGTAATGTTCACGGCTACGGTAGGCGGCAGCAGCAGCCCGATTCCAACCGGTAACGTTACGTTCAGCGATGGCGCGACCGTAATTTCCAGTTCCACCCTGAATGGCAGCGGCCAAGCAGCTTTCACTACCAGTTCCCTCTCGGTGGGATCGCATTCGATCACCGCGAATTATCCTGGTGATAGCAACTCGCTGCCGAGCACTTCCACCGTGCTAACGCAAGTAGTAAACAAAGCGGACCAATTCATCACGTTTGCTCCTCTGGCCGGAAAGACCTACGGTGATGGAGACTTCAGCGTCAGTGCTACGGCATCATCAGGTCTGCCTGTAAGCTTTAGCATCGTAACGGGTCCGGCAACCATTCTCGGCAGCACCGTGCACATTACTGGCGCCGGGACCGTTACGGTTCGAGCATCACAGGGAGGCAACGGTAACTACAATCCAGCGCCTGATGTCGATCAATCATTCGAGGTTGTGAAGGCGGATCAGGCGATCGTGTTCGCTGCCCTGTCTGATAAAACCTACGGCGACTCTCACTTTACGGTGAGCGCCACGGGCGGTGGATCAGGCAATGCAGTCACCTTCAACGCCAGCGGCAACTGTACTTCGGGCGGTCTCAACGGCAGCACGATCACAATCACGGGTGCCGGGTCTTGCACCGTGACGGCATCGCAAGCAGGCAATGGGAATTACAATGTAGCACCGGATGTACTCCGTAGCTTAACGATTAACCAGGCCGCTGCCACGATAAATGTAAGTGGCTACAGTGGCGTCTACGACGGCAACGCTCACGGCGCCACGGGTTCGGCTACAGGTGTTAATGGCGAAGACCTGACGAGTCTACTTAACCTCGGTGGAACATTTACCAACGTACCGGGTGGCATTGCCCATTGGGTATTTGCTGGTAATGCCAACTACGCACCTGCAAATGGTAACGCGACGATCACAATCACCACCGCCTCGTCGACCACAACAGTAACCTGTCCGGCGAGTGAGACCTACACGGGTGCGCCGATCGCTCCATGCTCAGTGACGGTGACGGGTGCGAATCTCAGCCTGACACCTACTGCGAACTATGCAAACAACACCAACGTGGGCACGGCCACGGCGAGTTACACTTATGCTGGTGACGCGAACCACGATGGCAGCAACGACTCGAAAACCTTCGAGATCACCAGGGCCAATGCGACGATCAGCATCACACCCTACAGCGTGATTTACGATGGCAACTCGCATACGGCTACGGGCACGGCGACAGGCGTCAACGGCGAGAGCCTAAGCGGTCTGGACTTGATCGGAACGACGCACACAAATGCCGGCACGTACAACGGAGACGGCTGGACCTTCACCGATGTCACCGGCAATTACCACAACTCCAGCGGCACGGTAGACGACAGCATTTCCCAGGCCGGCGCCTCGATCTCGGTCAATGGGTACAGCGGCGTCTATGATGGCGCAGCTCATGGAGCTACCGGAACAGCGACAGGAGTCAACGGTGAAGACCTGACAAGCCTACTGAATCTGGGAGCTTCATTCACGAACGTTCCGGGTGGAACTGCTCATTGGACCTTCGCCGGAAACACTAACTACGCGCCGGCCAGTGGTAACGCGACAATCACCATCACCAAAGCAACTCCGGTGATCACCTGGAATAACCCTGCCGACATTGTCTACGGCACAGCCCTGAGTGTTGTCCAACTCAACGCCACCGCAAATGTGCCGGGAAGTTTCAACTACGCACCGGGATCGGGAGCCGTCCTCAACGCGGGCGCAGGCCAACCGCTGCTGGCTAGTTTCACGCCAACTGACACGACAAACTACAATCCTGCAAGCAAGAACGTGCAGATAAATGTGCTGAAGGCAACTCCATCGTTCAGCAATCTCAGTTCGCCGCTCATCACTTACGGCACAGCATCGGCGAACCTGTCGGGCAAGCTCAGCTTCGGTTCTTTGATTCCGACCGGAAGCGTAGCGATAACCCTTAACAGCGTGGCTCAGAATGCTCCAATTCAACCCAGCGGTAACTTCTCTTCCAGTTTCGCTACTGGTTCCCTGGCCCCCGCGGCATACACCATCGCTTACAGCTATGCCGGTGATGGCAATTTCAACTCCGCGAGTGGCTCGGGAACGCTGACAGTTGGCTACAGCATCCTGGTCTTATACGATCAGACGAAAGTACATCAGAGCGGAAGCACGATTCCTATCAAGCTGGAGATAACCGGCGCCAACGGCAACAACCTGTCTTCAGCCGGCACAGTAGTAACCGCGGCCGGTATTTCGTTGGTGTCCACAAGTGTTTACGGGCCGGTTGAGGACTCAGGCAATGCAAATCCTGATAATAACTTTAAGTTCACGGTGGACAGTTACACGTACAACCTGCAGACCACCGGCCTGACCACGGGCGTTTACAATCTGTATTTCACAGTGGGCACTGATCCCACACTGCACACTGTGCAGTTTCAGATTAAGTAACCCTGGAGTTGGCTGAAAAGGCCCCGACGAAGAAGGTCGGTCCGAATGAAGAAAAGGTGGAGGCTGAAGGCCTCTGCCTTTTTTTGTCTAGTCTCGCGGAAGACCTATGGATTGCATCTGGACTTGGCGCTTCCGATGGGGCCGCTCACATAACTGATCCTTGTCACCAGGTCCTTATATCCCACAGAGACTGCTATCCCGCGCGCGCGATACTCTACGTTGACCAGCGGACCGGTCGGCGACTCATAGATTGGCTCAGAGTCCTCTTCGTCCAGGCAGGAATCAAATGCATATCTGGTCGTGAGGTAATCCGAACCGAAATGCGCGATGGCTTGTTCTTTAGTTAGCCGATCCGGGTAGAAATTAATTCTGAGGACTACTCCGCTCCTGGTATCCGAAACTACCGTAGTCGGGCCGGGAAACTCGCCCACTCGTTCGTAGTTTGTCCAGGTAACTTGCGCCTCTTCGTCGGTTTCGCGTCTTGAGGTTCGGGACCATTTCGGCTTGCCCCAGGCTCGCAACATATCCGCGGCCTTTGACTTGCCCACGGTCACTCCGCGAAATGTTGCCGGGCGCCATTGACGGCCCGTTTGCTGAGCCGGCACGAACGCACTGCCCAGCGTCAACGAAAACAACAATAAAACTTTCATCCTGGTTCGTTAGATTTCGAGCGCGGAATCAGTTAATCCAACCTGAAGGCGGCAGCTGTCCAGACCTCTGTGGCGCAGCTTATTCGGTGGAAACTCTCTCCTGTTCGTTCAGCGCCGCATGCATTGTATGCCAGGACAGCGTGGCGCATTTTACCCGTACGGGAAACTCTCGCACGCCGGCGAAGATGGTCAGGCGGCCCAGGTTATTCGGCTCCTGCTCTTCGTCGAGCTGGCCGGTTACCATCCGATGAAATTCATTGAAAAGCTCCTCAGCCTCCTGCTTGCTCTTTCCCTTGAGCGCCTGGGTCATCATGCTCGCTGAAGCCTTCCAGATCGCGCATCCGGTGCCCACGAAACTAATATCTTTGACTGCGTCGTCTTCCAGCTGGAGATACAGAGTCAACTGATCCCCGCACAGGGGATTGAAGCCCTCGGCAGTGTGATTCGCGGTTTCGAGCTTACGAAAATTTCGAGGCTTCTTGTTATGGTCGAGGATGACCTGCTGGTAGAGCTCACTTAGTTCAGACATATGCTAACCAAAAATCTCAATAACCTGTTCGATCGCTCGGGCCAGCGTATCAACTTCTTCTTTGGTGTTGTAGAAAGCAAATGATGCGCGCGCGGTGGCCGCAACATTGAATCGCTGCATTACCGGCTGGGCGCAATGATGTCCCGCGCGGATGGCGATACCTTCCTGATCCAGAATGGTGCCGATATCGTGCGGGTGAATATCGTCCAGCACGAAGGAGAGCACGCCCAGCTTTTCGCGCGCGGTGCCAATGATCCGCACGCCCTCAATCGCCGAAAGGCGCTCGGTAGCATAGACGAGCAATTCGTGTTCGTAAGCCGCTGCCTTTTCGCGCCCGATAATACTCAGATAGTCGACGGCCGCGCCCAAACCGATTTGCGAAGCAATCGCCGGGGTGCCGGCTTCAAGTTTATTCGGCAGGTCGGCATAGATCGTCTTTTCAAACGTGACGCTCTTAATCATGTCGCCGCCACCCTGGAACGGATTCATCTGTTCCAGCAGCGCAGCCTTTCCATAAACCACGCCGCTGCCGGTAGGCGCGAACATTTTGTGACCAGACAAAGCGTAGAAATCGCAATCGAGATCCTGCACATCGACGAGCATGTGCGGCGCTGCCTGCGCGCCATCGACCAGCACCGGCACGCCGTACTTGTGCGCGTGCTCAACAATCACTTTGATCGGATTGATCGTGCCCAGCGCGTTTGAGACATGCGTAACTGCCACCAACTTCGTTCTGTCATTCAAGAGCGCGTCGTATTCGTCCATCAACAACTCGCCGGCGTCATTCATGGGAATGACACGCAGCTTTGCGTTCTTCTCTTCACAGAGCATCTGCCAGGGCACGATGTTGGAATGATGCTCCATCGCCGAGATGATGATCTCATCTCCGGCGCCGACAACTTTGCGGCCATAGGCGTACATCACCAGGTTAATGCCCTCGGTTGCGCCGCGGACAAAGATGCACTCGCGCGACTCGCGCGCATTAATGAATCGCTTTATTTTTTCTCGCGCGCCTTCGTAAGCCGTGGTGGCTTTCATGCTGAGGTAATGGACGCCGCGATGAATATTGGAATGTTCCTGCTCGATGTACTGGGCGCCCCGCTCAATCACCATCACTGGCACCTGCGAAGAAGCAGCATTGTCGAGGTAAACCAGCGGCTTGCCATTCACGGTCTGGCGCAAGACGGGAAAGTCTTTGCGAATACGCTCAACGTCCCAGCCTGTGCGCGGCTTGGGCTTGATAGGAATCAATTGCTCTAACGTGGTTGCCATCTCTTCGTCTCGAAGGCTGTCTTACCGCTCTGGATTCACAGGTGCTGGAATCAACTTCCAGGAGACAGCGCAATGGTCGCCTCTTTCCACTGCTTCCACACGAAACAAGGCATAGAAGTCTCGCAATTCGTCAACAACGTGAATGACGTAGACGTGTCCGGCGACAGCCTTAACAAACACGGAGTCAATTTTTGGCTTGCCGTCGTGCTTCGGCGGTTGAGGTTTAGAATTGGGGGCCTTGACCGGACCTATTTTCGTTTCCCGGTGTCGCACGACACCGTCGCCATCGGCTCCATCGGCGGGACATCAAACCGAGTGGTCCAGTCGTGCTCGCCAAGGTCCTTGATCACACTGCGATTGCCCAGAGATGTCGCGCTTTGGAACCAATCGAAATCATCTCCCGCGTATAGTGAGCCGTAAGCCAGATCGCAATCCGCGCGCGTCGATTTGTTGGGGCCGGTCTGGAAATTGAGACAGAAGTTGCGCTGCTCGCCGCGGTGCTTTTGTACTGAATAGAGAGTCACAGGTGGATTCTGAGCCGCAAGTTGAGCTGAAGTCGTTGATGAAGTGTTCAGGCACGAGAGCGATAGCACCATGCCAATTAAAATCGAACCCGGTCTTTTCATCGCCAACCTCCTGGCCTGAATTTGCACTAAGCTTGCAATTGAATCTGAAGCCGATTGAGAACCGCCGCATCCAGTTCTCGCCGGATGGATTCGATCCCAATCTTCTCGATCACTTCCTCGGCGAAACCATACGTCAGCATGTTCCGGGCGAGGGTTGGGTTGATGCCGCGGCTCTCTAAATAAAACTTTTCGTCTTCATCGATCTGTCCAACGGCAGCTCCGTGGGTACACTTGACGTCGTCCGCAAAAATTTCTAACTGCGGTTTTGTATCAACGCGCGCATCGGTCGAGAGCAGCAAATTCTTGTTGGTCTGCCGGGCATCGGTCTGTTGCGCGCCATGACGCACAAACACTTTGCCGTTAAAAACCGCGCGCGACTTGCCGTCCAGGATTCCCTTGTAAAGCTGATGGCTGGTGCAATGGGGCTGCCGGTGATCAATGACCGAATGCGTGTCGGTATGCTGGCTGCCATCGACCATATACAGACCGTCGACTGAGCACTCCGCTCCTTCGTGATCCATCTGCACGCGGATGTCATGACGCGAAAGGGCCGCGCCAAAGTTAATCGTAGTCGTACGGTAGCTCGAGTTCGGACCTAACTCGGCCCTGGTAGTCGCGACATGAAATGCGCCCATGCTTTCGCGTTGGATCTTGTAATGTTCCAGCCGCGCGCCATCAGCGAGGGAAATGTCAACGATGGCGTTAGTAAGGTACACGGCGTTATCTACGGGACTGGCGTAACTCTCGACAATTGTGGCTGAGCTATTCTCTTCAGCTACGATCAGCACGCGCGGAAACCCCGCCGGGGGCGGGTTCTCGGCGCGCGTCTCGCCCATAAATAAGAGATGGATCGGGGTCTCTACGTTAACGTCCCTGGGAATCTTCAGGAACAGGCCACTCGTAAATAATGCGGTATTTAGCGCCGCAAAGCCGTTCGCCAACGCGGGATGCTCCAAATACTCACGCAGAGTTGTTTCATATTCATCGCCGCGCAGAGCTTCGCGTAAATCCAACACCAGCACGCCGTCCGGCAACGCTGCCAACGACGAGAGATCGCGGCGCAGCATTCCGTTAACGAACACCAGCGTGCTCTGGCGCACCTCTTCATAAATGAATCGCTTTAACCCCTCGTCTTTGGTCAGAGCAGTTCCGTTGCTGACCAGCACAGGCGCAAAGTCGGCTTTAGCAATCGGAGTAACGTTGGTGTACTTCCATTCTTCCTGTTTGATATCAGGAAAGCCCGCCCGCTCAAATTCAATAAAAGAGTTCTCGCGGAGATTCTGCAGCCATGAAGGCTCGCCGGCCTCTGGATCCTGGCGGGCCTGACGAAACGCCATTTCATAGCGACTTGTTTCTTTGACTAATTCCGTTGACATTATTGATTCACGATTAACCAGCTTGAGGAGCCACGGTCGCGCTCTTTCCATTCGCGGCCTTCAACCAGTCGTAACCTTTCTCTTCCAACTCGAGCGCCAGTTCCTTGCCGCCTTCTTTGACGATGCGGCCGGCGGAAAGCACATGCACGAAATCCGGAGTGATGTAATTGAGCAGTCTCTGATAGTGCGTCACCAGGATCACGGCCTTGTTCGGATCGTGAAGTTTGTTAACGCCCTCGGCCACGATCCTCAAAGCATCGATGTCCAAACCAGAGTCAGTCTCGTCAAGCACTGAAAGCCTGGGATCGAGCACGGCCATTTGCAGAATCTCGTTGCGTTTTTTCTCGCCGCCGGAAAAGCCTTCGTTGACTGAACGCGACATAAAGCTCGCCTCCATCTCAACCAGCTTGGCCTTTTCTTTCAGCAGATCCTTGAACTCCAAAGGGTCCAATTCCTCAGCGCCCAGATGCTTTTGCTTTTCGTTATAGGCGAGCCGCAGAAATTGAGCGTTGGAAACGCCGGGTATTTCCACCGGATATTGAAAGGCCATGAAAACGCCTTCGCGAGCCCGCTCGTCGGGTGACATTTCCAGCAGGTTCTTGCCGTCAAAGATCACTTCGCCGGCAGTGACTTCATAAGAAGGATGGCCGGCCAGCACCTTCGCCAGAGTGGACTTGCCTGAGCCATTCGGTCCCATGATGGCGTGGACTTCGCCCTTGTTAACTTTGAGGTCGATGCCTTTTAGAATTTCGTTGCCATCGACCGATGCATGCAAATTGCGAATCTCTAACACCTATTGCTCCCTTTTCCTTTCAAATCTCAATTTTCAAATCAAGTTTAGAGTTCAAGCTTTAGCTCGCGTTCCGAAGCGCCACCCAAGGGTTGAACTCTGAACCATTACCCATATTTCAAGACCTGCGGCAGTCGTCGGGGGCCAGGGGTCAGCCCGCTAAATAAGTGACCTCCATGGCCCCCGGTTACCAACCCCGACCTTATGCCACTGCGCCTTCGAGTTTCATGCCCAGCAAACGCGTCGCTTCAACTGCAAACTCCATCGGGAGATGCAGGAAGACATCCTTACAAAAACCATTGATGATGAGCGAGACGGCGTCTTCCTGCGAGATGCCGCGCTGCATCAGATAAAACAACTGCTCTTCACTGATCTTTGAAGTGGACGCTTCGTGCTCCACGCGGGAAGTGTTGTTCATGACTTCGATATAGGGAAATGTATTCGCGCTGCAATTCGAACCGATCAGCATTGAATCACACTGGGTATAGTTGCGCGCGTTCTCGGCTTTGGGCATGATTTTCACCAGCCCGCGATAACTATTACTCGCCTTTCCCGCAGCAATCCCCTTCGAGATAATCGTCGAACGCGTGTTCTTGCCGAGGTGAATCATCTTGGTGCCGGTGTCGGCCTGCTGCGCGTGATTAGTCAAAGCGACCGAGTAGAATTCGCCGATCGAATTGTCGCCCTGCAGGATGCACGAAGGATACTTCCAGGTAATGGCCGAGCCCGTTTCCACCTGCGTCCAGGAAATTTTCGAGTTGCGCCCGGCGCACTTGCCGCGCTTCGTAACAAAATTGTAGATACCGCCTTTGCCGTCCTCATCGCCAGCGTACCAATTCTGCACGGTGGAGTATTTGATCTCGGCATCATCAAGCGCGATCAGTTCGACGACAGCGGCGTGTAATTGATTACGATCGAACTTGGGCGCGGTACAGCCTTCAAGGTAAGAAACGTAAGCCCCTTCTTCAGCCACAATCAGCGTGCGTTCAAATTGCCCCGATTCTGAGTTGTTGATGCGGAAGTACGTCGAAAGCTCCATCGGACAGTGGACGCCCCCGGGAATGAAACAAAAACTTCCATCAGAAAAGACTGCGCTGTTCAGCGCGGCGTAAAAATTGTCATTGGTCGGCACCACCGAGCCGAGATACTTCTTCACGATTTCAGGATGCTCCCGAACAGCCTCGCTGAACGAGCAAAAGATCACGCCATGCTTTTTGAGTTTCTCTTTGTAAGTGGTCGCGACTGAAACCGAGTCGAACACCGCGTCAACCGCAACGCCCGACAACTGCTTTTGTTCAGACAGAGGAATGCCCAGCTTCTCGAAAGTCTTCAGCAATTCCGGATCAACTTCGTCGAGACTCGCCACGGTAGCTTTTTGCTTGGGAGCGCTATAGTAAATCATGTCCTGATAGTCGACCTCAGGAAAGCTGACGTTCGGCCAATGGCGCGGCTCTTCCATCGTCAACCAGTGGCGATAGGCCTTCAGACGAAAGTCCAGCATCCACTCCGGCTCTTCCTTTTTCGCCGAGATCAAACGAACGGTGTCCTCGTTCAATCCACGAGGAATAGTCTCAGACTCGATATCAGTGACCCAGCCGTATTTATATTCCCGATTTGCAAGTATTTCAGCCGTACTCATTATTCCTCTTTAAACTTTCGTTAGTCCGACAGGATTCACAAGATTTACAGGATGACAAACAAACTGCTTCTTGCTGGTTTCTAAAATAAATCATTAATCCTGTCTGCTTTGCCCTCTCAGCTTGCGGAGCGCATTGGCCTGAGATGGCTTTGCAGTTTCACGATTTGATGCAAACGCGCGTCGACTTTTTCTTCGCTTCCGACCAATTGAGCGAGGGTAATCTCAGAGAGCGCATTTTGTACGACCTCATGCAGCCCGACGATTACCGGCCGGATACCGCAGTCGCTCGTATGAATACAATTATCCAGCACGCCCGCGTGTGTCTTGCAGAAGTGGTCAACGGTATCTTCATCGAGGATACGAATCACTTCATGCAAACGAATCTCTGACGCAGGCCGGGCCAGCGAGTATCCGCCCTTGGTTCCGCGCTGAGCCCTGACCAGGCCGGCTTTGCTCAGGATCCACATCAATTTGCCGGCATTCGCGACCGACAAACCCTCCCGCTCAGCAATCTGCGCCAGGGTCATAGGCTCGCCATCGCCCTCCGCGCGCGCCAACTGAACCAGGCACCGCAACCCATATTCTTCTTGAGCTGATATCTTCACTTGTTCGTAGTTTCCTCAGAATTCGTGCTGATTATAGCATTCCTTACTATTTCGTCAAGTATAGACGGGTGCGGAGGAGCGCCCAATTCTTAGCAAGATTGTTGCGCGCCACGTTCGGGTGGTTTTGAGTTATCATCGCAGCGTCCAGAAAGAATGGGGCGATACGTTCTAAAGGACCTATTCGACCTATATGGAAAAGTTACCCAGCGACGTCAGCGACGCTTACCAAAACCTCGCCGATGATCCAAAGTACCAGCACTTTGTCCGCATTCCCGATCGAATAATTCAGTGCATCGATTATTTTGGAATTGCCTGCGACCGGGCAACAGCTAGAACGCGCCTGCATGCATATTATCTTTTCATTGGTGTCGTGGATGACGCGATCGACTCAGGCAGGCTCGACGCCGGTCGGTTGATTCTCGACTATCTGAGCAGGCCGACTGCCGAGTTCGATGATGAAACAAGACGCTCCAGCGTCAGACTAATAACAGAAATCCTAAAGGTTTACATTAGCGACAGAACTTACCCAGCGATAATGGATAAGCTGCGAGAACTTTATAGCGAAGTTGTCAGTGAGCGAAGTGCCACCTCGGTTGATGCCTACATCGTCCATCGAAAATCCGTGGGCGCCCTCACCGCTGAGTTGTCGTATCTGCTGATTCATCCTGGGCTGAGTGGCGACAATGAAAAGCTATGCGATTTCATGAAGCAAGTTGGCGCCATTGGTTGTCTGATTGACAGCGTGATCGATCTCAACACGGATCATCGGCTTGGCTTGCTGGCGTTTCACTCGGGAGTGATGGACTATGCCAAGCTCATGGTTGCCATCTTACGGAACGGTCTCCGAGTATCGCTCAGGCATCCGAGACTCTATGGCCTATTCTTCCGCGCCGTCGTCGACAACCTGCGCGATCCATTCCGCGCAGAACGAATTCCGCGATCTGCTTTCGCTCGTGACAGAAAGGACGAGGCCGCCAGTGTGGCCTAAGATCTCCGGCACAGTCTGGGTCGGTTATGGTGCGGCGCTCTTTGGCATCGCGGTCGCGACCGGCCTGCTAAAGCTCTTTGGTCCCCATGTCAATCCAACCACAGCGGCGCTCGTATTTCTTTTAGTGGTTCTGTTCGTGGCCACGGCCTGGGGGTCACGCCCGGCTGTGTTTGCTTCCTTGCTGGGAGTTGCCGGCTTCAATTTCTTTTTTCTACCTCCATTCGGCACATTCACCATTCGCAATCCCGACAACTGGGTTGCATTCTTTGCTTTCTTGATCACGGCCTTTACCGCCGGGCAGCTTTCGGCGCGCGCCAAACGCCGGGCCGAAGAGGCCGAATTAGCCAAACAGGAGATCGAACGGCTCTATTACGAACTCCAGGACACCTTCGAACGCTCCAGCCAGGCTAAAGCTCTCAAGCACAGCGAGCGATTGAAATCCGCACTGCTCGATGCGGTTACTCATGATCTGCGCACGCCGCTCACATCGATTAAAGCATCGGTTACAACGCTGCTCTCGGAGTTGTACGCTATTGAGCGTAACGAACCTGCCGCGTCGCTCGGCAATGAAGGTCGGAAAGAATTAATGCAAGTCATCGATGAGGAAGCCGACCGGCTGGACCGGTTCATCGAGGGTCTGACGAAACTTGCCCGGATTGACGCCGGAGAGATGTATCTGCGCCGCGAGTTGTGCTTGATCGACGAAATCATTACGGCGGCGCTCAAACGCGCGGAGCCACGTACTCGGGAACATCAAATCGAAGTCTGGATTGAAAATGAGTTGCCCCCTGTCAGAGTCGACAAGCCCGCGATTGCGGAAGTCATCTATACTCTGGTTGATAATGCCGCAAAATATTCGATGCCCCAGACCTCGATCCGTATTAGCGCGACTCCGAAAGATGACAGTACCATCCTGGTGAGTGTTGAAGACCAGGGCCCCGGCATCCGCGCGGACATGCGGGAACGTGTATTCGATAAGTTTTTTCGCGCCATGCGTGATGGAGACGTCGGCGATCGCAAATCTGGCGGAACCGGCATGGGCCTGGCGATTGCGCAGGGCATTGTCCAGGCTCACGGTGGCCGCCTTTGGATCGAAGACACGGCAGATGGCCGCGGTTCGAACTTCGTCGTCGCTTTACCCACCGGCGATGATGGAAACGAGACGACTCGATAGTGTCCGACTTTGATAAGCGGTGTTCTGAGTACCGACTTTAGTCGGGCTTTTACCGGGAGAGAGGAACCCAAAGGCGGTACTCTAAACGCCTGGACAGTAAGAGACTACCGACGACTCAGACTGAAAAACGGCGGAACTAGAATCTCAGATAATGGAAGCAAAACAACGCATCCTGGTCGTTGACGACGAGCCGCAACTCACGCGTGTGCTGCGGCGGAGCTTGATGGCCAAAGGCTATGATGTACGGATAGCCGGGGATGGCGAATTTGCGCTGCAGACTTTTCGCGACTGGCCCTCGGCGCTGGTGATTACGGATCTGGCGATGCCCAACATGGGTGGGCTCGAGTTGTGCCGCCGGCTGCGCTCAATCTCAGATGTTCCGATTATTGTGCTTTCAGTTAGAGGTGAAGAGAAGACCAAAGTTGACGCACTCGACGCAGGCGCCGACGACTACATTACCAAGCCTTTTGGCATGGACGAATTGCTGGCGCGGATTCGAGCCACGTTACGCCGCAAACCCGCCTCCGAATCCCAAACGCAGATTTTGGAAGCGGGCGACTTTGTTGTCGATCTGGAAGCTCATACCGCTAGTCAGCAGGGCCAGGGATTGCGGCTGACGCCGAAAGAATTCGATCTGCTCGTCCATCTGATCCGCAATGCCGGAAAGGTTCTTACCCATCGCGCGCTGCTGGGGGCGGTCTGGGGCGGCGACTATACGGAACAGACCGAGTATCTCCGCGTTCTCATCGGCCAGCTACGAAAAAAGATCGAACCTGATCCTTCCGCGCCCCGCTATATTCTCACCGAACCATGGATAGGCTATAGGTTTAACCCCGGCCAATAAAATGTCCGACAAGCTTCAGCTTGTCGACGGCTTACTCGATTGGCCCTTCCAGCAGAGGCGCCAAACTGATGTTTAGCGGACACATCTTTACGAACTCTTTATAAACCTCTTACTCCATCCTTACGAGTTTCCTCCTAAGCTGATTCACGCAGCCCTTGTTGGCTGGTGAAGTCATGTGTGCACAAAGTCAAAGCCCCATGCCTGACAGCGTTGCGGCAAACACTCGCCCGATCGAATTAGTGACCGAGAACGGATTCTCAATTTGGCGCTCGTGGGAAATAGATCGAGTGCCGCCACCATTGGCTGGCGGCTACCACTTCATCGTTCGTAATTCGCAGAGTCTGGAGCGGGAGATCACTGTTGAGCTCGCCGATGACGTGGTCGTGCAGGTAGAGGTGTCAACGAGGGGACGCATTCGGCAGGGCAACACTTTCTGGATTTGTTGTGCCGAGAGGCATCTGGCGAATCATGTTTGGGAAAACGATGACTGTCCGCGGGACGGCAAGCTCCGGGTCAACCGGTTGGATCCAGATGACCTCATTACGGCTATTCGCTGGCGAATCGCCTGAAGGATTTCCGAGCTTGTGAGCGGAATCGAGGGACCCTAATTTTGGGAGGACAAGCACGTTGGCGACAACGCTAAAGCGCCTACTCGTAGGCAGGGCCAAGAGGACTGAGCAAGCCATCCATGAGCGCCTGACGAAAAAAACGGGCCTGGCCGTGTTTGCCTCGGACGCGCTCTCCTCGACCGCTTATGCTTCCGAAGAAATCCTCCTGGTGCTCGCGGTGGCCTACGCCTACGGCCAAACAAACGCCTTCAACTATGTGGTGCCGATTACTCTGGTCATCGCCGTTGTTTTGACGATTGTGGCGATCAGTTACCGGCAGACGATTCACGCATACCCCTCGGGCGGAGGGGCCTACATTGTCGCAAAGGAAAACCTGGGCACGACGGCCGGGCTGGTCGCGGCCGCGGCGCTCCTGGTTGATTACGTCCTTACCGTTTCTGTTTCGATTTCGGCGGGCGTCGCTGCCATTACATCTGCAGCACAAGGAACAAGCTGGGCGTGGATTGATCAGCACAAGGTCTTCTTATGTCTTGTCATAATAGGGTTCATCGCGCTGGCCAATCTGCGCGGCGTGCGTGAGTCGGGAGCCATTTTTGCCGCGCCTACCTATGCCTTTGTAATCAGCTTTCTCTTCATGGTTGGTTACGGCATCCTGCATTACTTTCTTAGTCCCCACGTCCCCGCACCCGTCGCTGCCGAAAATTTGAAGCTGGCCGAGGGTTATCACTTGCAACCCCTGACTCTCTTCCTGCTTCTGGGCGCGTTTTCGAATGGGTGCGTCGCCCTCACCGGCATCGAGGCAATCTCGAACGGCATTCCCGCTTTCAAGCAACCGGAAGCGCGCAACGCGGCCACCACGCTGACCTGGATGGCTGTACTGTTGACGGCCATGTTTATCGGGACGAGTGTAATGGCCTATTTTTATCACGTCCGCCCGCATGAGAACGAGACCGTCATCTCGCAATTCGCGCGGATCATCTTTACCGGTCCGATGGGATGGTTCTATTACGTGATCCAGGGTACAACCGCGCTGATTTTGATCCTCGCCGCGAACACTTCATTCGCCGACTTTCCACGGCTCGCCAGTCTTTTGGCGCGCGACCGGTTCATGCCCAGGCAATTTGCCACGCGCGGCGACAAACTGGTTTTTTCCAATGGCATCATCATTCTGGCAGTCTTCTCCGGCATACTGGTCACGGCCTTCGGTGGCGACACCAGCCGGCTGATCCCGCTCTATGCGGTCGGCGTGTTTCTCTCGTTCACGCTCTCACAAACTGGCATGGTGCGACACTGGCTCAAGGCGGGCCGCGCGCTGAAGGCCTCCCGCGAAGTTGCGACGGCTGATGCAAGAGCGGTTTCAGTTGAAGGTCAGAAGTTGGACGCGGCCCGCGTGTCGGGGGATGTTGGCCGAGGAACAAATCAGCTTGATCTTGCAAACGAACTAAAGGACGCAGCTCACTGGAAAAAATCAATAGTCGTCAACGGCCTCGGCGCTATCGCCACTTTCATTGTTTTAGTTGTCTTAGTTACTACCAAGTTCGTTCACGGCGCATGGATCGTGGTCGTGCTGATTCCGTTCCTGGTCACAGTGTTCCGCGCAGTGCACCGTCACTATCTGGACGTGGCAAATCAACTGACGACTCAAGGAGTGGAACGGCTGCAGCCGATCAGACATGAGGTCATCGTGCCGATTTCGGGTATCCATCGGGGCGTCCTGAAGGCGCTTGAATATGCCAAAGCAATCGCGCCCGAACATGTCACGGCCGTTTACATCAACCTCGATTACGAAGCGACCCAGAAGCTGCGCGCGAAGTGGAGCGAATGGGGAGAAGGCGTGGAGTTAGTAGTAATCGCATCCCCATACCGCTCCCTTATCGGCCCGTTGATCCGCTACGTTGATCGGAGAATGAAGCAACACGAAGACCAAATGGTCACCGTGGTGTTGCCGGAATTCGTACCAGCGAAGTGGTGGCAGCATCTGCTACACAACCAGAGCTCGCTCATGCTCAAGGGGGCACTGCTCTTCAAACCAAACGTCATCGTCACCAGCGTGCCCTACCATTTGAAGAGTGGGAATAAGAATGGGAAAGTTGAGCCGCGGGCCTGAAGAAGGTGAGGCATTCTCAGACGACAAACCAATCCTTTGAATCCACACGCCCGCCATTGATGAGTCGCTTAGTGATATACGTACCGGAGGGTAGGTCGTAACAACGTGCGAGAGCATTTGTTCAAGAATGGGTGGGCGGGTTATTGCGGCGCTCTTCTGGTCACTGGTGCCGTTACGGCTTTCCTCAATCCGTTTCGTGGCCACATTAATTCCACAACGGTCGCCTTGACCTTCTTGTTAGTGGTACTGTTCGCCGCGATCCTCTGGGGAAGCAGACCTGCACTCTTCACTCTTAGCCTCAGTCTTAGGCGTAGTGTGTTTCAACTTCTTCTTCGTAATCGAACGAGAAGTTTTCAGATCGAAATTCTTGAGCTCTCGGGATGATCGACTAATACCGAGCCTGTAGATCTCCCGCGCCGATCAGCTATAGGTTCATCACGTTTTAGTCTTCCGGCACTGTCTTCGCGTCGAGGCTGCGAATGATGCGCTCGCGGAAGCGCCGCGCGTCGATCTTGATTGTTTCTTCGTTCAGCGTCAGCAGCCTGCGGTCGCGCATGATGACACGGCCTTCGACGATGACGCTGCGCACGTCCGCGGCTTTGGTGGCGTAGACCAAATCGGAATAGATATTATAGGAGGGCGTCTGGTTGAGGGCATCCAGGTCGACGATGGCGAGATCAGCGCGCTTCCCTTTCTCAAGCGATCCGATTTCCTTTTCCAGGTGCAGAGCACGCGCGCCCCGCAGCGTCGCCATCTCAAAAGCCTCCTCAGCGGTCACGACCTTCGGATCACGGCTAATCAGCTTGTGCAGCTTCGCGGCGGTGTCCATCTCTTCCCACAGGTTTAGGTCATTATTCGAAGCCGCCCCGTCGGTACCCAGACCCACGGGCAGATCTTCCTTCAACATTTCCGGCACCGGCGCCACGCCCGAAGCGAGCTTCATGTTTGACTGTGGATTGTGAACGATCCCCACGCCAAGTTTCTTTAGCAGACCCAGTTCTTCTGCGCTGGGCCAGACAACGTGCGCCGCAATCACGCGATTGCTGAGAAACCCGATGCGATTAAGATAATCGATGGGACTCGCGCCTTTGGCTTTGACGCTATCGTCGACTTCACGTTTCGTTTCTGAAATGTGCGTGACGATGGGCGCCCCGGTGCGATCTGAAAAGGCCCGAATAGCTCTCAGATGGTCTTCGGACACTGTATAAGGCGCGTGCGGCGCGATCGCCGGGACGATCAGGGCGTTGCCCTTCCATCGACTGACGAATTTTTCGACATAGGCCATTGCCTGTTCATTCGTCTTGTTGTCGGCGACTGGAAAATCGATCAGCGTTTCGCCGAGCACGCCCCGCATCCCGGCCTTAAACGTCTCGTCAGCGATCGCATCTTCAAAGTAATACATATCGCAGTAGGTGGTGGTGCCGCTCCGAATCATTTCTGCCAGGCCCAGGCGCGTGCCCACGCGCACGAATTCTTCGTTTACGTTCCTGGCTTCGGCAGGAAAAATGTATTTAGTAAGCCACTCCTGTAAATCCAGATCGTCGGCCAGACCGCGAAACAGCGTCATGGGAACGTGCGTATGGCCATTGATCAGACCGGGTATGACAACTTTGCCTGCGGCGTTGACGACTTCGCGCGCCGCATAATTCCGGTCGATGGCGGCCGTGTTATCAACCGCCACGATCCGCCCGCCTTTGATTGCCACGCCGCCATTTTCAATCACCCGGCGCGAGCCATCCATCGTCACTACGGTTCCGCCGCTGATGATTAGGTCCACAGTGCTTTTCCTTTTCTGAGCGAACGCCGAAGATGCGCCTGCTAAAACTAGGAGTAGAGCCAACAGTAGTGAAGCAAAGCTTTTTGTCATCATAAGTTTTTACGAATGTCGAGCAGCTAATGAGGGCAGTACCGGAAGCGGTAGCGACCGGGTCGCAACCCTCGATGCGGTCAAGGTCGGGAGGACGAGACCCGGTCGTTACCGCTCCCGGTACTGACTCCGTATTCATCGATTCGTTTTACCGCTCGCATCTTTCAGGAACCTGGCATCGAAGGCTCGCGGCAACAGATCGAGGATATGAACGTCCTCCCGCTGCCCGCGCAAATTTGCCAGCACGATCGTCGCGTGTTTGGCGAATTCCCAGATGATCTGACGGCAGGTGCCGCAGGGCGGCGTTAAAGTTTCCGTGTCGGCAACGATTACCAGATCGGTAAAGTCTCGCTCGCCTTCGGACAGGGCTTTCCATATCGCCACCCGCTCCGCGCAAACGGTCAGGCCGTAACTGGCACTCTCGATGTTGCAGCCGGTGAAGACTTTCCCGGCTTTGGTTTGCAAGGCAGCGCCTACCCTAAAGCTTGAAAAAGGAGCGACGGACCGCGCCCGGGCTTCCGTGGCTGCTTGAATTAGTTGCTCATCTGATTCGTTCAACTCTGGCCTCCAAATGGGTGCAAAGCACTGGCCAGTTTTTCGCGAATCTTTCCGCTGATCAGATCAATGCTCACAAGATTATGACCACCTTCAGGAATAATAACGTCGGCATGCCGCTTTGACGGCTCGACAAATTGATTATGCATCGGTCGCACCGTGTTGGTGTATTGCTCGATCACTGAATCAAGCGTGCGGCCACGCTCGGCGATGTCGCGTTTTAAGCGGCGGATGAAACGAATGTCGTCGGGCGTGTCCACAAAGACTTTGATGTCCATCTGCTCCAGCAAGCGCGGCTCGGCAAAAATCAGGATGCCCTCCACGATCACGATTCGCTTGGCTTCAATCGGAGTTGTGTCCGGCAGGCGCGAATGAGTGCGAAAATCGTAGATGGGAAGTTCAACCGGCTCGCCCGCGTTCAGGCGCTTAAGATGGTTAACCAACAGGTTGTTGTCGAGCGCGTCCGGATGATCGAAATTGGCCGCATTGCGATAGTCGAGGGGCATATCCTTAAGATTGCGATAGTAAAGATCCTGCTGGATGAAGACGACTTCATCGGCGCTGACAGATTGCAGAATGCGATTAGCGACTGTCGTCTTACCCGAGCCCGTGCCGCCGCAGATACCTATGATCATAGTTAATTGTTAGTTGTTATGAACGTCAATGTCCGGCGCGCCGAAGGTAGTCTGGTTTGATCTCATTAGCACCGTCGCTTTAGCGCGGTGAATCTACGCCTGACGGAACGCAGGAAACCGTTTTAAACGGTTTCCCCTCCTAGCACAGATTAACCACCGGGCTGAAGCCGCGGTGCTAATAAGAGGTTCACCATTAAACCTTGAGTTGCTCGTTAAGTCACTCCTGGCCACTGACTCGTCAAGCGAGTCTACCGACGACTCTACTCAATAGGGTTGTAAAATCTCCCCGCACTTGCTCTCCGATCGCCATCACCTGGCTGTGATCTATGGGCTCGTCCGAAACGCCCGCCGCCAGGTTCGTGATGCAGGAAATGCCCACCACCTGCATGTTCATGTGCCGCGCGACGATCGCTTCAGGAACGGTGCTCATTCCCACCACGTCCGCACCCAACGTTCGCAGCATGCGTATCTCAGCCGGCGTTTCATAGCTGGGCCCGGCCAGCGCGCCATAAATCCCCCGCGGCACTTCCAATCCCATCGCCCGCCCTTCCGCGATCACCACGTCCTGCAGGCGGCGTGCATACACCGAAGTCAGATCTGGAAAGCGTGGGCCAAAGCGTTCATCATTTTGTTTGCGGATACGGCTACCACCGAG
>WNFR01001226.1_pt1 | contig 26606 bp, 24 predicted proteins | sample 5400221 | NCBI WGS metagenome assembly WNFR01 (sample SAMN13153357, study PRJNA577476) | soil metagenome | isolation source: 40 cm soil under Madrone tree | place: USA:California | collected 2016-06-14
CAGCCGTTCCAATCGTTCATTGCACTCTGATGGATCCTCACCTTTGGAACATTTGGAACCATTGGAACGACTGGAACGCATTCCACATGTGATGTCCTTTCTAACCCCCTTTGAATACGAATTTTTCCGCAACGGCTTCATCGCGGCGGTGGTCATCGGCGCGCTCTGTGGTTTTATCGGCGTCTACGTCGTGCTGCGCCGCATGAGCTACATCGGCCACGGCCTGTCCCACGCCATTTTTGGCGGCGCGGTGCTGAGCTATGTTTTGAACATCAATTTTTTTATCGGCGGGGGCCTGTGGGCATTACTCGCCGGCGTCTTAATTCACGGCATCAGCCACCGCCGCTGGGTCGGCGCTGACGCGGCTATCGGTGTTGTGACAACCTCTAGTTTTGCTCTCGGCGTGGCGATCATTTCGACCCATCGAAGTTTCACACGCAATATCGAAGCCGCACTCTTCGGCAATATTCTCGGTATTACACACACCGACGTTTGGATCGTTGTCCTAGTCTCTCTCCTTGTATCCTGCGCGCTCTTCGTGATTCGTCGGCCATTACTCTTCTCGACATTCGATCCCGAGGTCGCATCGACTTACGGCGTTTCCACCGGCAAAATCGACCTCCTTTTCATTATGCTCTTGGCCGTTACCGTCCTCGTTTCGACACAAATCCTCGGCGTGACGTTGGTTGCCGCCGCCATGGTGATCCCGCCCGTGATCGCGCGCTACTTGACGCAGCGTTTTCAAACTCTGCTGATCGTCTCGCCTCTGCTCGGCGCGTTTTGCGGCGCCGCGGGAATGTTATTGAGCTTCGTTTTCGACATCTCTTCCGCCGCAACGATCGTGCTGACATCAGCGGCGTTGTTCCTTCTATTGGAATCAGCCTTGATTGTGCGCGGCAAAAAGCCGGCGGCGAGCCACGAGCACTGACTGTTTAATCGCGCTCACGCCGTCACTTTTTGCTGCCACCGTGCATAAAGTGCTTGATCGTTTTCCAAAGGGTGTATAGAATCGTCCCAGTCGGCTCGTCGATGAAACACACGCCTCATCGTCCTCTGTCATTGCTCCAACGCTGCGCGTCCGCATTCTGGGCTGCCTCTTTTCTGTTATTTTTACTCTGTTCCGCGCCGCATCAGGTCCACCACGTTTTCGATCAGTCGCCCAAGGCGCATCACGAAGAAACGGATCATGAGCATTCGAACGGCAGACACGACAACCGTACGTCATCCGACTCGAATTGTGTTTTTCAGGTCTCGGCCAGCCGATGCTATCTCGGCTTGGCCTGGCAAATTATCCCGGCTTCACTGCCGATTATTGTCCAGACTTTCACTTTCTTCCACGCCGCCGACAAGGGGTTCAATTTTCTTCCGGCCGCGTTCCAGATTCGCGCTCCTCCTTCAGCCTGACTGCCACATCGCGGGCTATTTCTAACACGCGCGTCATCACCGGGTCCTCTACCGGCAATGAACGCGCGAGGTATTTTTCTATGGAGGAGTTTATGAAGCGCTGTTTCATCGTCATGCTCGGCGCGCTCTTCGGCGCGACTTTTTTCGCGGCGGCAGCGCACGCTCATGGCGTTATTGGCAAGCGGTTTATTCCGTCTACGCTCACCCTTGAAGATCCGTTTCCGTCCGACGAGATGGATCTTTTGAGCTTTCAACGGGGCAGCAAAAACAAAGAAGGTCGGGAAACCAGCGTGGGTTTCGAGTTCTCGAAGCGCCTCACGCCCGACTTCGCCCTGGGCGTCGGATGGAAATATTTGTTTGTCGAGCCCCGCGAAGCCGATGCGCGCCGGACATCCGGCGCCGCCAACCCGGAATTTTCCGCAAAGTACGCACTTTTTCGCAGTGTCGAACACGAAGGCATATTCAGCCTAGGTCTGGGAGTCGAAGCTGGCAGCGTCGGTTCCAAACGGGTCGCCGAAAGGGTCACAACCATCTCTCCGGCTTTCTTCTTCGGCAAAGGCTTGGGCGACTTACCGGATTCGCTAGACTTCCTGAAGCCATTCTCAATTACCGGCTCCTTCGCCGTCAATAATCCGGCCAACCGATTTACCGGCAGCGGCGATGAGAAGGAGCGCAATACAACGACTCTCAGCTATGGAGCGGCGCTGATCTATAGCATCCCTTACCTGCAGTCGGCGATAAAAGACGTCGGCTTGAGTGCGCCCTTTGACAGAATGTTCCCGGTCGTCGAGTTCAATTTCGAATCGCCTATTTCCGGACCGGAAAAACGTCACACGTCAGCGTTTGCCAACCCCGGTGTGATCTGGGCGGGGAAATACGTCCAGCTCGGTTTGGAAGCGCAGGTGCCGATAAATAATTTTTCCGGGAAAAATGTCGGTGTTACAGGACTGATTCATGTCTTCATCGACGACATCTGGCCGAACATTTTCACATGGACGCCGTGGGGAGTGATCGGGCCAACTTCAAAGTGAACCCTTTGATAGTGTTTCGTTCAGTCGTATTGCTGGCATCTCTTGTCGCGATTGTGGCTCTTCCCGCGATCAGCGAAGAACACGCCTTTCCGGTGCACTCAGAACCGCGGGTGGGCTGGACGGTTGCAAGCTCTCCGCCCAAAGTGACGATTTGGTTCGACGGCGAATTGGAGCCGGCTTTCAGCACCATCACGGTTTACAATTCAGTCAAACAACAAGTCGATAAAGGCAATAGTCGTGTCACCGGGTCGGACGGAACCGTCCTTGAAGTCGATCTGCCGAATTTAGCCGCCGGCAGTTACCGAGTTTTTTGGAAAGCCCTGTCGAAAGACACCCATATCACCGAAGGGGACTTCACATTTACAATCACCGGCAGATCTAGTGAAAGGTGATCTTTAACGGCGTGTCCTCGGAACAAGTTTACGGAGACACCAATGACAAGTTTAAAATTAAAAATATTCTTGCTAATCAGCGCGGCGCTAATCTTGCCGCGCTCAGTCCATGGCCACGACGGCTGGATCCAGGTCAACCCGATCGTCGAAAAGGGCCAGCCGGTGTCTATTGCGCTCATGCACGGCAACCACTCCAACGAACATGGAAGTTTTCGTCTCGCCGGCAAATGGGACGCACAGTACACTAAATTGTTCGTTATCGATCCGTCCGGGAAAATAAACGATCTCACCAACACGATTGTCGACCTCGGCGAAGATCCCGACAAGACCGGACCCAAGGGTCCGAAAGGTTTTCATCTGGCGCAGTTCACGCCAAAAACAGAAGGCGTTTATATCGTTCTGGCTCGACAGGAGCGAAACCTGCAACAAGGCGACGGGCCCAAACTGCGCACGATGAGAAATGCCAGATCGGCATTCGTTGCACTGGGCAATCCGAAGGTCGCGGAGGCACAAAAGACGAACGGCTTCGAGAGAACCTTTGCACTGAATAATCTTTTGGAGATCATCCCGGTGAGCAATCCTTTCGGCACTGCCGAGAAAAGTACTCTGATCCTCCAGGTGTTATTAAACGGCAAGCCGGCAGCAAACCGGTCGGTAACCGTCATTGGCCAAATGGCCAGTGCGGCTTCCGCGCAAGATCTGAAAACCGATAGCCAGGGGCGCGTCCACGTCACGGTTGGTGCACCGGACACCTATCTTGCCCGGGTCAAGTTTGACGAAGATGTTCGTCAATCGTCGGAGCGAACCGACAAGCATTCTTACGAGGCAACGTATGTCTTTCAAGTTTTTAATCGCAGCTAACCTAGTTCTCGCCGCACTGTTTTGTGCCCGGATTCAGCCGGCTTTCGCACACGCTTACCCAATCATCGTGTCTCCGGCAGACGGCGCCGCGCTCAAAGAATCGCCACGCGAAGTCCGTATGCAATTCACCGAGGGCGTCGAGCTCGCGTTCAGCCGGATCACGGTGAAGGGAGCCAAAGGCGAAGTGGTAAGCCAAGATAAATTGCGTCAATTGGCCGATGACACCGTCGCGATCGATCTGAAGCCTTTAACTGCCGGAAATTATACTGTCGAATGGCAAGTACTCTCCGTGGATACCCATATAACCGAAGGCACGCTGCACTTCACATTCAGCCCGGGTGGTAAATAGTCATTTCCATGCTCGCGCTCGAAGCTATCGTTTCCGCGTTGAGCTTTATCTCGCTCGCGCTGTTTCTTGGACAGATCGTCACCGCCGGTTTTTTATTGCCGGGCGGCGACCCGCGGACGTTTCGCGCGAGTCTCGTGCATGGGGGTTTAATCTCGTTGAGCGCATTTCTTGGCATCGCGCTCATCGCTCTATTCTTACAAGGCGCAAAAATTCAGCGCGCGATCCCGTCGCTTGAGTTGCTTTGGCGCTATCTTACGATGACGCAAAGCGGTCATGTCTGGCTTGGACGCGAAGCTTATGGCGCAGCGTTGACTCTAATTGTTTGGGCTTTTGTGAAAAGGGCGAACGGCCTCAAAGCCGTTCAAACACTCGCGTTATTAGCATTGCCGCTGGTGGCAAGCCGCAGTTTGATGAGTCATGCCGCGGCCGTGCGCGAAGGCGCCGCCATTGCGATCGCCGCCGACGCGCTCCATTCAATCGCGACGGCGCTTTGGGCCGGCGGCCTGATAGCTCTGTGCCGAATACTTTCTCTTGCCGCCAAACGCTGGCCACAATCGGCTTCGTGGCGTGCGGAAATCGTCAATCGCTTCTCTCGTCTCGCTCTTGTCAGCGTCGCGCTGATTATCGCCACGGGTGCCTATCAAAGCTGGATCCACGTCGGCGGTTTTGAAACACTGGTAAATACCGACTATGGGAAAACTCTGATACTCAAACTAGTATTCTTCGTTCTTATGCTCGGATTAGGCGCGCTGAATTTATTCTCAACAAAACCCCTGCTGAAACGCCTCGCGCGCGCCGGCGACAACCAGCCGTCGGCGAACAAGAAATCATTGCGGAGAATCGCCGTCGAAAGTATCATGGGTTTACTGATTTTCAGCGCCACCGGCCTGCTGACCGTGCTTCCACCAGGACTTCATGCCCTGCACCAAGCCGCCGCGATGAATCGGTTTGCGAATTCAACGACCGCCACCGGCAGTGTTCGACCGCCAAAGCGCGCCGAAGGCGCTCGGGTTAAAATCTTGTCTCCATCTGCCCAACAAATATTCACTGGCGATAAAGTGCCGTTGAAATTCGCTTTAACCAAAGGCAAGCGCGGCGCGCACGTGCACGCGTACGTCGACGGCGAACTGATGGGTATGTTTGAAAGCAAACAGGGAACCTTGAATGGCATTGCGCCCGGTCGACATACCTTGGAGCTCCGCGTCGTCGCCGCTGATCATCAAACGGAATTGGATGCTAAGGATCGCGTTGAATTCATCGTCAAATGAGTCGAGGAGAACAATATGAGAATTTTGAATTTGTCCGCTGCTCTATTGATTGGATTCTTGTCCGTGGGTTTCGTCACAGTCGCTCAAGAAAACCACGACCACATGAAGGGCATGGCAGCACCAACCAAGCAGACTGAAAAGATGCCCGCGAAATCGGCTCTCAAGCCCGCTCAAGGCGCCAGTGTCAAAATTGTTTCTCCAAAAGCGGGCCAAGTCATTAAGGGAGAATCCGTGCCGCTCGAATTCAAACTCACCAAGGGCAAGATCGGCGAACATGTCCACGCCTACATCGACGGCGAGATGGCCGGTATGTTCAAAGGTGCGAAAGGAACTCTGAACGGCATCAAGCCGGGGCAACACACCCTCGAGCTCAGAGTCACGACCGGCGATCACAACACGGAGCTCGACGCGGCGGACAAAGTGACTTTCACGACTAAGTGAACCGGTCGAATAAGCAGGAGATTATCGCCGCGCCGTTAGGGACCCGATCGATTATCGGTTAGACGTTTTGTTTGCGGAGCAGTTTTCATTGCGTCGGGAATCAGGCAAATATGTTTTTGAATCCTTGGAGTATGCATGCGAATGATTTCTAGCGATAGAGCAAAAATGGCCTGGCTCACCGTGCCGATCATTTTCGTCAGTTTACTGGCGGCGAACCGCATGACTTGGCCAACCGAGCCATCCCTTTCAGACCAAGATCCGGCGCGCGTCCTTCAGGCTTACGTGCGCGCCACGTACGCTCGCGATTTTGTCGCCGCCTATCGCTTCATCTCCGCCGAAGACCGCAAAGTGCGCGATTTGAACCGTTACGTTCAGCAGCGCGGTTCGTACGGCGGCTTCATACTCGAGGCGGCGAGAAAGCTCAGCGAATATGTCGAAATTCAAACCCTAAAGACACAGGGATCGCCGAATCGCGTTCACATGTCGATCAAATACCGCGTTCCCGACCCACAAAAACTCGCGCCACTGCTATTCAATTGGGATCCGTACCGTTTGAATGCCTTGCCGCCGGCCGAGCAAAAACGACTCATCGATTCGCTTGACCAAAGGGGCCGCGAAGGCTCGTTCGCAATGAGCCAAGGTGAAGAAACATTCGAGCTGGTCAAGGAATCGAACGACTGGCGTATTTTTTTGAACTGGGCCGCTGGTGTGAAGATCCCGCTCCGGCTCGACCTATCTAAGTCAACAGACCTGGACATTGCGCTTTCGAAGAATGAATTTGTCTTACAGCCCGGCGAGGTGTTCGAGATTGTTTTGAAAATCAAGAACCACGCTAAGCAGCCGGTCACCGTGCGCATTGGGCATCTAGTCGAACCGAGCCTGATCGCCGATTTTCTCGATTTCGTTCAATGTGGTTTCCTCTTGCCGGTCACGGTTCAACCCGAAAAGGAACAGGAATTTTCCGGCACCTACATGTTAAGAGGCAGCCTCCCCGAAGGCATTCGTCAATTGAATTTGACCTACGATTTCCGCCAGCTTCAGTGATGCGTTGACGCGGGATGAACTCCCCTATCTAGCAGACCCATCTTATTTGTGATTAATTGTCCTCAAAGAAAACCGAAATCGTTCGCCTAATCCATCGTGAGGCGGGAACAGATGAAAAACTTTAGCCGAGCTTTTGTCCTGCAGTTTTGGGCCATCGTCAGCCTATGTCAATTGGGCAGCTTCAATCTCGTCCAACCCCTTTCGGTCGGCGTTGCCAACGCTCAAGATTCATCCTTTGAATCGAAAAAGATCGTGCCATTCGTTCCCTCACCACAAGTGGTGGTGGATAAGATGGTCGAGCTTGTAGGGGTGAAAAAAGGCGATGTCGTGTTCGACATGGGATCGGGCGACGGCCGGATCGTCATCGCGGCGGCAAAAAGAGGCGCCAAGGCTATCGGCTTTGAAATCGACGGCGATCTGGTGAAGGAATCGCGCGAGAATATTCGCAACGCGGGGGTTCAGGATTTGGCCGAGATTCGCCAGCAGGATATTCTGACCGTCGACTTTTCGCCTGCGTCGGTCGTAACCATGTATTTGCTACCCGACGTCAACTTAAAGTTGAAACCCAATCTTTTGAGTCAGCTCAAACCGGGCTCGCGCATCGTCTCCCATGCCTTCGATATGGGCGACTGGAAACCGGAGAGAGTCGAGCGCGTCGAGGGACGTACGATTTATCTTTGGACCATTCCCGCAAAGGGACGCTAATCCGAGCGGGGGTCTTCGATCAATATTCTGCCTTAACCGCTCGAATGCCCCGTTCCGTTAAAAATTTTCTTCTGTTCGTTTTTACCGCCGTCACGCTAGCGCTGCCCGCGATCTATTGGATCAGCGCGGCCGGCGACAGACGTCCTGAGGAACCGACCCAGGCTTTGTCGAAATATCTCAAATTGCTCTATGCGCGCGATTTTCGCCACGCGTATCGTTTCATCGCCAGCGAAGATCAGCGGTTGAAACCGCAAAAGGATTACGTCCGCGAGCATGGTCCGTTTAGCGGTTTCGCGTTGGAAGCCGCGCGCAAGCTTGCCAGTCTGATCGAGCTCAAAGCTGTATCGGAACAACCGGACGGGAAAGCGAATCGCATCCGAGTCGCCATGAAACTCCCTGATGCCAACGGAGTTTCGAATTTATTGCTCGACTGGGATGAGAAACGGTTGAACGCCCTGCCGGCGCCGGCGCAAAAGAAGATTCTTACGACCATCGACAACCTGATTCGTCAACGGAAATTGCCGATGATCGAGGGCGAGGAAGAATTCGTTTTGGTGAAAGAAGACGCGCTTTGGAAAATTAAACTCGACTGGGCCGCCGGCGTCAAGGTCAAGTTTGCCACGGTTCTGCCGCACAACGGTGAGATCGTGGCGGAGCCCATCACCAAGGAAACGGTCGCACGCTCTGATGACTTGTTTACGATCGGATTCAAAGTAAAAAATCGCGCGTCCCGCGAAGTTATCACTCGCATCGCGCACCGGGTCGAGCCAAAGGAGCTCGCGCAATATTTGGATCTCGTCGAATGCGCCCTTTTACTTCCTGTGCGGCTTCGTCCAGGTGAAGAGCAGATCTATAACAGCACCTATGTCGTTCGCGGCGATTTGCCCGACGGCATCAAAAGTCTCGACGTCACGTATGAGTTCAAAATCGAAAATTAGCCGGGCGATTGTTTTTGCCCTAGTCACCACGAGCCTTTGCTCGTCAATCGCTTGGTCTCATATCCCTATCCCACCCAAAGCACCGAGCGAAATAGGCCGCCGAGTAGTGAAAACGGCCGTTCCGAACTTCAATTTGACCGATCAAGACGGCAAACCGTTTCGCTTCGCCGCGGCACGAGGAAAATTAATTCTGATTACTTTCATATTCACGACCTGTCCTGACGTGTGCCCGCTGTTGACGGCCAACTTCGCGGCAATCCAGCGGACGTTGGAGGAAAAAAAGGTTAAAGACTATCTGTTGCTGAGCATTACCACCGATCCCGAACAAGACACAGGGCCGATTTTGAAGGACTACGCCGGCCGATTCAAAGCCGACTTGAAAAATTGGTCGTTTCTTACCGGCACCCGGCCGGAGTTGGCCAAAGTATGGAAAGACTTCGGCATTCACGTCGTCAAAAACGAGTCCGGACAAGTCCAGCACACGACGTTTACGACTTTGGTGGATCGCCAAGGCAATCGTCGGGTCGACTACTACGGCGACAAATGGCAGGACAAGGAAGTTCTCAAAGACATCGAGTGGCTGCGCGCGCGCAAACCCTAACATTACTGCCGAAACGTCGAAGACTCGGAATTTTTCAGCTCATGCAGAGTCTGTCGAGGTATTCCTGGTGGTTTTTCCACGTTCTGCCCTTTATCGCTTCATGCCTTTTCGTCAATCCAGTGTTCGCCGCCGAAAGCGAACATGGTGTGCTCGAAATCCAAATCAAGGATCATCGTGAAGCGATCGGCGATTTTGCCAAGCTCGATATCGTCCTCGACAAAGTATTGATCAGTCCCAAGGCGGGTCTCATGTTCTGGCAAACGGGCTGGAAAGAATTACAACCGTCGGTCGCCGCCGTCGATCTGACCCAATACATCGGCAAAAAAACCGCACGGGTATTTCGCGGAGAAATTAATCCGGGATCATTCGACGCGCTTCATCTTAAGATCAAGAGCATCGACGCTCTGCTTAAAAAAACCCGCCGGTCCGCGGCGGTTAAAAATACCATCGGCGCGGTGAAACTCTCATTTCAAGTGCCCGCCAAAGGTGAGACAGTTGTCGTGCTCGATCTCGTCGTCACCGACTTCTCCGACCACCCGCCGCGCGGCTATGAGTTGAGCATCCGAGGCTATGAGCTATATTCCAATGGCACCCTCATTCAAAAAGTGCCACCGGGATAACATATAGGGCGTGCGTCGTATATGTCTGAACCCAACCACTAACTTAGCCGGTTGAGTAGATTCGAGCATCTGATCGGTTAATGCAATCGACACATTGTTCAAGCCCGGCGCCATCTCTACACAAACGATGAATTTCTCGTTAGAATCTTTGCTGCTTCGTTGACTTCTAACATGGATCATTCGAAAACTCGATTTATCCTGCTTGGCCTTGCCGTCGTCGGCTTGGGCATCGCTCTTGGCACCGCGCTTTGGCTTCGCCTAGGGCCTCACCCTCGTTTCGGATCAGATCAGAGTAGTTCTGCAAACGGTATGAACGAATATGGCACCGTGCCGGAATTCACCCTGACCGAACGGGATGGCAGAGTGATTGGTTTGCAGCAATTGCGTGGAAAAATTTGGCTCGCCGATTTCATCTATACGAGCTGCACCGACACTTGCCCGTTGCAAACAGCAATGATGGCCAAGTTGCAAGAGGAATTCGCCGCCAATCCGAACATTCAGCTGGTATCGTTTACTGTCGATCCCGAGCGCGACACACCTCGGGCATTGACGCTTTACGCGGACAGGTACCGGGCCGACACCAAGCGCTGGTATTTTTTGACGGGCGAGCGCGACCGAATCTTTCGTTTGATCTTGGATGGTTTCCATTTAGCCGTTGCGGCAATGCCCAACAATAGCGACCCGAGCGGCCTGATCCCGCACAGCCCGCGTTTTGTCTTGGTGGACAAAGAAGCGCGTATCCGTGGGTATTACGACAGCCGTGAACCGGAAGCGGTGCTCCGGCTCAAAAACGACATCGATAGTTTAACGAAGGGGTAGCAGCGATGGCCAACGATAGGAGTAAAAAAGGCAAACAAACGACGACGGCGAATGTGATCAAGCGCGACGGACCCAACTGGCCGCTATTCGGTCTCGCGCTACTCGGCATGGCACTCTCCGGCTATCTCACTTTTACGGCGTGGCAAGGTAGCCGCGTCGCGTTCTGCACTGAAGGCGCCGGTTGCGATGTCGTGCTCAATAGCCAGTGGTCGACGCTGTTCGGGATACCAACTTCGTTCTGGGGTTTTCTGACCTACGCGCTGCTCGCAGCGGTGGCCTGGAATAAGAATGCCGCGGATCAATGGCGTTGGGCGTGGGTGATTTCGTTTTTCGGCTTGCTATACAGCTTTTACTTGACGTCGATCTCGTTTTTTGAATTGAAGGCCGCCTGCCCTTACTGCCTGACCTCGCTCGGATTGATGGCAGCCATCTTTGTCGTTACGACGTTCCAACGGCCGAAGAATATGCCGAAATTCTCCTGGGGTCCATGGTTGGCGAAAACTGTGGGTGTCGCGGCCGTCATGATTGTCGCGCTACATACGTACTACGCCGGTTACTGGGGTGGTGCAGCGGGTCCCGAAGATCCGTGGGTCCGCGGTCTTGCCGAACATCTCTCGAAGACCGATGCCAAATTTTACGGCGCCTCTTGGTGCCCGCATTGCGCCGAGCAAAAGCACTTGTTCGGTAGCTCGGTCAAGCGCGTCCCCTATGTGGAATGCAGCCCGGGAGGCCCGCAAGCTCCGTCGGCGCCGGTCTGTAACGAAAAAAACATTACAAACTATCCGACGTGGATCATTAACGGACAGCGCTACACCGGCGTCCAACCTTTAGATGCGCTCGCGCAATTGAGTCGTTTTAAGGATCAAGGGAGCAAGCCATGAATTCGCGTGAATCAATCTTCAGAGTAGTGATTTTTTTGGCGATCGTCACGCCAACCGCTCAAATTGCGCCTCGATCGGCACAAGCCGATCCTTCGAAATATCCCGAGTTCGCCCAGCAAACACTGCCTGACAATATTACCCCTGTCTTCATCCACATCGAGGAGCTGGTCGCGGAGTTAAAAGCCGGCGTCAAGCCACTGATCATCGACGTGCGCAGCGAAGAAGAGTTTCGCGAAGCGCATATTCTGGGCGCCGTCTCCGCACCGCTGGGCGAGTTCAAGGATTATCTCAAGAGCATTCCACGCGACCGACCGGTCGTGCTCTATTGAGCATGCCCCCATCACCTGGCCAGTTTGGCCTATGGCATTCTCTACGAAAACGGTTACCGCAACATGAAGGTGCTCGACGAAGGTATCGTCGGCTGGTACGAAAAGCGCTATCCCATGGAAGGAACCAAGGCGCCCGGATCGTGAACCATGGCTGGCAAATCTGCCGTGATCCTGCTTAGCGGCGGCATCGATTCGGCCACCGCAGCCGCAATCGCAAAACAGCAAGGCCTGGAGCTAAACGCCCTCAGCTTTTGCTACGGCCAACGCCACGAACGCGAGCTGGAATCGGCCCGCAAAGTCGCGTCGTTCTTACAGGTTCAATCGCATAGAATAATTGAGTTCGATCTTCGGGCGATCGGTGGGTCTGCGCTCACCGATCGGATCGAAGTTCCCAAAGGTCGCAGCGAAACGGAAATCGGACAAGGCATTCCGGTCACCTATGTGCCGGCACGTAATACGATTTTTCTCTCCTTTGGCTTGGCGCTAGCCGAGCGGATCGGCTCGCAGGATATTTTTTTCGGCGCCAATCAACTCGACTACAGCGGCTATCCCGACTGCCGTGAGGAATATATCCGCGCTTTTGAACAGATGGCGAATCTCGCCACTAAGGCGGGGGTCGAAGGCAAAAGCCGAGTGAAAATTCACGCACCCTTGCTCAGAATGACCAAAGCGGAGATCATTAGCACGGGGCTTAAGCTCGGGCTCGACTATGGATTAACCTGGAGCTGCTACGATCCGCTGCACGATGACCGCGCATGCGGCCGATGCGACAGCTGCCAACTCAGGCTAAAAGGATTTGAAGTCGCCGGCGCCGTCGATCCGATACGCTATGCTGATCACTAGCTGTTCAGGCAACTTCGTTGCGCGATTCATTGTAATTGTGCTTCCGCCGAGGTCGGCAGGCACAAAACCAGAGGTTGTTACCTAAGGGTTTACGCGAGCGAAACGCTAGAACCGAGAAAATCCACCGCTATGTTGTCGTATCCGTTCACGCCCGAATTTCTCACTCAGTTAGAAACGCTTAGATTACGCACGAGAAAGGAATTTCTCGGCAGTCAAACCGGCAGCTACTCCTCGCCGCGGCGCGGCACGAGCTTGGAATTTGCCGACTATCGGCGCTACACGCCGGGCGACGATCTGCGCTATCTCGACTGGGGCATCTACGCGCGCACCGATCGGCTTTATATTAAAGTCTTCCGCGAGGAAGTCGATTTGTTCGCTTACGTCTTCATCGACGCCAGCGCCTCGATGGCGTTTCCCTCGCGCGAAGAAAAATATTTGTCCGCCACCCACGTAGCGCTGGCGCTCGCCTATGTCGTTTTGGCAAATCACGATCACGTCAAGTTTCATTTATTGCAAGATCAGAGCCGTGCGACGGCCTCGCCGTTTTATCGCGGCCGGCGCCGCATGACCGACTGCATCGACTTCGCGACGTCGGCACGGCCCGCCGGACCGCTGGAGTTGGCGTCCTCTCTCGGGAACCACCTCAAACGCTTACGCCGACCCGGCAAAGCCATTCTGATTTCGGATTTCCTGATGCCCGCCGCCGCCTATCAACAGGGATTGAATTTGCTGCGTGCTTTCAACCTCGACATCGTCGCGATCCAGATTTTGTCGCGCGCGGAAGTCGACCCGCGATTTCCCAACGGCAGCTTAGCCCTGGTCGACAGCGAAACCCAAGGAGAGCTCCGCTATCAGTGGAGCAGCAACTCGCGGCGCGACTATCAGACGAAACTGGCGCACCACAATTTGGAAATCCGCAGTTTCTGCCACCAAAGCGATATTCATTACTCGCTCTATGTCACTGATCGCGATCTCGGTGACTTCATATTCGCGACGTTGCCGAAGATCGGCCTTTTTAAGTAAACCCCATGGAGTTTCTCAATCCCACCGCTCTGTTCGGCCTTCTGGCCTTGCCATTGTTGCTGATTCCATATTTGGTGCGAAAAAAGCCGCGCCGTTTGGTTTTTTCGAGTCTTCTGTTGTTCCAGGAAGGCGGAGTGCCGGCTAGTGGCCGGCCGATGGGGCGAATACACATTCCGCCGATTTTCTATCTTCAGTTATTGCTCCTCGCCTTGCTCATATTTGCTTTGAGCGAGCCCGTGTTCTTGGTCCGTCCGACCAGTATCGCCATCGTGTTGGACAACTCGGCAAGCATGCAAACCCTGGAAGATGGCAAAACAAGAATGGCCCTCGCTAAGGAAAAGGCCAACGCCGTGATCGATGAGATTGGCGTTGGGGGGAAAGTCGAACTCTACACCACGACCCCCAGACTCGAGAGAGCCAGCGCCGCAGCCTTGAGCCCAACCGAAGCAAGGGCGATCGTCCCCAACATCACGTCGTTCGATCTCGGCGATCCGCCAGTTGATTACGACAGCGTGCTTAACCGCTTGGCACGCGAACGAAAATATCAGCGGGTCTATTTCGTTACCGATCACCCTGCCCGCGGTCAGGCCGCCGTCGTACGTGTCATTACAGTCGGACAGCCAAAATCAAATCTGGCTGTCACCGCCTTTGAGATTCACCGGTCTTCGCTGGTCAACACGCGCCTGGAGGCCAGCGTGGCGGTGACCAATTATTCGCCCCGGGACGAAAAGATCTCAATCGCTCTCAAGGGAAGCGGCACAAGGCTGGCAAGCCGCGAACTCGTGGTCGCCGGCGAGAAGACGGCCACGGCGACGTTTGACGGATTTCCGGAGCATCCGAGTTACGAGGCCGAGATCGATGCGCGCGACGCCCTACCACTCGACAATCGGCGCTTCGCCGGCGCGCCCGCATCGCGCAATCTGCACATCCTTGCGATCACGCCGCGCCCGCAGTCAGTAAACAGTTTAAAATCCATCCCGGGTGTCAGCGTTGATGTCATTAACCCCGCCGAGTACGAAAAGTCCGAGCGCACCGGCTACGGTTTGGAGATATTCCATTTTGCTGCGCCTGGCGCGCTGCCGGAGAATCCAGCGCTCTTCATTCTGCCGCCCGAGAGCAGCCCTCTTGTTGACCTCGGCGCACCGATTAGCAATGTGCAGATTTCCAGCTGGCGCGAACCGCATGCGTTAACTCGATACATCAATTTTAGTCTGTTTCGCCCGACCTATGCCCGTCCTTTGAAGCCACAAACTGCCGGTGACGTAATTATCGAAACCCCGGGCGGCGCTCTGGCTTTCGCAGTAGAACGGCAAGGCGCGCGTTACCTAGCTCTGGGCTTCGATCCTCTGCCCTATCTGGGACGTGAGAACCTACCGATGTCGATTTTTACATTGAATTTTCTCGATTGGTTTTTTGAAAGCGGCGTCTCGAGAGGGCAGGCTACCGGAGAGCCAATTCCCCTGGGCGCGCTGCAACCTGGTGACTTTCTTATCGCGCCTGCGGGCAACAAAGTAGCGCTGAAACCGGGAAGTGTAAATTTCTTGGAAACCTTTCAGCAGGGAATTTATCAGCGCCAGCGCGGCCGCGAGATTGACGTCTATGCGCGTAATTTAGCGGATACAAATGAGTCCGATCTGCGAACGCCGTCGCCGATCGAACTCCATGACACAAGCAAGAGCTCAGGCAGCGCGTCGACATTGTTTACTTTCTGGCCCTATCTCCTACTAGCCTCGCTCTTGCTGTTTTTTATCGAGTGGTTCATCAACCCGCGCATGAGTTCGAGCAATCTCCGCCGCTTTTCCGGCCGCCCGGTGTCAATTCGATGAAAACTCTGCTCACCCATATCACCTTTGCCAAACCGTATTTTCTCTGGCTCATGCTCGCTTTGCCGCTTCTTTGGTTTCGCTTCCGCGACCGTCGCTTGCCGGTGCTGATCGCCCGGACGATTACTCTGGCGCTGGTGATCTTCACTCTCGCCGATCCGCAATCCACGAGCAAGGAATCACGCGACCAGGAGCGGCTTTTCGCCTACGACGTGTCAGACAGCATCCCGGCTACGATGCGGGATTGGATGAAAAAGTCGACCGGCATCATGCCGTCAACCAGCCACAACGATCGTGTCTTCGTTTTTGGCGCGTCCGCGCTCGAAGCAGCCAACTGGCGTGAGTTGTTGGATCAGGATAATTCCAAAACCGCCACCACAGACCCGTCGAAGACCAATTTGGAGAATCTTTTCAACCAGATTTTGACGCTCCCGGCCGCGCTGCGTAGTCTCTACTTGTTTACCGACGGCTGGGAAAACCAAGGAAATGCCGAGCGACTTTTGCCGGCACTCGCAGCCGCCGGCATTAAGGTTTACCCGATGCTGCCAACGGATCGTCCGGCGATCGCCAACGTCGCGGTCGCAAAACTGATGGCACCGACCGAGGGGAATAGCGGCGAAAGCGTAAACTTGAAAGCCGTGCTCGATAATCAGAACAACCGCCCGGTTGAAGGCACTCTGACGCTCACACGCAATGGCCAAGTCATTAAGACGGACGCGGTGAAATTGAATCCGGGAAGTCAAACCTTCGCGTACCAAACGATGCCGGGAGACAGTCCGCTGACCTCTTTTCAAGCGAGCTTTTCAGCCCGTGACGCGCGCACCGACCGCTATCCGTCCGACAATCACGCTGTCGCATGGGTGACCACGCGAGCTAAAAATAAGGTATTGCTCGTCAACGGCCAGAGCGGCTCAGGTCGGTACTTGGAAGAAATAATTAAACGACAAGGACTTGAGGTTACCGTACGCCGGCCGGAAACCGCACCGGCGCCGACCGGTTACAAGATCGTAATCTTTAACAATGCCGAGCGTGACCGTTTCGCCTCCGGATATCTAGCCTCGATCGAACGACATACCGCCGAAGGTAATGGATTTATAATGCTCGGCGCCGATGCCAGCTTTGCCCCGGCCAGTTATCGTCAAACGCCCATCGAAAATATTCTACCGGTGGAGCCAAAAGAGCCGCCAAAGCGACAAGAGAAAAACCGCGCGGTTGTCTTAGTGGTTGATAAGTCAGGTAGTATGCGCGACGACAACCGGATCATTTACGCCAAAGAGGCTGCCAAAGCCGTAGCACGGCAGTTGCGTGATATCGATCTGCTAGGAGTGGTCGGTTTCGATGACAGTCCCTTCGTGGTCGTCTACTTGGAAACCATGGCGCGACTGCGCGGCGTCGTCGACGCTCAAATCGATCGTCTCAAGCCTGGCGGCCAAACGTACTTTTTGCCCGCGCTGCTGGAAGCCAAACGCCAACTGGAACGGACCAACGCGTCAAGCAAGCACATCATTCTGTTAAGCGACGGAGTTACGCGCGGCAGCCAGGGCGAATTGGTCGATCTGGTCGGCATGATGAAAAACGACCTTAAGATCACTGTCTCCGCCGTGGCCCTCAGTTCGGAGGCGGATGTGCGCATCATGAAGCGAATCAGTCAATATGGCGGCGGTCTATTTCACCATGTCACGGACCCGTCGACTCTGCCTCAGATTGTCCTGGAGCAACTCCAAGATAAAACTAAGGACGAACCGGAAAAGGAAGGGCCATGGACACCGATCCAAGAGCGGGGTTCGGAGCTACTCGCCGGGTTCGGCGTACGAACCTATCCATCCGTGCTTGGTTTCATGGACACTGAACTCAAGAAAAATGCTCACCAGGACTTAACGATTGCCCGATCCGACCGCCGCTGGCCGCTAATGGCCTCCTGGCGGTACGGAAGAGGAAAATCCATTGCCCTGACAACCGATTTAGAGGGTCGCTGGAGTCGGAACTGGATTCAATGGAGCGGTTTACAAAGCTTCTGGGGCCATCTTTTGGATTGGCTGAATCCGCCGGAAGAGAACCTAATCCCAGCGCACGACATCAGGGTCAGTTACTCTGAAAACCGCACGGTCCTAGATCTATCGATCTACGACGAGGCCAGCGCCAACAGCCACTACCGATTCGCTATTAATGGAAACCCAACGAAAGCGCAGGGATATTTGACGAAATTAGCGCCCGGGCATTATCAAGCCGTCTTACCCATATCGCAACAGGGTGATTATCGGATTGATCTGGCGGAGGAGCGAGGTGGGCGTCGAATTCCATTTCCAGCCGTGGGATATACTCTCGCCTACGATTTGAATAGTGAGATACCGCGGTCGGAATTCAATAACCGTCTATTGTCTCGCATAGCGGAGGCTACTGGCGGTGAGATCAATCCGCAGTCGGTGCGGGCACAGACCCAAACCACGATCACAGAGACTTACGTACCCATCAAACAGCCTTTCATCATTCTTGCGTTCTGCCTGTTTCTTTTCGAGGTGGTGTTGCGAAAGTTTGCCTTTTCCGAGCCCGATTGAGGACTTTCCACGGTTCCGAAGAAACTCCATGGTTTCCTAATTCCTCGGTTTTTCGTTTGACAGGCCCGGCGAAACGATTTATTAGATGTAATCTTTGTTGACTATGCAGCCAGCGATACCCACCCCTCGGAGCAGCATCCCAGCGCATCAAAAGATTGCGCCAAAACCACTTATTATCGCCGGTCATATCAGGAAGTTAACCTGGCTTGCGACTTTCATCGCAGTCCTTATTATAAACTTGGTTCAGGCCCATGCCGCAAAGCAGAAAACTGTCCGCAAGGACGCTCCAAAAGGCAAATCTAATCCTGTAACCGTTCCTGTTCGCAAAACTGAAAACTCCCCAACGCCCAAAGTCTTGCTTCCCTCACCGTTTTCCCAGCCGTTAGACTCCCCGGATAAGTGGGAGCACATAACGCACCGCGTTCGTACCGGCGAGACGATCTCCGATATGCTCGGTCGGTACGGTCTCCAAACGGGGGAAAAACAACAGTGGGCTAGGTCCATGACACGAGATCTCGGTCGGCAGGTCTTGCCGACAGGAAGAGAAGTTCATCTCTATTTTTCCAAGCCGATATTTTTACGTCGAAACCGAGTTGCTCCGGGGCCGCTAAAAGCTATGGAAGTGGATCAAGACGATGCGTCGACTTTGACTTGGGAAAAAGGGATAAAGGGCATTCTCTTCCAGAAGCGCGAAAAGCCCTATGACGTCGAAGTAAAAACGGTTAGCGGATCGGTTGATACCTCGCTGTTTGAAGATGCACACAGGGCCGGAATCCAACCCGCTCTGCTTTCCCAACTTGCTGACATCTTTACTTGGGACATTGATATCGAGAAGGAAATTCATAAAGGCGATACGTACAAGATTCTTTACGAACAACGCAGCCGCAAGGGTCAGGAAACCAAATCAGCGCTTCGCATCTTAGCGGCTGAGCTCATCAATGCCGGCCAAAAACTAACCGCGGTCTATTTCGAAAAACAGAAGGGGCAGGGAAACTACTATAACCTCGAAGGGCGCAGCCTGGCGCGCTCTTTCTTGCGCTTTCCATTAGAATTTACCAGCATTACATCGCATTTCACGGACTCGCGATTCCATCCGATTTTAAAGACGAATTTGCCGCATACCGGGGTCGATTTCGCGGCCCAGCGGGGCACCCCGGTTCGTGCGGTCGGAGACGGCGTGATTAACGACGCAGGTTGGAACGGGTCGTATGGGAAGGCTATCGAGATCAAGCACGACACAACCTATATGAGCCGGTATGCCCATCTCGACAGCTTCGCGGTGGGCATCCATTCCGGCGTAACCGTGACCAAGGGGCAGATTATCGGTTATGTCGGTTCGACCGGCAGAAGCACTGGCCCACATCTTCACTTCGAGTTATATAAAGACCAGCAATTCATCAATCCGCTCAGCGTCGATTTTCCTGCCGAGGATAGTATTGAACCGGCATTGCAAAAGATCTTTGAAAACCAGACGCAAACGTACCTCGTCGAGCTTTCGACGGCGCCGCAATCTTAGCGGTTACGTTCAAGTTAGCCCCCGTCTCGCCCACAAAATCATACATATCCAGCCGCAACGCAGGCCATATTGGCGCGTTGGCATTATCATCGCCCGTACAGTAATAACAATCGTGCACCTTGTGCGCGGGTTTGGAAGTTATTCGGGCATCTCCCGGAGACAAAATCATCTATTTCAAACCGTTTTAAAGAGCGAGCTGTCCTGATTAAATCAGCTAAATCATCACTGTGAGAAAATTGATTCTGCTCCTTGCAAGCGGTGGCGGTATTGGGTTTTCGCCGTTTCTTCCAGGGACTTTAGGAACCCTGGCCGCTATTCCCGTGGCGCTCGCTATAAACGGGCTTGCGGTAGGGCATCCCCTCGCTGCCTTAACAGGTCTAGTCGGGTTGATATTGTTTGCGGTCTGGTTGTCGGATCAAGCGGCAAAAATACTGGGGCTGAAAGACCCGCAAATTATAGTCATAGACGAGATCGCTGGTTTTGCCGTAGCCGCTTTTCTCACCAGTGCGCTCCCAGGTTTAATCGTTGCATTTGTCTTATTCAGATTTTTTGATATTGCAAAAGTGTATCCGGCGTCGAGGTTCGAATCGCTCCCTGGGGGCGCTGGCATCGTCCTGGACGATATCATGGCTGGTCTTTATACTTTTCTCATCGTGCGCGTACTCTCGTACGCGAGCTTGATATGATCCAAACCGCGGTCATTCTGAGTACAGGCGATGAACTCACCACGGGTAAAGTCGTCGATACCAATTCAACCTTTATCGCAGACCGTCTGTTTTCCATCGGCGTCAAAGTCGGCGCCGTGTTAAAGGTCGGTGACGACCGAGAAAGGCTTTTGTGGTCATTACGTCAGGCTTGCGAGTTGGGCGATGTGATCATCGGCACAGGCGGCCTCGGGCCCACGGCCGATGATCTCACCACGGAGCTGGTCGCAGAATTTCTCGGCAGAAAGCTCACCATGAACCACGCCGTCGCCGACGCTCTCAAAAAGCGCTTCGCAGCGCGCGCCATCGCTTGGACGCCGAACAATCTCAAACAGGCTTGTTTTCCTGACGCGGCGATTATCATTCCCAATCCGGTGGGCACCGCGCCCGGGTTCCGAGTAGCAGTGAGCCAAGGCAAAAGTCTCATTTGGCTTTCCGGCGTGCCGCAGGAAATGATCGCCATGTTCAATGAAACGGTCATGGCGTGGATCACCACGGAGCGCGGCAAAGACAGTGAAATTTTCTCCTGCACGTTTAAGATCCACGGCCTTACCGAGTCGAAGTTGGACGACCTCGTAAGACCCGTCGATCTCGGATCGCAAGATAAGCTCTCTTTTCGCGCCCATTATCCGGATTTGACCTTGCGCTTAACAGCGAGCGGTGGCAAAGCGCAAGAAAAAGACTTCGTCGAGCGCTGTGAACAAATCCGCCGCGTCCTCGGCTCGCATATTTACGCCGAAGGTGACGTGACGCTGGAAGAAAGAGTCGGCCGACTGCTCCTGGAGAAAGACCAGACACTGGCTTTAGCAGAGTCGTGCACCGGTGGCTTGATTAGCCATCGCATTACCCGGATCGCCGGCAGCTCCGCCTACTATTACGGCGGCGCGGTAACCTACTCCAATGAAGCGAAAGTGAAATTTCTCGGAGTCAAGCCGGCAACTTTGGAAAAATATGGCGCGGTCAGCGAGCAAACAGCGCTGGAAATGTCCGCTGGTATCAAGGAGAAAACCGGCGCGAGCGTCGGTCTGAGTGTCACTGGAATCGCGGGACCCAGCGGCGGCAGCCCTGAAAAACCCGTGGGCACGGTTTGGCTCAGCATCGCCCGGCACCAAAGTCACGAAGCCCGGCTCTGCCAATTTCACGGCGAGCGCGAGCGCATTATTCTCGGTACCTCGCAGGCCGCGCTCAACTGGCTGCGTCTCGCCCTTCTAGATTAACCGTGATCCGCGCCTTTATCGCCATCGATCTTGATCCTCAAGTCATCGACACAATATGTCACACAATCGACGGCCTCAGACCACGAATTCCCGCTATCCGGTGGGTCTCGAAAGCGAATCTGCATCTCACAGTCAAATTTCTCGGTAACGTCGAAGAAGCGCAAATCGAACCCATCGGCGCGGCGCTTGCTGCCGCGTTTCGCCCCTTTCCGCGCTTCGCCATAAATGCTAAAGGTTTAGGAGTATTTCCCGACTTGAGACGACCGAGAATTTTGTGGGTTGGATTAACGGGCAATGAGTTAGCGCGGCTGGCAACGACGGTCGAGTCAGCGTTGCTGCCGTTGGGTTTTGCGCCGGAGAAAAGAAGCTTCACGCCCCATTTAACGATTGGCCGGTGGCGCCAATTTGATCGGCCGCCGCTAACCTTAGAACAAGAACTGGAGCACTGGCAGCATTACGAGTTTGGTCGTTCAACCGTCGACCAGGTAATCCTATTTCGGAGTGTGCTCAAACCCGAGGGAGCAGTTTACACCCGGCTTCAAACAGTAACGCTGAAGAGCGGCATGTGAAGGAGGCAGGAGATGGATGCGAATCGAGAGAAGGCGATTGACTTGGCTGTAAGCCAAATTGAACGGCAGTTTGGCAAAGGTGCGATCATGAAGCTCGGCGAGGGGGGCGTGGTCAAAGACGCCCCGGTGGTCTCGACCGGGTCCCTCGGACTCGATATCGCTCTCGGCATTGGCGGCGTACCGCGTGGCCGAGTCGTGGAAATCTACGGCCCCGAATCCTCCGGCAAGACGACGCTGGCGCTCCAAATCGTTGCCGAAGCGCAGAAACTCGACGGCCTCGGTGCTTACATCGATGCCGAGCATGCCTTGGACTTGGGTTACGCAAAGAAACTCGGCGTTAAGACCGACGATCTTCTAGTCTCGCAACCGGACCACGGCGAACAAGCTTTGGAAATTGCCGAAACCCTGGTGCGCAGCGGCGCTATCGATGTTTTGGTCATCGACTCGGTTGCGGCCCTGGTGCCAAAGGCGGAAATCGAAGGAGAGATGGGCGATGCGCATATGGGCCTGCAGGCGAGACTGATGTCGCAAGCGCTGAGAAAATTGACCGCGACGATTGCGCGGTCCCATACCGTGGTGATCTTCATCAATCAGATTCGCATGAAGATCGGCGTGATGTTCGGCAACCCCGAAACCACCACCGGCGGCAACGCGCTTAAGTTCTACGCTTCAGTTCGAATGGATATCCGCCGCATCGGCGCGCTCAAAGACGGCGACAATATCGTCGGCGGACGCACCCGTGTAAAGGTCGTGAAGAACAAGATGGCGCCGCCGTTCAAAGAGGCGGAATTCGATATCCTTTACGGAACTGGTATTTCCCGAGACGGCGAAATCGTCGACCTTGGCAGCGAGATAGCCATCGTCGAAAAAAGCGGCGCCTGGTATTCCTATGGCGGGGAACGGATCGGTCAAGGGCGGGAAGCAGCAAAGCAATTTCTCAGGGATCACCCGGAGACCGCGGACGAGATCATGACCAAAGTGATGGAAAAAACCGGGGTTAAACGGGTCGCGCCTGACTCTCCTGCAGCCAGCGCCGCGGCCGCTCCGGACAAAAAAGAAAAAGGCAAAGGCAGGTAGTTTTCAAAGCTTATTCTGGCTCCAAAGAAAGATAGAACCGAATCCGAGTCACCCGGCTCGGAAGCAGATGCGCTTCAGCTAGCGCTGCGCTACTTGGGATACCGTTCACGTAGCGAAGCCGAGGTTCGACAATATCTGCTCCGACGGGGTTACTTGCCTGCCACCGACAAGGTGATCGAAAAACTTCGTACATCGCATTATCTGGACGACGAGGCATTCGCCCGAAACTGGGCGCTGGCGCGAGCCCAAAACAACGGTTACGGCCCCAAGCGAATCGACCAGGAATTGAGAAGCAAAGGCATCGACCAATCCCTAATCCGCGAGGCAATGCGTGACACCTTCGATCAAGTGGACGAAGCCGAGCGGGCGAAGCGGCTTTTGGCAAAACGATTCAAAAGCGAAGATCTCACGGAGCCTAAAGCATTGCGCCGCGCCGCAGCTTATTTGCAGCGCCGCGGCTACGGCGGCAAAGTGATATTCGATCTGCTGCGCTATTCGATAGAAGAAGATTAACAGAAGAGTTATGTTGACCGGAAACCAAATACGCAAATCTTTTTTGGATTACTTCGCCGAACGAGACCATACGGTCGTGCGAAGCTCGTCTCTAGTACCCGACAAGGACCCGACCCTGCTCTTCACCAACGCGGGGATGGTTCAGTTCAAAAACGTTTTTCTAGGCCAGGAGCGTTTGCCCTTCGCGCGCGCCACGAGCGCGCAAAAGTGCTTGCGCATCAGCGGCAAACACAATGATCTCGAAGCCGTCGGTCGCGATACCTATCATCACACCTTTTTCGAGATGCTCGGCAATTGGTCCTTCGGCGATTATTATAAAGCCGAAGCGATCGAGTGGGCATGGAATCTACTCATCAAGGAATGGGGCCTGCCCAAGGACAGACTCTACGCGACCGTTTACCTCAACGACGATGACGCCGAGCGCCTGTGGGCGAAGATCAGCGGTCTGCCCGCCGAACGCATCAGCCGCTTCGGTGAGAAGGAAAATTTCTGGGAAATGGGCGAGACTGGTCCCTGCGGTCCATGCAGCGAAATTCATCTGGATCGCGGGCCCGAAGCGTGCGATCGGCAAGATGTGCCGGGACACGAATGCCGGGTCAACGGCGACTGCGCGCGCTACATCGAGCTGTGGAATCTGGTTTTTATCCAATACAACCGCAAAGAAAATCGCGACCTGGAAGATCTACCGTCGAAACATGTCGATACCGGCATGGGGCTCGAGCGCATCACAGCCGTGCTGCAGAACGTGTTGTCGAATTACGACATCGATTATATGCGCACGCTGACCGCGACGACCGAGCGACTCGCCGGCAAGAAATATGGCGTGGATCCTGCGGCAGACATTTCCTTTCGGGTAATCGACGATCACGCCCGTGCCGTCAGTTTTCTAATCGCCGACGGCGTCATGCCGAGCAATGAGGGGCGCGGCTATGTCTTACGTCGGCTGCTACGCCGCGCCGCGCGCCACGGGCGCTTGATCGGCCTAGAACAACCCTTCTTGCATGAAGTCGCCAAAACCGTTGCGGCGGTGATGGGTGACGCCTATCCTGAACTGCGCGCCGAAGAGCAGCGCATTCGTGAAGTCATTCGCACCGAGGAGGAACGCTTCGATGAAACTCTGGAGAAGGGACTCGCACTGCTCGAAGAGGCCACGGCAAAACTCAAAGCACAAAACCAGCAAGTGCTGTCCGGTGACGTCGCTTTCCGTCTCTACGACACTTTTGGGTTTCCGCTCGATTTGACCGAAGATATTCTGCGCGGCGAATCCATGGCCGTCGACCAGCCTGGCTTCGAGAAACTGATGCAGGAACAGCGCGCGCGCGGGCGCGAAGCGCGCGAATCCACCAGCATGGAATCCAAGATCCAGCTCGACCGGCAAGTCCGTTTCATCGGCTATGATCGGCTCGAGGGAGAATCCTCCGTGCTGGCCATATATGGCAACGGCGCCGGTCTAAACGAAGCGGTAGAGGGAGATGAGATCGAGTTGCTCACTGCCGAGACACCTTTCTACGGCGAATCGGGCGGTCAGATCGGCGATCGCGGGACGATCACTACCGCACGCGGCGATATTATCGAAGTCTTCGACACACACCATCCCACGCCCCAACTCACGGCGCATCGTTCGCGAGTCAAAAAAGGCCGTGTCCAGGTCGGCGACAGGGTCCAATTGGCAGTCGATCCCAAGCATCGTCAAAAGATCAGGCTCAATCATTCGGCGACGCATATTCTGCACTCGGTGTTGCGGCGGGAATTAGGACAGCATGTCCGTCAAGCCGGTTCGTTGGTTACGCCGGAACGACTGCGCTTCGACTTCAATCACAACGGCGCTATCGCCGATGAGCAACTCGCGCTGATCGAGACGAGTGTCAATCAGCATATTCGCGAAGATGCCGGCGTTTCCATTCAGGAAGTCAGTTACGACGAGGCGATCCGCCACGGCGCGCTCGCCTTTTTTGGCGACAAGTATGGCGATCGTGTGCGGGTGGTCCAAATAGGTGATTTTTCCACCGAGCTTTGCGGCGGCACTCACGTGCGCGCCTCCGGAGAGATTGGAATATTCAAACTCCAATCCGAAGGCGGCGTCGCCGCGGGAGTGCGGCGCGTCGAGGCGTTCACCGGCCAGGGCGCCTTGGATTTGATTCACAACTATGAACAGCGGCTTAAGGAGATCGGCAACCTGGTGCGCGGCAGCGCCGATGACGCCGTGGACAAAGTCAAGAAACTTTTAGAACGCCAAAGAGAGCTCGAGAGGGAAATCGAGAAACTGCGCGGCCAATTTGAAAAAGACCAGATCCCTGAATTGCTGGCGAAGCAAAGTTCCGTAAACGGAACAAAGTTTTTGATCAGCCAGGTCGACGGCGTCGACGCCAAGCAACTGCGGGATATCGCCGACCAGCTCAAAGAAAAAATCGGCTCCGGAATCGTGGTGCTCGCAAGCGTCGGCGAAGCGAACGTAAATCTGGTCGCCTCGGTTAGCAAGGAACTGACCAAGCGCTACCATGCCGGCAACATCATCAAAGAGCTCGCCGGGATAGTCGGCGGCGGCGGCGGCGGACGGCCGGAATTCGCTCAAGCCGGCGGCAAAGAGCCGGCGAAGATTGCCGCCGCGCTAAAACGCGCCGAAGAACTGATTCGTGAGGCCAAATGATTTCCCGGCAGTCGAATTATTTGTTGGTTCTCAGGAGATTGTCGCAAAGTTTTTCCGGAACGGATTTTTGAGAGCAGCGAAATAGCGTGTTACAGATTCGCTCTAATAAAATCGTCGAACATACTACCGGCTTCTGCGACATCATCGACATCACGCCTAAGCTTCGCGACGAAATTCAAAAAGAAAACATCCGCAAAGGTTTACTCACGATCTTTGTGTCGGGCTCGACCGCGGCCGTCGCCACGATCGAGCATGAACCGGGATTGATTCAAGACCTGAAGGAATTCGTCGAGCGACTGATCCCCTCCGATCACCGCTACCATCACGATGATCGCTGGGGCGACGATAATGGTTTTTCCCACCTGCGCGCGGCACTGTTCGGTCCGTCGGTCGCGATTCCCATCGAGAACGGTCAGCCTTGTTTAGGCACTTGGCA
>WNFR01001228.1_pt1 | contig 26591 bp, 23 predicted proteins | sample 5400221 | NCBI WGS metagenome assembly WNFR01 (sample SAMN13153357, study PRJNA577476) | soil metagenome | isolation source: 40 cm soil under Madrone tree | place: USA:California | collected 2016-06-14
TGGAGCGTCACGATGTCAGCGCGGCCAACTGGTATCCGGAACTGGTGCGACTCTCCTCGTACCCGGTGGAAGAAGTGCGCAACACGGATGCATGGCTGATGGGACTGGATACTTCGTATGCGGCTTTCCACGAAACGCTCTTGAAAATGTTGCAAGACTCCTCAACCATTGTCCGAGGAAACGCGGCGTTGTCTCTTGTACGCTTTGCCGACGCGTCAGGTCGAGCACAGATTGTCGCCCTATTGCAGCCCGCCAGAATCGTCGCTCCAAGTGCGGGCCTTGTCGTTGACGCCGACCACGTCGGGACCTCTATCCATCGAGGCGGCCTGATTGCGAAATTACGGGACGGTCAAACCACGACGGACGTGCGCTCACCCATCAGCGGGCGCATTCGTACGCTTTCGATCACTAAGGGTACAAGCGTAGCTGCAGGAACCGAAGTGGCCACCCTTGACCCTGGCGTCGAACAAATCTGGGAGGCGCTGCGGGCGCTCTATCTCGTCGGCCAAGCCGCGGATCTGCCGCTCATCCGCATCTACCAACGCGACTCTCCTGAAATCCCCGATCGGATCCGCCAGCAGGCTCAATTAACTGAGAGAGCGATTCACCAAAGGGCCGCAAAACAACCCTGACCAGTTGTTCTTCATTTTTTGATGTAGGGCCCGTTTAGGCTAGTTAGCCCCAGCTTCCGAGCTCAGTAGGACATCGCCCCAACGACTTTTTCCACCTCGGCGATATCCACCATGACGATGGCATCCCAGGGGCAGCCATCCAGGAAGCACCCGTCCGGCCCTTTGCTCAAGCATTTTTTGCACCCGATGCAGAGGATCGGATCTATCTGGATGCGGCCAAACGGCGGATGATCCTCATCCGGCACCCAAAACATGCAATCTTCCACAGGACAATATTCCACACACGCGGGCGAACCCGCGCAACCCGTGCAGCATTCGGTGATCACAGCAAGTTCTTTCGGTTTTTTCTTGCGAGGGGTAGTGATCCCCTTGGAACGCGGCTCGTGCTTCAATGCGTCGGGGACCATCCCGGCGATGCGAGTGGTTTCGGACTCGGCAGCCATGGTCGGATTATAGCCTCGCTTCCAGCGATTTGTAACAACCGCTCTGAAGTTGAACAGCGATTTTCTACCGCTGCGCCTATCCGCAAACTCGGATCTGCGGAGGTGCGAAGTCAGCTGGTGCGTCTTCTGTTTTCAGCTTTTCCTGCCATTCGCTAATTTCTTCGCAAAGCGATGCAACTGCGATGCCTTCGAAGGAATCCGGATATGGCTCAAGCCGGTGAATTGCAGTCTGCATCAATGACGCAGCGCCTCGTGAGTTACCGCGCTGGAAGTGGTGGAGAGCCGCTGCCAGTTGAATCAACGCCTGTAAGAAAGCCTTCGGTGGCCCTTTTGTCACCAGCCACACGCTCTCCCAATGCTCATGGGCCGCAAAGAACTTTCGCGAACGGTAACAACTTAGGCCTTCGGCAAGTTCACCTTGCGCCCAATCGAGTGTCATTAAACCCAGCTCATTGCATGTGCGGGCTTCCAAATTTTGACACTGTTGCAGACGCTTCGCATACACGAGACCCGTCGGAACTGCGAACTGCCCAAAATCGCGCAAGTCGGTCAGGACTTACAAAATTCGCGTGTAGGGAAACCGTACTAATATATTGGACTCGTAATACACCTCTTTTTGAGAGGATTTCATCAATTGGTTGAAGAGCTTCAAAGGCACATTATAAAATTGGAATACCTTCCCGCTGACAAACTCGATCTCGAGAGTCTCCGATCCCTCTTCGTACCCAACCTGCGCTATTCCCGGTGATCCGACAGTGGTTCGGTTCATGTTGAGAGAGCCTCCTTTCGCCGGAGAGACGCCCTGAACAGGCTGATACTCTAATCCCCATCTCGTCACAACCTTTGTCCCCAGCTGCGACTGATGGGTGGACATCACTCCCTGGTCGTGGCCCAATTAGGCGCATACTAACACAAAGTCAAATCCTCGCCGGATCTTTTTCCGCCTGATTCTGGTGCGACCGGACTCAATCGCCGTCATCCGTGCCCTCCGCTCAATTCTCGAATAACATTGCCGACAAAGCTCTTGGCATCACCGAAAAGCATCAATGTTTTGTCCAGGTAATACAGCGGATTTTCAATACCCGCGAAGCCCGCACCCATGCTGCGCTTGATGACCATGACGGTTCGCGCCTTATCCACGTCAAGGATCGGCATGCCGTAGATGGGGCTGCTTGCCTCGGTCCGCGCCGCAGGGTTCGTCACGTCATTGGCTCCGATCACCAACGCCACATCCGTTTGCGCGAAATCGCCATTGATCTCGTCCATGCTGAGAAGTTTGTCGTAGGGAATGTCGGCCTCGGCAAGCAGGACGTTCATATGCCCGGGCATGCGCCCGGCAACGGGGTGAATTCCAAATTTCACATCGATACCCCGCTTGTTCAGCGCATCGCAGAGTTCACGCACTTTGTGTTGCGCCTGTGCCACTGCCATTCCGTATCCCGGCACGATCACGACTTTGTTAGCCGCCGCAAGAATTGCGGCCGCCTCTTCGGCAGTCGCGCTGCGCACAGGCTTAGCTTCTGCTTTTCCTGCGACCGCTGCTTGCTCTTGTCCAAACGCGCCGAACAACACGTTCGTGAACGAGCGATTCATCGCTTTGGACATGTTTACCGAAAGGATGAATCCCGACGCGCCATCGAGAGCCCCCGCCACGATCAACAGTTTGCTATCGAGAACAAATCCCATCGCGGCGGCTGACAGGCCGGCATACGAATTCAAAAGCGAGATTACTGTGGGCATGTCCGCGCCGCCGATGGGCACGATCATCATCACGCCGAAAATCAACGGAATCACGATGATCAGCGGGAACAGCGACATACGCGAAGAATCAAGGACCAGTAACACCGCAACGATAATTGCGATTCCAAGCAGCGAAAGATTGACCAGGTTCTGTCCCTTATAGGTGATCGGCCTTTGCGGCAGAATTTCCTGCAGCTTGCCTGCGGCCATCAAGCTACCGGTCAATGTCAGCGAACCCAAAATAATTTCCAGCGAGAGCACCGCCATCATGAATTTTGGAACAGCAGGCGCGCGCAAATAAAATTCCGCGGTGCCAACCAGCGTTACGCACAATGCGCCAAACGCGTGGCTCAGTGCAGTCCGCTGGGGCACGGCGGTCATTTGCACAAAGCCGAGGGGAACACCGATGACTGTGCCTAGCACCAGCGCAGCCGCGATCCAGGTGTAATCCACTATGCCGTGATGCAGAAGAGTTCCAGCCACGGCGAGAAGCATGCCGATTTCGCCGGCCCGTACGCCGCGCCGAGCGCTGGCCGGGGAACTCAGCCATTTCAACGACAAAATAAACAGCATCGCAGCGATCAAATAGATCGTTTCGAGAAGAAGTTGGCTGTTCAGGAGCGCTCTCATGCTTTTTTCGACCCGCTGGCCTTGAACATTTTGAGCATGCGATCGGTGATGAGAAATCCGCCAACGATATTGCTGGTAGCCGCAACGATGGCAATGGTGCCGAGAACCTTGGCCAACGTCGCATGATGTTCGTGAAGTTCGCCGGCCAGGATGATTGCTCCGACGACTGCGATGGCGTCGAGAGCGTTGGTCAACGACATCAGCGGTGTGTGAAGAAGCGGAGAGACACGGCGAATCACTTCAAACCCGATGAACGCCGCAAGCATAAAAACATACAAACTCGCTAACAAATCCAACTTCATTTGCTTCAGGCTCCCTTCGACTCCGCCGCAAGCTCCGGCAATCCCAAATATTCGCGGACCCGCGCGTTCACGATTTCGCCGTTTCGCGTCAGCAGCGTCTCCCGGTGAATCTCATCCGCCTCATTGAATTGCAAGTTTCCGTCCTTGACCAAATTCAGCAAAAATGCTGTGAGGTTGCGCGCGTACATCTGGCTCGCGTGATAGGGAACAGTGGAGGCCAAATTGAACTGCCCGATAATCGTTACGCCATGTTCCACGATGGTTTCGCCGCCGCGCGTCAGTTCGCAATTTCCGCCGCGCTCCGCGGCAAGATCCACGATCACCGACCCAGGTACCATCCGCGCTATCATCTCTTTCGTAACCAGTACTGGTGATTTTTTTCCGGGGATCACTGCCGCCGTAATTACAATGTCATTTGCCGCGACGGCATCGCCAAGCAGTTCGCGCTGCTTGCGGTAGAACTCCTCGCCCTGCGCTGTCGCATAGCCGCGCGCATCCTGCGCATCCTTTGCTTCGATCGGCAGTTCCACAAATCGCGCGCCCAAGCTCAGCACCTGTTCTTTGGCCGCGGGACGTACATCGTACGCGGACACGACCGCTCCAAGCCGCCGCGCCGTCGCTATTGCCTGTAACCCCGCTACGCCGACGCCGATAATCAACACTCTGCCTGGAGTAATCGTTCCCGCCGCGGTCGTCAACATGGGGAAAATACGCGGCAGCGTGTCGGCCGCCAGTACCGCTGCCTTGTATCCAGCGAGGGTCGCCATGGACGAGAGCGCGTCCATGCTTTGCGCACGCGTGGTGCGCGGCATCAGCTCGACGGAAAAAGCAGTTACTCCACAGGCCGCAACTTCCCGCAATGTTTCACGCGCGCCGAACGGCCGCAGAAATCCCACCAGCGTTTGGTTAGGACGAAAGTATGGAAGATCAGCTTTGCCCGTTCTGTCATTCGAACCGTGACAGAGCACTTGCACAACAATATCCGCTGTACGAAAAACTTCCGCGCGTTCCGAGAGAATTTTCCCTCCCTTTGCAGAGTACTCGGCATCGAGATAGCCGGCGTACATCCCCGCCCCCGCCTCGATTACAACTTCCAGTCCGGCTTTGGTTAGATTGGGGATAATCGCAGGCACTAGCGCAACGCGCCGCTCCCCTGGATAGCTCTCGCAGGGAACCCCAACGATCATGTACCCTCCTCAAGACTCGTGAATCCGTGGCTAAATCTCGTTCCAGCAGCTTACTCGGCCGATGCTTCATTCCCCGGGATAAAACACGGCTCTCAAACATGGAGCCCTTCGCATGCGGTTCGCCCAGTTTCCACTTGAGACAGCGAACCGGCGGAATTGTACACCCGATTGTCTGGTCAAGTGATAGGCATCCACGGCGAGCACGGCGAGCTGAGCGTGAGTCGGATAGGCTAGCGCTGGGCTATCGCGGTTCAGCAGACTCTGACTTGCGATAAGCGAATGCCATCGGAGATAGAAAGACCTCCCGCGCTCGTTCCGAGTCCACTTTGCAAACAGTCATAGCAACCCACGGTGATTGGGGACACTTTGTACGATTTGCGTTGTACAATCGCGCTGCAATGTGCGGGGTGGCAGATATATGACGAATCCTGGGCATTTCGTGGCGGTAATTGGCGGTGCGATTTCAGGCTCGGTGGCGGCGGAGATTCTGGCGGATCACGGAATTCGAGTCGCCGTGTTCGAACAGAACACGCGGCCTTACGGCAAGATCGAAGACGGTCTGCCGCGTTGGCACGTCGAGCAGCGCAAACAGGAATACGCCCGAATCGACGCGCGGATGAAGAAGCCGAATGTGTATTTCATCCCCTCTAGCAAGCTGGGCCGAGATTTCAATCTCCCCCAGCTTTTCGAGTGGGGCTTTTCGGCGGTGATTCTCGCCAATGGCGCGTGGCGCGACCGAGAATTGGGGGTGCCGGAAGCAGAGCAGTACGTCGGCAAGGGCCTCGTTTACCAGAATCCCTTTATCTACTGGTACAACCACAAGAACGAAAAGGACTATCTCGGACCGCGTTATGAAACGCCCGACGAGGCCGTGGTGGTGGGCGGCGGGCTGGCGTCCATTGACGTTGTCAAGGTGTTGCAGCTCGAAAACTACGAACGTGCCTTGAGGGCTCGCGGCATTGAGACCAGTATGCATGAGCTGGAAAAAGGTGTTCCGGAGGGATGCAAAGCGCACGGCATCAAGCCGGAGGAGTTGGGCGTAAAGGGTTGCCTCTTAATTTATCGCCGACGCGAACAGGACATGCCGCTGGCGCAACCACCCGACAACGCGACGCCCGAGCAGACCGCCAAAACGGAAATGGTTCGGCAGAAAATGTTGCGCCTGGCGCGCGACAAATACCTGTTTCGCATCCAGGATCGCAGGCTGACGACCGGGATCATCGTGGAAAATGGACGGCTCGCAGGGTTGAAGGTGGTTGAAACGAAAATCGAGGGCCGCAAGGCTGAGCCGATCCCCGGCTCGGAACACGAACTCCGCGCGCCGCTGGTCGTTTCTTCAATCGGCTCGGTGCCGGAGAAACTTTCCGGGATCAACATGAATGGTGAATACTACACATTCGCCGGCAAGGATGTGCCGCGGTACACCGCTATGGACCGCGTATTCGGGGTCGGAAACGTCGTCACCGGACAGGGAAACATCCGTGTGTCGTTGGTGCATAGCCAGAAAGTGACCAAGCGCGTGGTGGATTGCATGACGAGCAACTACGGAAACGCTGCAGCGGGAGCCGGCAGCGCTGAACAAGTTGCGAGTGCCGTGGACGCCATTGGCAAGCAGATGGAAGTGATCCCACGGCTTTCAGACCACCAGATGGCGGAGGTGGAACGCCAAGTTCATGTCCTGCAGCAAAAAGCGGGCTTCACTTCCGACTACGACTCCTGGATTGCCAAGGCGACTCCACCCGATCTTGAATAGATCGTATTCCTGCGGGCGTCAATTCGCCCTGCGGCACGAGATCGATGAAAAATTCGAGTCCCTGCTCACACGGCGAAGACACGATCGAATACGCACGCTCAATTCTCTTGTCCCCGTGGTCCCCCCCAGCGTCGAGTATTGTCCAGCTCTGAACTGGAATGCTCCCCCGGATCCACGCGGATCACCCACAGATCCTCCGAGAAATCACGCCATTCCAGAATTCGTGCCGTATAGTGTTTGTGCGATGCAGGAACCATACTCGTCTTCCTCCATCACTGCGTCGCCCGTCTCAAAAAGGATCGGGGGAACGAACCTCGATCTATCGTCCCACTTAGCGTCGCGGCATCAATGTGGCAGAACGACTTCTCAAAGAGGCTTTGACTGCGAGTTCCCTGCCTGACGGTGTACTGTCCGTCGATGAATTTCACCACCTGCTTGAAGGCATGGCAGAGGGATCGGAAAAGCTGCCGAATTTGCCAGCGGAAAGCTTCTCGCGCGAAAGCTTCTATGAGGACCGGCTAGATGGCGGGGACGGCGTACCTCGTCGATAGCAACATCCTTTCTCCGGTGGGTCAAGCCGAACCACAGCGATTATCCTCTCGTAGTCTCCTCAATTGATGTCATTCTTCGACGAGACGGCGAGCTTTGCTATACGTCGCGGAATGTCGGCGAATTCTGGAACACGTGTACTCGCCCCCTCGACCGCAACGGCTACGCTCTTTCCCCTCGAGAAACGGACCGGCGAGCAAAACTCTTCGAAGAGAAGCTGCGACTGCTCCCCGACAGCCTGGCGGTCCACGCAGAGTGGCGCAAACTCCTTGACGTTTGCCCACTCGCTCGCTTCCTAACCTACTGACAGTTCACACAATATGGCGGAAGCGTGTGGGAGTTCAGTCGATCCCTCCGCAATCTTGTCAATTCCCTGGACGAACTCGATACACTGGGCGTGGTCGGAACGTCCCTGGCGACCGTCCAGCGATGTGTTCGCGTCAGTCGAACGCGCGATGGTGAATGACCATGCCGGACGCGCACAGCGTGGACTCGAACCTCCAACCCGTTGATTTCTCCAGATACTAGACCGTTTGATTCGTAAGCTTCTTATCTGCGTCATAGGTCACGATATTGCACGGTGTTCGGGGGGTTCTGTTCTCGATCTGTTCTCTACTTTGATCAGGTAATCGCATCATATTTTTTGCGCGCAACTCGAGCCGACCACGATTGACACGTGAGGGTTTCGTGGTGGACAGACGTGATTAACTTTATTTTCAATTAACGATAGCGTTTAATCACTTGGCACGCCATAAGCTGCAATGTTCGCGAACTGGGGTTGTCTGGCTGTGGCCACTGTGTGGTTGCGTTGACTTGCCCGAACATCGCCACTACTATCACTCACAAAATCACCGCGTCGCTGACAAACTCGAAACATTTTTGCAAGGAAGGCGGTCTTACCATGCAAACCAAAAACATAATCCTGCTCGGCCTGACACTTTTCTCTTTCGCCGCAGCGCTGAAGTCCGGCTCCTTTGCCGACAGTGACAAAAAGCCCGCGGAAGTGACCGAGGCGCGCGTTAGCGCCGACGCATCGGTTGGCGCCAACTGGATGATCAACGGCCGCACTCACGATTCCACGCATTTCAGCCCGCTGAAGCAAATCGATGACAAGAACGTAAATCAACTGGGTCTCGCTTGGTACCTGGACATCGAGGGACAGATGGGCGTGGTTTCCGAGCCGATCGTGGTCGACGGCATTGCCTACGTGAGCGCACCGCTTTCCAAGATCTATGCGGTGGACGCAGCCACGGGAAAACTGCTCTGGAAATTCGATCCGCATGTCCGCCTGAATCTTGCACTGAATGGTTCGTACTCCGCGCGAACCAACGGCGGTGTGGCCGCGTGGGAAGGCAAGGTGTACGTAGGAACGGGCGATTGCCGGCTAGTGGCGATCGATGCGGCGAGCGCCAAGCAAATCTGGGAAGCAACGGTGTGCGACCCTCTCCAGACCGGCATTACCGGCGCGCCGCATGTCGCGCGCGGAAAAATCGTGATGGGCTTCAACGGCTCGGACGACGCGGTGCGCGGCGCGATCGCCGCCTACGATGCGGATACAGGAAAAGAACTGTGGCGCTTTTGGACCGTACCTGGCGATCCATCCAAGCCATTCGAATCGAAAGCGTTGGAAATGGCTGCCAAGAGCTGGACCGGCGAAGGCGGCTGGCGCACCGGCGGCGGCGACGTATGGAGCGCAATCACCTATGACGAATCGGACAATCTGGTGATTTTCGGGACCGCTGGCGCCGGCGCTGACTACGGTGAACTCGCAGCGGTGAAAGCCGGCGGCGAAAAACTTTTCTCGCAATGCATTGTTGCGGTGAACGCCGATACCGGCGAGTACGTCTGGCACTATCAAACCGGCACCGAGGGAGTGCACTCCGAGAACAATCACGTCGTGATGGCTGATCTCGCCTGGAAAGGCGAAAAGCGCCGCGTGGCCATGACCGCTCCAAAGAATGGCTTTTTTTACGTCCTGGACGCGAACACCGGGAAACTGCTCGCAGCTGATCCTCTGGTCAAAACCACCTGGGCAACTTCTTACAATCTGCAAACCGGCAAGCCGGTGCTCGTCCCCGTATCTCAAGGTGGCGGGAAACAGTGGACCGTGCACAACTGGTGGCCGATGAGCTACCACCCGCAAACCGGACTAATGTACATCCCTTCGACCGATCGCCACGCCGGCACCAAAGCGCCGGTGGAAGCGGGTGAAAGCGGCGAAGGACTTTTCGGTCGACTGATTGCATGGGATCCAATCGCCCAAAAAGAGCGTTGGTCTGTGCGCGAAGAAATTTCCGTGAATGGCGGTGTGTTATCCACCGCGGGGAATCTGGTCTTTCAAGGACAGGGCACCGGCGAGTTTGCCGCCTACTCCGCAGACTCCGGCAAGAAATTGTGGTCGGTCAAAACGCTTTCGGCCATTGAATCGATCCCTGTCACATACACCGTAAACGGCGAGCAATACGTCTTGACTCCAGTAGGCTGGGGATCGGGTTCACGACTATTCGCTCCAGGACGCACCATGGCCACGCCAGAATCGAAACGTGGTCCGGTGCGTCTGTATGCTTTCAAGCTCGGCGGAAGAGTTCCGTTACCCTATCCGCACATCGTTGTTCCGCCGGTTCCCAAGCCGCCGGAACAAAAAGCCAGCAAAGACGTGATCGAAAAAGGCGCCAAGCTGTATGTCAGCTTCTATTGCGAAGGATGCCATTCGCCGGAAATCGATGGCAGCGCTGCCTGGGTGGAAGACGGCGCTATTCCAGATTTGCGTTACGCCCCATCACAGGTGCACAAGGATTGGTACACCATCGTGATGGGCGGCTCGCATTGGGACAAAGGAATGCCCGGCTTGGCCGATCCTCCCAAGTTTGCGTTCCCAACCTTACGCATGACGGTTGCGGATACCGACGCCATCCACGCCTATGTGATCGACCAGGCATGGAAGGCGTACCGCGGAGAACAGCAGCAAGCGCCGCACTCCAAGCGCGAGAGTTACTGAGCGCTTGCGTAGTTTTCAGCGCAATTTGCTGGAATTTGGTTGGGGCGGAAGGATTCGAAAATGAACACCTGGGCGTATCGAACCAGACCCTAGGTCCCTGCTGCGGCCGCAGCGGTTTGATCCAAAATTGTTTCGGCACGGCCCACTTCGGTTGTGCCAAAAATCACCAGAGGCGCATTCGTGCGTGCTTCGATACCGCAGTATGCATACTTGATGTTGATATTGGCTTCTGCGAGCTTCGAGGCGGCGCGCGCCAACTCGCCAGGCAAGTTTGCAAGCTTCACTTGAACAACTTCTGTCTCGGTGTAGACAATCCCCTCCTGATCCAGGACTGACTGTGCTGTCGTCGGGTTGTCGCAGACGATGCACACGAGGATTGTCTGTTGGGAAGGGATCGATTGAAACGCCATGATGTTTACACCGCGGTTGGCAAGCGCCCGGCAGACTGTTCCAAGTGATCCCGGGCGATTGTCCATGCGAATGGTCAATTCCTTGGTAATGGGCACGTTGCGAACCCTCCTTGACAACCACTCATGTGGCGTATGGTGCATCCCGATCAGATTGAATGGCTCAGAGGCGCGGCGTGGTTGGTGCCAGAATCTTACGTCTAGCACTGGGTCGATGCAAGAGGTCAGTTTGACAGAGGTCAGTTTGACAGCATGCGCCCTCAACATCTCCGTGCGCGGCCGATAGCTGCAACGGAACGAACCCTGCTTGGACCAATCGCGGCAGCCGGCTATTCTCCTCCTCAATACGCGTGTTGCCAACGAACATACCGAAGGATTGGGTGTATACTCCGGCTACCCGGATGAGCAACCCGGACATTCGGACAAGGAGTCTCGCGCGCGCGAATAAAATCAACCAATTGAGCCTGGCCGAGCGCCGGGGCCTCGTAGATCGGCCAGCACTCTGCTGAGGGTGTTATGAAACAGACCTTCGCTATCGGGATCGGAGGCGCGGCCGGACAAGGTGTCGCCACGCCGGGGGACATTTTCGCAAAGATCTTCAGCCGGCGGGGCCTTCACTTGAATGCCTACAACGCCTATCAATCCATCATTCGCGGCGGCCATACATTTCTGACGATTCGAACGGGCCCGGAAAGCGTCACCAACATGGGTGACAGGATCGACCTGCTTATTCCGCTCAACCAAGACTCCATGGATCGCCACTTGCAGTTGCTCACTTCCGGCGCTGCGTGCATCTACAATTCGGACACCATTAATCCCGGCCCTGCCGCCGACGGCGTGCAACTCTGCCCGCTTCCGGTTTCAGAGTTGGTTGACATCACCCGGAACAAGGTTGCGCAGAACACCCTCGCAATGGGTGCCGGCCTCCACATGATGGGTATCGGATTCCAGGCGTTAGAGGACGTCATCCGCGAGCAGTTCAAGAAAAAGGGTGAGGCCGTGATAGCTGAAAACGTTGGAGTTGCGCGGGCCGGCTTTGATTACGCCGCCGCCCACTTCGCGGCGTTCGCGGATCCACTCCCCAAGACAGAAAATCGCTATGCGATCCTGAGCGGCAATACCGCGATGGCTATGGGTGGCGCGGCAGCAGGCGTGAAGTTCTACTGTGCCTACCCCATGAGCCCTTCGACTGGCGTTTTGCACTGGATGGCAGCACATGCACGTAAGGCCGGAATAATGGTCCGCCAGGTGGAGGACGAGATCGGCGTGATTAACATGACGATCGGCGCGGCCCACGCGGGCGTCCGCGCTATGTGTGCAACGTCGGGCGGCGGCTTCGCCCTGATGAGCGAGGGCCTTGGCATGTCCGCCATGATCGAGACGCCGGTGGTGGTTATCAATTGCCAGCGAGCCGGCCCCTCCACCGGCGTCCCCACCAAGACCGAGCAAGGCGACCTTTGGCAAATGCTCGGCGCCGCATTTGGCGATTATCCCCGAGTGATTGCAGCTCCGCTGGACATCGGAGATTGCTTCAAGCTCATCCCCGAGATATTCAACATCGCCGACCGCTTCCAGTGCCCGGGTCTGGTGCTTTGCGATTTGCTGCTGTCGGAAGGCAGGCTCAGCGTACATCCGAAAGATCTGGATTTCGGCCCCCCCATAGAGCGCGGCGAGCTCATTACCGGCGCCAACGGTGCGTCGTCCGGGGTTGCCACGAATGGGGATTACAAACGCTACAAATTCACCGAGAGCGGCGTTTCTCCCCGCGCGATTCCCGGCGTACCCGGCCACATCCACACCGTTGCCACGGACGAACACATGGAAGACGGCGTACTGATTAGCGACGAATTCACCAATCCCGTCAAGCGCCGCGCGATGATGGAAAAGCGCATGCGCAAGGTGGCCGGTATTGAAGCGGCTGTTCCCCGGCCGACGCTCTTCGGGCCGCGCGACGCCGACGTTACGTTGATCGGCTGGGGTTCAACGAAGGGTGTGATCGAGGAATCCTGTGAGCTTCTCAATGATCAAGGGATCTCAGCCAATCAGCTGCAAATTCGCTGGCTTGTGCCGTTGCACGGCGATGCAATTCTAGAAACTCTGAAAGACTCGCGGTACACCATCATCGTCGAAAACAACTACAGCGGTCAGTTTGCGCGCTACCTGCGCAGCGAGACCAGCTTTGTGCCCGACGGCCACATTCGCAAGTACGACGGCGAACCCTTCATGCCGCACCACATTGTGGAGGCTGTAAAAGGACAACTCGCCGGGCAAACGAAACTCTCGGTCCCCATGCACGAGATCGTGGTCTGAAGAGGAGAAGCATATGGCGACAAGTGTACAGCGTGCCAGTCAATTGACCGTGGCCGATATGAAAGGCAGAGTCGATCCCGACTGGTGTCCCGGATGCGGCGATTTCGGCGTGCTCGCGGCCGTTCAAAAAGCCCTGGTCGAGCTGCAGATTCCGAACTACAACGTGGTCACCATCAGCGGCATCGGGTGTTCCTCCAATTTCCCTGGGTACATGAATACCTTTGGTATGCACACGCTGCACGGCCGCGCTCTGGCGGTGGCCACTGGTCTGAAGCTTGCCAATCACGAACTCACGGTACTGGTGACGGGTGGCGACGGCGACGGCTTCGGGATCGGCGGCAACCATTTTGTCCACTCGATGCGCCGCAATGTGGACCTGCTCTATATCGTCATGGACAACCAGATCTACGGCCTGACCACAGGCCAGACATCGCCAACCAGCCGCATCGGCATGAAGACGAAGAGCATGCCTTTTGGCAACATCGAAGCGCCGATCAACCCCATATCCCTCGCCCTAGCCGCAGGCGCCACCTTCGTTGCGCGAGGTTTCAGCGCCGAGCAAAAACATCTCACTGAAATGATCAAGCAAGGTATCGAACATCCGGGCTTTTCGTTCCTGGACGTCTTCAGTCCCTGCGTCACTTACAATCACGACAATACCTACCAGTGGTTCCGTCCGCGTGTGAAGAAGCTCGAAGACGACCCCGCTTACAATCCTGCCGACTGGATAGCGGCGATGGAGAAATCCTTACTCTGGGGCGATGTGATCCCCATCGGGAAATTCTTCGAACGCACCGACGTTCCCACCTTGCACGGGGCCGAGCCTGTGTTGAACGAAGGACCTCTGGTCCGTCGCGACCCCAGGGTGTCCCCCGATGTCGCACGCTCGTTCGTTGAAGAGTTGATGTAGGGATAAAAAGCGTCAGCGGGTTGGCCACGACCGGCGACTCATCATCCGGCCAGATCCCGCGTGATCGTCAGATAACTGCGGGCCAGTTCCTTCAAAGGTCGTACACCGTACTCGCCGTGATAGACCGGCTTAAGCTTGCTCCTATACAGCAGTTCGGCCAACTCGCGTGCGTCGGCTTACCAGCTTCTCGTATGCTGCCTGATTGCAACTCCCGCAAGAGCCCTGCCAAATCCTGTGTTGACGAGCAACAGTTGGTTTCCACCCTCGACAATGACAAAGCGCGAAGTCGAAAGCGTCGTGCCGGTAGGTGTAGGCAGCGTTATGGATAGTTCGCCGGTGCAATCTGGGTTTACGGAGTAACTGCCAGCGACGCTGCTTCTGTTCGGAAGAATCATGCCATTGAGGCTGACTGTAGTGGTCTGCGATGCCCCGCCGTTGCCATCAAACGTGATCTTTCCAACGTCGGCGACCAATCCAACTGGTCCGGCGGCCAAGATCGATCCTGTTGTAGAGGTCCCGTAAGATCCCTTGATGGTTTGGAGAGAACACGCGGGCGGAGAAAAGTCGCCATCTTCGTTGTCGTCCGGCGATGCCACTCGCTTTCCAATTCCGGTGATAACCAAATTGGGATCCGTGACCTCGTCGAAGACCTCGTTCCCATTCGCTGCGATCACGAATGTTGTGTGCACCACTTGACCGCCGGAGTTGAGAGTTTGCGTTCCGGTGCAATCTGCATTGACGCTGTAAGTGCCGCTTCCCGGCCGATTCACAATCGAAGGAAAGCCATTGACGCTGACATTATCCGTTTGCGTAAAATTGCCTCCACCGTCGAAGGTAAGTAGGGCAACTCCGACGATGGGTCCAAAGCCGACGATGGTCCCTCTGATCTGAAACCCGTAGTTCCCCCGGAGAGAGCTGTTCGAACAGCCGGTCTGCGCCGCTTGCACAACCGGCACAAATCCTGCCGGAATGCCGTGAAACTGATTTCCCACCATCAAGATGACCGCCGCAGCGAGTGCAACGCATATGATTCGTATTATTCTCACGTTCATTCTCCTTTTTTAAAACTGGTGATGTGAATTGCGGATGTGAAAAAAGTTTAGCTAATGCGGTCTTCGGTTTAATCTAGTTCGGTCGAGCCCACTCTTTTCTGTAGCGTCAGCCATTCACGGATGTTTTCTGGAAGCTGTGCCCTCGGCCCGATTGTGGAGTCGCCTTGAGAATCCTGCTTGGGCCGGCGTGAGAAGAAAACCGTGCAGCTCGCTGTTAAACAACCCGAGTCCTGCGACCTGACTAGCGTCGTTGATGCTATTTGCGACGGCCAGTTGCCACGCCGAATCGGAGGTTCGAGCATTGAGATCAATTGGCTGTCCGCCCTGCCATAGAGAAGCGGCACTCCGGTTGTGTTGCGAACTGTGCGCGAAAACCCGAAACGAGATCAATGCACCGGCGCGCACGCTTCAAACACGAGTTGATAACGAGCTAATAGGCTCCAGAATCGAGACTTAGCGGGCGTTCTTCTGCGAACTGGCGGGTTGTTATATTCACCTACATGCAGTTTAGAAGAAGTGGTAGACTTCGCCCACGGCAGCACCCCCGTATGGCACGACCAGGCTCGTCAAATTCAACCATTCGCTTTGCGAGATTTGCGGTGGATCTCCGCGCGGGAGAGCTGCGCAAAGAGGACCGAAGAATCAGGCTGCAGGAGCAGCCGTTCCAAGTCTTGGCGCTGTTGCTGGAGCGGCAAGGGGACGCGGTGTCTCGGGAAGAGCTTCGGCAGAAGCTTTGGCCGACTGATACCTTCGTGGATTTCGATCACGGACTAAACAGCGCGGTTGCGCGGCTTCGGGGGGCGTTGAATGACTCGGCAGACTCTCCGAAGTACATCGAGACAGTGGGACGGCGCGGCTACCGATTTATAGGGAAGGTCGACCAGCAGAGCGGTCCATTGACCGCGGTAAGTGAAGCGTCAGAGCTTGTAAGTGTTGGGGTGAACCGTCCACCGGCGAGGGCCCGGAGAAAATTGCTTCTGGCGTTTGCTGGCATGGGCGCAGCAGCCGTCGTAATTACGTCTGGAATTTATGTCGCGAGCATTGGGACTCGCTCTCGTCCGCTGAGCAAATCAATCCATTCAATAGCCGTGCTCCCCTTTGAAATGACGGCAGCCAATCCAGAGACCGAATTGCTGGCGGACGGTATCACGGAGAGTACGATTGATCACCTCTCAAAATTGAGCGACTTGAAAGTAATTTCGCTGCGCTCTGTTCTGCGATACCAAGGGCGACGAGCCGAACCGAAACAAATCGGACAAGACCTGGGCGTGCAGAGCGTGATGATCGGCAAAATTGATTTTCGAGGAGCGCGGATGGTCGTGCTAGCCGAGTTGATCGACACTTCGGATGGCACGCACATCTGGGGCGAGCAATACGACCGCAAAGTCTCGGATGTTTTGAGCGTGCAGGAGAATATCGCGCGCGAAATCGCAAACAAGCTGGAGGTCCGCCTGAGCACGCAGCAAGCGAAAATGCTCACAAAGAGGTACACGCAAAACGTGGAGGCCTGGCAGACGTATCTTTTGGCGCGCTATTACTGGAATCAACGGTCTCCGGAAAACTTACGGCGCAGCGTGACATACTTCCAGCAATCGCTGGATCAGGATCCGTCGAATGCGCTGGCGTATGCCGGCCTTGCGGATTCTTACTTCGTGCTGGCAGTTTCCGGAAACATGTCTCCGCCCGAGGCAATTGCGAAGGCGCGGGTTGCGGCCCAGAAGGCGCTGCAGCTGGATGATTCGCTGGCCGAAGCGCACACCTCGATCGCACAGATCACCGCCACCCATGACCATGATTGGAAAACAGCCGAACGGGAGTACAAGCGAGCGCTCGAACTGAGGCCGAGCTATTCCACAGGCCACCATTACTATGCGACGTTTCTGATGTCCATGGGCAGACACGCTGAAGCACTGCAGGAAATGGAGCAAGCACAGAAGCTGGATCCACTCTCGCCAATAATTGCAACGTTTATCGGGAGAGCCTATTACTTTGCGGGCAGAAATCAGGATTCCATCGATCAATACATGAAGATCCTGGCTTCGGATCCCAATTTCCTCGTCGCGCGGACATACCTCATCCTGTCAGAAGAGCAAGCAGGAGACATTGGCGAAGCGCTGCTTCAAGCGCAAACATTTGCATCGCAAATTGGCGTAGGCGATTCTCGCATACGTGAGCTTCGCCTGGCGTGGCAAGCGGATGGCGAGCGCGGCTATTGGAAAGGAATGTTGCGTCAGCGCTTGAGCCATCCTAGCGGCAGCGGGGGGCGATCTTCCACATCTGACCTGGAGCTTGCCGCGATCTATACAAGGCTGGGCGACAAAGAACATGCTTTCCCGCTACTGGAACGCGCGTTTGAGGAACACGACCTGTATATTCTGAACTTGAAGGTTGATCCGCAGTGGAGGAAGTTGCACGGTGATGCTCGATACGATGATTTGCTGCGGCGGCTGCGGCTGAATTGATTGCTTCTGCCAGCTGCGTGGTCGCAGAGAACGCTTGCTGACACAAGGATGCGGACAGATTCCTCCCATAGCCAGGCTACCTAAGCGATTCGCAGAAACTTCTCGACCCCGTCAGGTCGGCTGATGTTTCAAATCATTGGTGCGATGGCAGAGTTTGTGCGGGCGCTTATCCAAGAAAGGGTAAGAGCCGGAATGCGCAACGCCCGCGCCAAGGGACGAAGAATCGGCAGACCACCGCAATCTTGAGCGGTGTGGTATAGGGGCTCGGCCATTCCAGCGCGAATTTGGCGTCATTGAGGGCAGAAGGATCAGCCGAATCGCGGTGCTTGAAACGTCAGCCCTTGTGCTTATCGCTGAACGCGGGACGCCTGCCTACACCTACGGGGACTATTTTCAGGTTTTCAATTTCGACCTAGTAGCGGCAAAAAGGTAGTGCTTGAGAAAGGTTTCAGGCTCTCCACCGACGATCCCGCCATGTTCCGCACAACTCTCCTTGAAGAATTCGCGTCCGCACTGTCGCCATCAATCGCACTGCCTTCGAACACGCCTTCGTCTCCGACTCCTCCCGCCAGTCGCCTCTCGCTCGTGTCAACTCTGTCTCCACGCCTTCCTGAATCTCACCTCATGAATCGATTTTTAAATCTGCACCCGCCAACTTTTCACTTTCCTTCGTTTAAGGCGCCACCGGGTTTTGTGCGGATGCCTCTGTCTGCTTCCGCGCACAACATTATCCTTGACAAGCCGCTACCAAACAGGCTTAACTCCGGCGAGTTTAATTCGGGCTTGGCCAATCGACGGCGCGTAGGCTCGGGTTTCTGAGAACCTCTTGGGAAATTCTCCTCTTCGACGTCCATCCAGATGCGAGCCCACTTTGTGATCCGGAGGTTCTTGTGGAAACTGCCATCGGAGCATTTTCCAGCCGTGAAAAAGCCGAGGAAGCCGTCAAGGAGTTGTTAGAGCGTCGCGTTCCGGAAGGATCCCTCGTTTATTTCACTCGTTCTGAAAGCGAAGCCAAAACCGTCGGCAAGCAACTCGGAGCATACGCGGGCGGTATGGTTGGGGGCGCTACGGGCATGTCCGCCGGCGTCATCGCCGCTACTGTTCTGATGGTTCCCGCTATTGGTCCAATCTTTGCTTTGGGATTTGGCGCCGCTGCGCTGCTGGGTTTGGTTGGTGCGGGAACTGGTTCGGCACTCGGAGCCAGCATTTCCGAGGACCCCAACGTCCTGCCGCCCACTTCCGGAATCGGCTCGTCAGAAGACGCGGTTTTTTTCCGCCGCGTCCTGAACGAAGGCCGCTCTCTCATCATCGTTCGAACAGATTCGTCTGAAATCGCCGCCACCAGTTGTGAAATCCTGAACCGGCTCGGCCTTAGTATGAAGAAAGGCACCGCGCCGAAATCCATGGTGTCTAGACGAGAGGCGGATGGCGTGGCGATCGCCGACATTGTTGGCAAACTCGCGCTCACCGAGGGAACTGTATTGCTTCGCGATACCGTTCGCGATTTTCTCGCGCTCGGAAATAACCGCATCATCTTGAACTTGGAGGCCGTTGATTTTATGGACAGTGCTGGGCTCGGCGAACTTGTCCGCACTCACGCCTCTATCCGCAGTCATGGCGGTCAGCTTAAGCTGATGCATCCCAGCGAAAACGTCCATAAATTGTTGAAGATCACAAAACTGGATCGCGTTTTCGAAATCGAGCCGGACGAAGAAAGTGCCCTGCGCTCCATCCACCAAGCTGCTGCTGCCAAATCGGCAGGCTGAGGCGCCCGGACAATCTGCGCCTCCCTGTTTCTCGTGAGCCGCTCTTTCCCGGCAGCTTCCTGCACTCATGTGCCAAATTGCATTCGAATCTTCCTCCCCGTCTGCTCCGTCCTTTCCACCGCCCCCATAGAGCAACGGAAACGGACAGCTTCTTACCTCGGGGGATTCCGCTTTCGCGCTTCTGCGCTCGTACGTACGCTGAGGCAGCCCGCACGGCTTCTCTAAACATTAGACTAGCTTTGATCCAGGGCGTGGCCCTTTCACGCGAACCTCGCCCTCGGCGACATGCGTTGGACCGAACTAAAACTAACGTAAGTGAAGCTTGGCCGTCCACGTCACAGGATTGACGCCAGCAGAATTGCAGAACTCCGCTTTCAGCGATTAGGCTGGTGAAAGATTGCTCGTGAACTTGGCTGCGGAGTGGGCACAGTGCTTCGCGTTGGCCGGGCGTAAGAGAGGTTCGGTAATCCACGCGGAAGTCCCGCGTGTAAGTGTGTTGCTTTCAGTCGGCGATTGAAACGTCGGAACTACTGGTTCGGAACAGAGTTGTTTGTGAGACGGTCTCAGTCGGGATTTCCGAGCCCTGATCCTCACCGATGTAGCGCAGAACTTCGCCGAGTGAGTACTCTGGATTGGGCTGACCTGGCTCTAACTCAACATAACGCTTGAGCGCGGCGATGGCCTTGGCGGGATCGGGATTGCCAGTTTCGAGGTAGGCGTGACCAAGAATATTGAGCGCCGGCGGAAAATTCGGATCAATCTGGAGAGTAGTCTCCATCATTTGCTGCGCGCGATCATTGTCCTGCTGAAAATAAAGCCACTCAGAAGTGAGATACAGAACGTGCTTGTCTTTGGGGTAGCGTTTGATCAGGTCGTTCATGGTCATGATGGCGGGAAGGAGATCTCCGTCCTGAATGCTCGTCATCCAGCGGACCAGGAGCTGCTCATCGGGGGTAGCACGAGGCAGGAGGCCTTTGGCGCGGGCCAATGCTGCGGCATTCGGAGTGCCGCGGCGCGCGGCGAAGGATAAGAAACCGTAGGCGAGGGCGGATTGCGGGTCTGATTCCGTGGCGTGCTTGGCATGGACGACGGCGTCGTCCAGTAGATCGTTTTCATACTTATCGATCGCGAGCTCGATGAATTTGCGTGCTTCATCGGAGTGTGTCGATATGGGAATGGCGCTAAACAGTCTCTGAGGAACGAGAGCTACGTGCAAGGAAGTGATCTCGGTGGGAGTGCCCATCGCTTCCACAACTGGCGCGGCATCTTGCGCCCAAGATTGAACTGCGAAAAGAGAAGCGAAGATCAAAAGGAGGCAGGGGGCAATAATACGATTCATGACAAGACACTCCTGTTCCGCGATCGGAACCTCAATGAGGCCTGGTTGTGAACTTAACGCGAGCCCTAAAATTCGGATACTGGCCCAAAGGACAGGTGTTGCGCGTAGGTATAAGGGGCGTCCAATTGGCCACAAGAACGGGGAGCATCTAGTTGGACACAAGGAACACAAGAGGTCCTTGTCTCGGTGGCGCCACACGTTGATACTGCGGCTAATCTGCCTGAAAGGCTGGTGGAGAGTCATGAAAACGACTTGTTTGGGCGATCGGCTGCGGACGGCGGCCGTCTTGTGCTTCATGGGAGTGTTGGCGGCGCCAGCGGTTCCCTCAGTCAAAAATTGGGCCGTGGTGGTCTCGGCTGGGAGCAAGCTCCAGGATATTCCGCTAGCGGATTTGGTAACGCTCTGCAAAGGAACTCAGAAGACCTGGCCGGATGGAAAAAACTTTACGCTCGTGATAAGAGCTCCGGAATCGTCGGAGATGAAGGTCGCCATTCAAAAACTGTTCGGACTTTCCCCAAATGGAGTGATGGCGACAATTGCCAAGCTGAATGAATCACGCCAGGTGGTGAAAATTGTGGACAGCGAAGCGGATTTGCTGCGCACGGTGGAAGCAACGCCGGGAGCGGTCGGAATTGTGGACGTATACTCGATCAACAGCTCGGTGAAAGTGCTGCGGGTGAACGGCAAGCTACCATTCGACTTCGGGTATGTTTTGAAGGGGACTTGATCAGTCGAAGGATTCCGATAGACACTCCTAGTTTCCTTGCAAGGACAGCTTCTCGAGAAGATGATTCGCTTCGGCAAACAACGTCCGAGGATCAACGGCAGTCTTCAGCGCGTACTGGAAATACGACAATCGCATGAGCCATATCGCGTGCTGCAAATCGTTGTCACTCCGAACCCGAAACGTAACCCAGCCTGAATTGGGAACCCACTGATGCTCTTCGGCCAGGAGCGCAACCACCAAAAGGAGGAACACCTGCTGTGGAAGCAGGTGCTCGGCCGAGATCGCCACAATGACTGAAAAGATTGGTGGACGTGGCGGGACTCGAACCCGCGGCCCCCTGCTTGCAAAGATTGGGTGCACGAAAAATCAACGACTTACAGCAACTGCGACGTTTTACGATCTCTGACGACAACCTTCGACCACGGAAGGAGTTAGAGGTGGAGGCATCGCACTTCGTCGCACGTGCTCAGGGATGCTGGTAGGCACAAAATTGGGCACACTAAAATGGGCTTCTCTAAAAGAAAGTACAATTCAGCGGCGTACCGCAATGTTTCTGGAAAGAAAAAGGCCGACTCGCATGGAGTCGGCTTTTTCTTATTTGGGTACAATTGGGGTCCAAAACCCTCTGTTTTGTACCTCACAACTCACCGAACGGCACTATAAGGGCAACTGAATCAACGAGACTTTGGCGGAAGCGTGTGGGAGTCGAAACTAGGAACTAAATCTATAAGTCCTATGCTTAGACGGCGTTGCAACCCGCACAAAATTCCAACTGGTACAAACGGTACAAAAACCTTTCGGGTTGACCGTCCCTAATGGATTTTGCGGATCTCCCTCTGTCCTCGTCATAGGTGCAGCTTTCTTCTCCGACGAACGGAAAAGTCGCCTAAACCGAGCCGCAAGATGGCACTTTTTTGCATACCCTGTCGAACGGTACAGGTAGTGCCGGCAAAGCAAAAAATAAGTGGCGCATTATCAGACAGTTAGTCACATAAAAGTTGTTCTCAATTTTGTGACTTTTGGCGGGTCGATTGCGCGAGAAATTACGCCCCGCCTAGCGTCCGCCTCTGAGGATGGTCGAATCATGAAGAAACTGTTCATTCTAGGGATAACGCTGGTTGCCGGGTTGTTTATTCCTGCGATTGCGTTTGCCGACGATATATCCTGTGTAACAACGCAAAACCCTGATGGCTCCGCCACAGTAACGATAACGGAGACCTTAGAGAAACCGGGCTCGGGTGTTTGCAAGGTTAGCCGGTCGGATGTGTTTTTGCCGAATATCGGCAACGACTCCGCCATTCTGGTTAACGTTGCAGAATTTGGTGCCACAGGGCCCCACAATTCCAGCGACAAACTAAACATCACCGGGGGCGGCACTATTACGGTCCTTGGCGATGCCGAAGGGGGCATCGCGCCCTTTGACCATCCAGCCGATATCAACGTGACAGAAGGTCCAGAAGGTACTTTCGGTCCCGTGACCTGGGACATTACCGGAACGAAGGGCAACGGCCAAAATGAAACCACTGGAACTACTCACTTCGTTTTTTTCAGCGATGTAGCAGCAGTCCCTGAGCCTGCGAGCTTGATCCTGCTCGGCCTGGGCCTGGCAGGCGTACCGTTTTTGCGCCGCAAGCGCTCTTAACGGTCCACAAAATTAATAGCCAAGGAGTCGGAGGCTTGCTTCCGACTCCTTTTTTATTTGCAGAGAGTCGCGGACGAGCAAATTTCTTGAAGAGTTCTATGGGAGAAGCTCAAAAAGCCGCCCTCAAAATTGCCGACCTTGTACCTAACTTGTACTCAGGTTCCCTACCCTGAAGTCGAAGCACTTCTCCCCTGCCCGTAAACACTTCCGTATAGGCCAAAACTCCGGCCAAACAGACTTCTCTAGGCAGTTCCACGGAAGCAATCTGAAGTTCCGCCCGAACGAGAGTCAAAACAGTGACCGTGTGCATAGTGTGCAGTAGCCTGCACACCAGAACGGAGAGAAACAAAGGGTAATAGACGGAAGATGGATCGAAGCAAACAGCACTTTGTTCAAACAGGGGTTACCGGGATGGAACGTTGCAGGCTTCGTTTTACTTCATTTGGGCTTGGTTTGTGGCCGACACACGCAAGCATAACCGCGTTTTAACTTTGTGTCGTCAAGTGCTTTGCCATACCAAGCTAGAGATCGTGGCTAGAATCGGCTCTAATAGCGCCCTACGCCGCTGGTACTAACTTTACGTCCTTCAAGGGATGTAGTTGTCTGGGTTCAATCCAAGCTTCGCAAGCTGATCCCGTCGGCTCTCTCACCACGTCCGCAGTTTTTTGTACCACGGAATCGTATCCAGCTATTATTCCGCGAAGATCTTGCGCTTCTTTTGAACTACTGCCGCTCGCGTCAAGTTCCTGTTCAATCTCATCGAACTCCTTCCTGAGAGCTTTCAACTTCTCCTCTGCTGGCCTGAGAGGCAGCCAACCAACCAAGTCGGCAAAATTTTTCTGCCACTCTTGCATTTGTTCCGGTGACAATGGCGATAGTTGCTCCACGGCTTCAACATAGTCGCGCAACCAGCGGCAAAATTCTTGATGCAGGAAGTGTAACCATGCAGTTACATCCATCGACTGGAAAAATTCAGTAATTTTCGGAGATATTAACGCGGGCTGATAGTGGAATGTACCGTTACGCAATTTTCTAAGTACGTCTCTGTAGTTGGAAACTCCAAGCAGCGCGTCAACCACTGGGTCTTTGAACTTCGCCGTTTCCCAGCCTTCGATGACAACGTAAAGGCTTGAAGCCCAGTAGCAGGAAACCCCCAGCCACTCAGGGAGTGCATTGTTCGCTTCCGCACCTTTCTCCGCCATGAATTTATCCCAGTCGCGCCGCTTCAATTCAGCCCAATAAAGATAGCGCCCCCATACAAATAGAAGCTCCTCGTTGGCCGGAAAATTACGAGGGTTCACCATTAGAAAGCACCACACCCATTTAGCTCATGCAGTCCGTTCATGCGAGTCAAGCCCCAATGACAGCCTTGTAATACATGTGCTCAAATTCTGTTCGATATTCAGGGGCCACCTGTGACCAGAGAATGTGGAGAAGTTCAAATATTTCCCTGATATAGTTCTCGTCACGGTTGTATTTTGCAAGGATCAGCCTGATAACTTCATACTGCATCACAGTCTTCCCAAGAAGCTCTCGTCTAGTTGTTTCAAAGTGGCCTTTGAGTAGCGCCACGCCCTTGCGGACGCTCTCTGCGTCTGAGAGCGGTGTGTCTGTGAGTACCTGCATCGGGCCAATCGTGTGGCTCCCCCACGGGAAAACAACACGCTCCGCCGCCTGGACAATCGAAGGTCGGTTGAAGGTTTCGTGCACGATAATGGCGTAGGTAACCAATTCCATATACTTGCTGGGAAATTGGGCATTGATGAGGCTATCGAATTGTCCCATTAGGGACCAGTATCGGGAACGTAGATAGTTGTTTTTCCTCCGGGCACTAGCTTCGCCAGAAGTTCGAATACTGTTAAAGGTCGCATAAAGGAAAAGGCCAACGATAATCCATAGCTGGTTTCCGATTTTGTTCGAATCAGGAAAGAGCGCCTGCTTAGTAAGAATTATGTAGTGATAAGCCAAATAGGCCGCAGCGATTCCAACAGCAAATTGCACCGATAACGAAAACCAATTCAGCAGCAGTGCCCTGCCTAGAATGAGGTTGTATAACAGGCGAAACACAAAATAATAGACCGCCACAAGCCAGATCCCAGTTATCGCCTTGTCGAAGTGGACGGTGTAGCAGATGGTTGCGGCGAGAATAATAAAAACTGTAGGCGTGAGAGTTCTGAGAATGAAGTTGAAGGCGGGAGCTTCGTCGGTCCTTACGAAGATCGACAGTTGCATGTATCCGCAGCCGCTCGAATGCTTGCCTATCCAGTTGACGGCATAGAATAAAAAGATGGCGAAGGCGATGTGTAGGGCTGTGATAGCCACGGTTAGACTCGGCTCCGCGTTTCTAACGAAACCAATTTCCAAAATGACACTGTGTGAAAGCAATTGCCATCTGCCATTCTATCCCACACCGTCAGTCTGCACGGCGCGTTAAGGCAACAACTGATCGAACGGACTTTTTAGGTACCCAGCGAACGCAGTTTTATGTACGAACACAGTCTTGCGTCCCGCGGCATAGCAATCAACTTGGTAGGGATCAAAAATAATCTCTATTCCCCCAGGTCTAATCAGCATCTTTTGGAAATTGCTAACGTCCGGTCCTGCGCCTCTTTTAGCCCAATCGTCCGCTATTCCGTCCGCACTCGACCCGGTTTTCTCAGACGTAAGTTCCTCGATGCAGTAGTCTGAGATGACCTTGAGATGCTTTGTGCCCCAGTCGAAGAGATCATTTATTTCGAGCAGTGAGGCTACTGGTTTCAACAGAAAGTTAAACGTATGAGTACGCGTATTCGGATGAGCAGCGCCCGCTCGATAGGAATAAATATCCATCTGGAACACAAAGAAACGCTCATTCAGCAAGATAACCTTGAACGCGATGTTCATGTCATCCCAAGAACTGGAAATGGCTGGCCGGTTCTCACGCCAGCTTGCCTTCTTTTGTTCTATGCTCGATATCGCTTCCAATCGAAATCCTTGTAACTCACGCACTACAAATGCTGAAACGACTTGATTAATCTCCTTTTCCGCGTCCGCATCAGCAATGGTCAGTTTGGGGTACTCCGCACTAAACGAATAACGACCTTCCTCATTGTTTTCGGCCAATTGCAAGTAAGCTATCTGCGGCGATTCGCTCTGCATGTCATCTTTCGTTGTTTGCCCGTGCCTATCTCTCCGGACAATCGCGTACCAGTCGTCCCTATACAGGAGAATTTGGTGTGCATCCAGCTTCCGCGAAAATCCCCCACTGAGCATCGTCTCCCGATGACAGAGGAGGCACAATACCGCCAGATTCTGTTCCTCATTGTGACTTGGGTTTTCGTCAATGTGGTGAATCTGCGTTGGAAATGCCGGGCGCCGACACACACAACATGTCCGATGTGACTTGAACATCACAATCGCTGCTATTTCTGGTGGGATTGCTAGGCGTGTTTTCGTTCTGTTCGAGGAATCCATACGCCGCTCAGAAAGGGAGGGGACGCCCCGGAACGCGACTCCGTCGAGACAGACAGCATCGACCAGTTTCCGTGAAGCAATTGGCGGAGTCCTTGGCACCCAGTGATTGGAAGACGGTATCGTGGCGCGCGGGAACCAAGAAAAAGCTTGGCTCTAGATTTGTGGCGCTGCGCGTGCGACCTGCCCATCGCGATGAACGGAGGAAGCAACCGCATGCAGAAGAATGGCTATTGATCGAATGGCCTGCCGGAGAGAGTGAACCAACCAAGTATTGGCTTTCCACCTTCCC
>WNFR01001229.1_pt1 | contig 26589 bp, 23 predicted proteins | sample 5400221 | NCBI WGS metagenome assembly WNFR01 (sample SAMN13153357, study PRJNA577476) | soil metagenome | isolation source: 40 cm soil under Madrone tree | place: USA:California | collected 2016-06-14
AATCGTCCCACAGGATCGCGAGCGATATGATAATTGCGGTAGACGGAACCAGCGTAAACATCAGCGCCTGATTAACCGTATGCCTCTGATACGTGCTTCCGTTGGGGGCTGGCGTAGGTAGACCTGTCGCCGGCATCTCGAATGGATTAGCGCAATGGAAATATGTGTGGTTGTCGCCCAGAATGGGGTCGAGCCATCTTATGCTGAATCTCGGCGAGGTAAGGCTACACTCGCTAGGAGTCGGAACTCCGTTCTGATCCGTCGTCCGGACGAAGAACTCCAGGCCGCTAACCCCAGTCAGTCCGACAGGTTCTCCGTCGAAGCCCTCGATAGCAACGACGGCCCTTGCCGTGGCGGCTACGGTCGCTGGCGTCAAATGCACTAGCAACATTGCGAAATTGACCGATCCACCAGAGTCGGCGAGGCCTGTGCGTGGCTGCCACCGCGCGTAGGAGTGGGGACCGAACCCGTTCGGATGGACCACCTTCGCGGGCTCGCTGCAGCCGGGGCAGGTGTTCTGGGCGAGAAGGTTGGCCGCGGGCGACACGGCGAGAAACGTCATCAGCACCAGCGTGAGAGCCCACTTGATCTTCATTGACGCGCCCTCTTGAAATGCTTTAGTCCTCGTTCACACGCGGCCCTCTACCTATAGCAGCCGAGGCGCGACGGCTGCCGTACGACGAGAAGAACTACTCGACGAGCGTATCAAGCAATAGTCATGCCTCTGATGGTGCGGCGCTGCCGCCACATAGGGATTTCCCACTGATCACATTCATTGCGGCTATTCGATGGCACGGAACGATGGCGGACCGCCAGCTCGTCGGAGGGCGTCGCCTCGGCAAACTTTTGCCTATCCGTCCGGCTGCAGTCTCGGAGGTGGCGAACCTTTTCCTCATGCACCGACGCCGTCGGCATTACGCAGCGGATGGCTCGGCTCTGAGCGCGAATGGACGGAGACGACGCCTACAACGAACTCACGAGGTCGATGTCGTCGACGCGATCCTTCACGAGCACGCACGCGATCAATGCCGACGTCGAGAAGGACCGATGGAGTGTCGAGGCCGCGGCGCAGTCAGCGATCGAGTGAACGAGCGCCGCTACGTCGTTAACAAGCGGCGTCGGCCTGACTTAACTGTTTCCGGCGCCTCTCGTCAGCGGCACTGAGGCTTGTTCGGAGGACACGGACACGGCTCCGAAGAACACGTCTGGGTCGTCGTATCAGGAGGGACCGGCTTATCGCCGATGCGCGAAGCCTCGCCAGACAGGAGCACGCTGGCGGCGACAATGGGGAGCACGAGATCGGTCAACAGCCGAACCGTGTAGCGAAGTCGAGTGCTCATCGCGAGCGACCTCCGTCCTGTCGGTTCTGCCGCGGGGCGTGCCGACGTTGGAAGCGAGGCTTCGTACTGTCGGTCGGATCATAGGCATCAAAGCCACGTCTGTCAAGCACCCGGACAGCTGATAGCCGCCACGTGCGGCACTTCTCGCGCAGCTCGTCGACGGCGGCAACGGTGTCGCGGGCGTGATACCCCTCACGCCTTGATTGAAGAGTGTGCACTCGACGAAAAGAAACCGCTTGACGGCGCGCACCGCCGTCCTTATCTTCCCGCCTACGACGGGGCTCGCGCACCCCAACGGCTGTCAGCGGTCTGCTCACCTGTAAGTGAGAGGGCGGAGCCGCGAGGCGAGAGTGAGTCCTTTCGCGCCTGGCTTTGCTGCCGAGCCGCTCCAACTTGAGGACCACGGTACGTGATTGACGTCGTCATCATCGGTGGGGGTCCGGCCGGCCTGCTCGCGGCCCGTCGACTAGCCGAGGCCGGCTGCGACGTGATCGTGCTCGAGGAGCACCGCCACATCGGACGCCCCACGCATTGCACGGGAATCGTGTCCGCCGAGATGACGAAGCTCGTGAAGATTCCCGCCGACATCATCCTCAGCCGTCTACAGCACGCTCGTCTCGTCGGGCCGGACCGTGAGGCCTGCGACATCACGTGGGCCGCCGATGGCGAGGAGATCTTGACGATCGATCGCGCGGCCTTTGACGAGACCCTCGCTGCGCAAGCGGTCGCCGCCGGCGCCGTCTTGCGGCTGGGGGCTTTCGTCGATGGCCTCGCGTCCACCGCGAAGGCGGTCACGGTGCGCGTCGGTCGCGAATCGATCGTCGCACACGCTTGCCTTCTCGCCTGTGGCGCCTCGTACCGATTTCAGCGGCAACTCGGACTCGGACTGCCGGGACGTCTGCTCCACACGGCCCAGATCGAGGTCGATGCCGAGCCAACCGAACGGGTCGAGCTCCATGTGGGCCGGCACGTGGCACCCGAGGGCTTCATCTGGATGGTCCCGGTTCTGCGCGATGGGCGGCCCCGGCTGAAAGTGGGACTGGTCGCGAAGCGCGACGCGGCGAAGTACTTGCGGCATTTCACCGAGCGTCCGGAGATCGCCAGACAGCTCCGCGAGACTCCCCCGACACCCACCACGCGGCTGCTCCCACTAAAGCTCACCGCGACGTCGTATGCGGCCCGAGTCCTCGTGGCCGGGGACGCCGGTGGCTTCACCAAGCCCACGACCGGGGGCGGTATCTACTACAGTCTCCTGACGGCCGCACTCGCCGCCGACGTATTGATCGATGCCCTCCACGCCGGCCGGCTCGATGCGCAATTCCTGAGCGTCTATGAGACGCGATGGCAGGAGCGCCTCGGCCACGAGCTGCGCGTCGGGGACTGGTTCAGGGACCTTCTCGTCAAGCTCCCCGATCGTGACGTGGGAACGCTCATTCGCGCCTTGGCCACCGACGATGTTCAGAGCATGATTCAGCAGACCGCGCGGTTCAACTGGCACCGGGATCTCATCTTGTCGTTGCTGCGGCAGCGCGGGATCGCCTCGCTCCTGTTCCGGTCGCTGTTTCGCTGAGCGTGTGGATGCCGCCGATGACCCAACCCGTCGCTGGCCTGAGGAACATCTGAGGCCGTAGCCGATGTGTGGCATCGCGGGGCTCGTGCTGAGTCGGCCGAGATCACTTCCCGACGCTCCCCGATGCTTGCTCACCATGCGCGATGCGATGACGCATCGAGGCCCCGATGACGCGGACGTCTTCCTTTCGCGCAACGGCGCAGCCGGTCTCGTGAACTGCCGGCTGGCGATCCGTGATCTCTCCCCGGCCGGTCGGATGCCGATGGCGACGGCGGACGGGACGATCCAGATCACACACAACGGAGAGATCTACAACGCGGACGCACTGCGAGACGAGCTCGAGGCGCGTGGCTGTACATTCCGATCGCGAAGCGACACGGAGGTGATCCTGAGGGGGTACGAGCGGTGGGGCGATGCGGTCGTGGAGCGGCTGCGCGGGATGTTCGCCTTCGCGATCCTCGATCTCCGGAATGGAACGGGTGGGCGCCTGCTGCTCGCGCGCGACCGTCTCGGCATCAAGCCGGTCTACTATGCTCGGACACCCGAGGCGTTTCTCTTCGCGTCCGAGCTGAAGGCTCTGATCGCCTCGGGGTTGCTCAGCCGTGACATCAGCGCGCCGGGACTCGTCGGCTATCTGTCGCTGGGCTCCGTGCCGAGCCCGCACACCATCTACGAGGGCATCTATGCGCTCGAACCGGCCACGACGCTGGCCATCGACATCGGTGCGGCATCGCGCGGTCCCGAAGCCCGACGATATTGGAACGCGCCGGTGCCGTCGCGCGAGCCGATAGTCCGGACCGCGATCGTCGAGATGCTGCGAACCGTCCTCGAAGACGCCGTGCGGTCGCACCTGGTGAGCGACGTGCCTCTCGGAGCCTTTCTCAGCGGAGGGCTCGACTCGAGCGCCGTGGTCACGCTGATGCGACGCGTGACCTCCGGCCCGATCCGCACCTGCTCGATGGCCTTCGACGAGAGCGAGTACAACGAGGCGCCGTACGCGCGCGCCGTCGCCGACGCAGTCGGCGCCGAGCACTACGAGCGGATCATCACGGCCGCGGATGTTTCCGCTGAGCTCGAGGAGATCTTCACCGCGATGGATCAGCCCAGCATCGACGGGATCAACTCCTACTTCGTCTCGAAGACCGCGCGCGAGGCGGGCCTGACGGTCGCGCTCTCGGGCCTTGGGGGTGACGAGCTGTTCGGTGGTTACGGCAACACGTTCCGTGGTGTGCCGCGGGTTCTCCAAGCGGTGCAATGGGCGCAGCGGGCGCGTGGCGGCACCGCGCTAGCCCGCGCCGGCATCCAGACCTTCACCGCCCAGGCTCGGTGGCGAAAGATCGCAGACGCGCTCGATCGGCCCGCCTCTCGCGCCAGCGCCTATCTGGCCTGCCGCGGTCTCTTCTCGTCCAGTGAGGTCCAGTCGCTCGTGACGCCGGACGTGTGGAGCGCCGCGGCTGGGGCCTTCGACCCCGTCCGTCACATCGCCGATCGGGCTGGTGACCGCGATGGCGGCTCGGACGCGTTCTCCTGGGTGAGCCGGGCCGAGCTCGGAACCTACACGCGGGACCAGCTTCTCCGCGACATCGACGTGATGAGCATGGCGCACTCGCTGGAGGTGCGCGTGCCGCTTCTGGACGACCGCCTGGTCGAGACGGCGCTCCGGCTGCCGGATGCGGCCAAGCGCAACGGAGGACGGCCGAAGAGCCTGCTGGTCGACGCGGTGGGCGATCTGCTTCCGCAAGAGATCCGTTCGCGGCGCGCCAAGCAGGGGTTCGTGTTCCCCTTCGGAGCCTGGCTGCGCGGGCCCTTGCGCCACCACTGCGACGGTTGGTCAGAGGGCCTCGGCGGGCTTCTTCGAGCGAGCGGACTCGAGAGTGCGCGCCAGCAGTGGCAGGCGGGTCGCCTTCACTGGTCTCGGGCCTGGGCGCTGGCGGCGCTGCAAGGATGGCGCGCCACGGCCCTGAACACCGCGAGTGCTGTCTGACGATGAGTATGATCGCTTCCTCTGAGCTAGAGCCGATCCCGGCCGAGATCGTCATCGAGCCCTCTCGCGGCTGGATCCCGGTGAATCTGCGCGAGGTGTGGGCCTATCGCGAGCTCCTGTACTTCCTCACGTGGCGCGACGTCAAGGTTCGCTACAAGCAAACGCTCATCGGCGCGGCCTGGGCCATCATCCAGCCGTTCTTCACGATGGTCGTCTTCAGCGTCTTCTTTGGCTATCTCGCCAAAGTGCCGTCCGATGGCATCCCGTACCCCATCTTCGTGTACTGTGCGCTTTTGCCCTGGCAGCTCTTTGCTCACGCCTTGGCCGAGTCGAGCAACAGCATCGTGGGCAGCCAGCATCTCATCACCAAGGTCTATTTCCCCCGACTCGTCGCGCCGATCGCTGCGGTTTGCGGTGGGCTCGTGGATTTCGCGATCAGCTTCCTCGTTCTGCTAGGCATGATGGCATTCTATGGGATTGTCCCCGGGCTGGCCGTCCTCACGCTGCCCCTGTTCGTCCTTTTCGCGGTCGTCACGGCCCTCGCCGTCGGCCTTTGGCTGGCTGCTCTCAATGTTCAATATCGCGACGTACGCTACACGCTTACGTTTCTTACTCAGCTCTGGCTCTTCGCGACGCCCGTGGCCTACTCGAGCACCCTCGTACCCGAGGGATGGCGCACACTCTACGGCCTCAACCCCATGGCGGGAGTCGTGGAGGGCTTTCGGTGGGCCCTGCTGGGAAAGGCGGCGCCGGCCGGGCCGTTGCTGATGGTGTCGGTGGCAGTGGTCGTCCTGGTCCTCATCGGTGGATTGCATTACTTCGCGCGGATGGAAGACACCTTCGCGGACCAGGTATGAGCGCTGATGGATGACGTCGCCATCCGGTGCGAAGGGCTCGGCAAGCGTTATTGCATCGGCGAGCGCGAACGCTACCGGGTGCTGCGAGACACGCTGACCGAGGCGCTGTACGCTCCAGTCCGACGACTGCATTCGCTCGTCCGAGGTTCGAACAACGGTACCGCGGCCGAACGTGACATCACGTTCTGGGCGCTGCGCGACGTCTCCTTCGAGGTGCGGTACGGCGAGGTTGTCGGCATCATCGGCCGCAACGGGGCCGGCAAAAGCACCCTCCTCAAGATCCTGTCCCGCATCACCAAACCGACGGAAGGACGAGCTTGGATCAAGGGGCGCGTCGGATCGCTCCTGGAGGTCGGCACGGGATTTCATCCGGAGCTGACCGGCCGCGAGAACATCTACCTCAACGGCGCGATCCTGGGCATGCGGAAGGCCGAGATCGACCGGAAGTTCGACGAGATCGTCGCATTCGCCGAGGTGGAGCGGTTCATCGATACGCCGGTCAAGCGCTACAGCAGTGGGATGTACGTGCGCCTCGCGTTCGCGGTGGCGGCCCATCTCGAGCCGGAAATCCTCCTCGTTGACGAGGTGCTCGCCGTGGGCGACGCCGCGTTCCAGAAGAAGTGTCTCGGAAAGATGGGTGATGTGGCCAAGGAAGGTCGAACCATCCTTTTCGTGAGTCACAACATGACTGCCGTGCAGAGCCTGTGCGGGCGCGCGATTTGGCTCCAAGGTGGTCAGGTCGTCCAGCAAGGCGATGCCGCCGTGGTCGCGACGGAGTACCTGCAGACGACGGCGGAGTCGTGCCTGGTCCAGGCGTGGCCGGACCCCCAGGACGCTCCCGGCAACGAGAAGGTCCGGATCCACGGCGCCCGGGTGGTTGACCTTGACGGGGCGCCGATCGCGATGATCGATACCCGGACGCCGTTTTCGATCGAGTTCTCATACTGGAACTTGAAAGAGGGCGCGCACCTGAACCTCGCCGTGTCTCTCTACAACCAAGAGGAAGTCTGCGTGTTCACGACGACGACGGTGAACGAGCCGCGCTGGCACGGCAAGGCGTTCCCGGCCGATCTGTACCGCAGCGTGTGTCACGTCCCCGGGAATCTCCTCAACGACGGGAGCTACCGTGCGGTGCTGCTCGTCGTTCAAGACCTCGCCAACATCCTGTACTGCCACGAAGACATCGTCGTGTTCGAGGTGCAGGACTCCGCCGAGGGGCGCGGCAAATGGTACGGCAAGTGGAGCGGCGCCGTCCGCCCCGAGCTGAATTGGAGCACCGAGCGGCTCTCGTCGCGAATGAACGTCGGCCTCACGGCCGGGAGTCGCCGCGGACGATGACGAGAGGGATCGCGCGATGAGAGTCCCGTTGATCAAGCCCGATTTGCCGACGCTCGACGAGGTAGCGCGGCCTTTCCGGGAAATCCTCGACAGCGGCCGGATCACTAACTTTGGCAAGTACGCCACCGCGTTCGAAGAGGAAGCGGCGGCCTATCTCGGCGCGCCTGCGGCAACCGTGTCATCCGGGACCGTAGGCTTGCTCTTCGCACTGCAGGCGATGGGGCTGGGCCCGGGCCAGAAGGTCGTGGTACCCAGCTTCACGTTCATGGCGACCGCTCAGGCGATCCTCTATGCAGGCGGCGTCCCGGTATTTGCTGAGGTCGGCGAGGAGCTCACACTCTGTCCGGCAGACCTGGCGGCGCTTCTGAACCGGCACGAGGACGTCGCCGGGGTGGTCGCGACGCACGCGTACGGCATGCCATGCCGAGTGGACGAGATCCAGGCACTTGTCGATGACTACGGGCGGCGGCGATCGCGCCCGGTGTTCCTCATCTACGACGCCGCGCATGCGTTCGGGTCGGCCGTGAATGGGCGGCGTGTAGGGGGATTCGGCGATGCCGAGGTGTTTTCACTCTCGGTCACCAAGATGCTGGTGAGTGTCGAGGGAGGAATGGTCGCCAGCCGCTCATCTTCGGTGATCGACCGCATTCGCAGGATGCGCAACTACGGCATCGAGACGAACTACGATGCCCACTGGCCCGGGATGAACGGCAAGATGAGCGAATTCCACGCGGTCGTTGGCCTGCACAATCTACGGCGGCTGGATGCGCTCGTCGACATGAGGCAGCAAAGGGCGCGATATTTTTTGGATCGCATCCGGAAGGAGACGGTGTTTGAGACGCTGACCTGGCCCGACGCCGTGACCCACACCTTCAAGGACTTCACCGTTCTCGTGCCCGAATCCATGAGTCATTTCCGGGATGCCGCGATGGCGTTCGCGCACACGCGCGGGGTGGAAACCCGCGCCTACTTCTACCCTCCTGTTCACGAGCAGCAACTGTTCCGCCGGTTTGCTGACCGGCCCCTCCACCGGACTGAGGCGGTCGCACGGCGCGTCATCACGCTCCCCTTCTACACCGCGATCACCGAGGGGGAGATGGACTATGTGGTCGAGACCTTGCGCCTGGCCCAGGAGCGCTGGACAAAGACATGAAGGCGGGCGCCCTCAGACGGCGTCGTGGTGAGGCGTGAGATGCATGTCCTGGTGACCGGCGGCGCCGGCTATCTCGGCTCGGTTCTTCTGCCAAAGTTGCTCGCGCGGGGACACAGTGTGCGCGTCCTCGATCTCGGCTACTTTGGTCTGGGTCATCTCCGGGGACTGAGGCCCGCGATCGAGCTGGTCCGCGAAGACCTCCGCGCCGTGGTCGCCTCACCCGCGGCGCTCCGCGACTGTCTGGTCGGGTGCGACTGCGTGATCCATCTGGCTGCCGTATCGAACGACCCCTCCGCAGAGCTCAACCCGGAGCTGACGGACGAGGTGAACTTCCGGGCCACGCAGGCCCTCGCGGAAGCCAGCCGTCAGTGCGGGGCCCGTTTCGTCTTCTCTTCCTCCTGCTCAGTCTACGGTGGCGCGTCGGAGGAACTGGACGAGGAGGGGCCGGTGACTCCGCTGACGACGTACGCGGCGTCGAAGGTCAAGGCAGAGGAGGTTCTGCGCGACATGGCGAGCCCCAGTTGGTCGCCGGTCATCTTGCGGAACGGGACGCTCTTCGGGTACTCGCCGCGGATGCGCTTCGACCTGGTGGTGAACATCTTCAGCCTGTATAGCGCCCTCCACAACGAGATCAAGATCTTCGGGACGGGAGAGCAGTGGCGCCCGTTCCTTCACGTGTCCGACTGTGCCCGGGCCCTCGTCCACTTCGCCGAGTGTCGAGAGACCGCACACGTTTGCTACAACGTCGCTCACGAGAACATGCGGATCGTGGACGTCGCCAAGATGTTCGAGCGGATGAACCCGGCCCTCGTCACCCGCCATGTCGACGCGATGGACGACGACCGGCGCGATTACCGCGTGTCGACGCGACAGATGGTCGCGGAGGGTTTTCGGACACGCGTCGGCATCGAGGCGGGTGCCGAGGAGATGGTCGAAGCGATCGTGAGCGGCGCGATCCCCGATCCCGAGTCGATCTTCTATCGCAATGCCAAGTGGTTGAGGGAGTTGGCTCAGATCGGATCGAAGACCCATCGAGACATCGCCGGATTGTTGGAAACTCTGGCACGGGTCAATCCTGCCGCGCGCGGATGAGGAAAGCAGGAGGCGCGGAGCGAGCGGTCGAGTCAATGCCCCGGGCGCCGTGGGTCGATGTTGTGATCATCGGCGCCGGCGGCCATGGACGGGAGATTCTCCTCTATGCCCGTGATCTCATCGGCACCGGAGCGCGCATCAGAGTCGTTGGGTTCGTGGACGAGGGAAGGCCGAGTGGCCATCTGGGCGAGACGGAGATTCTCGGCGACTTCGACGAGCTGGAAGCCCTCCTCGAGCGCAGGGCGGAAGCGCCGCTTCAGTACATCACTGCCATAGGCGACAACCGTGCGCGGCGGCAGTGCGTGGAGAAGGCCGAATGCTTCGCTGCGCGGAACTTTGTCCCGTGGACCCTGAGGCATCCTCGATCTATCGTCGGCGACGATGGGTCCATTGGCGAAGGCACGTGCCTTGCGCCGGGCAGCGTTTTCACGACCAATGTGCGGATCGGCAAGCACTGCATCGTTAATGTCAACGCCTCAATCTCGCACGACAGTGCGGTCGGGGACTTTTCGAATATCAATCCCGGGGTCGTCGTGGCGGGGAATGTCCGGATCGGAGAAGGATGCTACATCGGGGCCGGTGCCACTGTGATCGACAAGGTGTCGATTGGAGCGTGGACGACAGTGGGGGCGGGAGCCGTTGTCATCGAAGACCTCCCGCCCCATGTGACCGCGGTCGGAGTGCCGGCCAAGATCATCAGGCGGAATGAGAGTCCACGGTAGCAGGTCGTTCCGGGTGAGATGACGTCGTCGCGTCCGTCGCCGCTGATCAGCTTCATCGTCCCCTGCTACAACTACGGCCACTTCCTGACGGACTGCGTGGAAAGCATCCTGAAGCTGGAAGGAGGGTTCGACTGGGAACTGCTGCTGATCGACGACGCTTCGACCGACAACACGGCCGAGGTGATCCCGTCGTTCTCGGACCCGCGCATTCGCGTGGTCACCCATCCTATCAATCTCGGACATGCCCGCACGATGAACGAAGGATTGCGGTCGGCACGGGGGAGATTCATCGCCCGGATCGACCCCGATGACCGCTACCGGCCGGGTTTCCTGACGGCCGTGATGGGAAAGTTCGAAACGTTCTCCGAGGTCGGCCTCGTGTACGGGGATGTGGCCCTGATCGACGAGCGCGGACAGATCACGGCGGAGCGATGCGATGCAGCGCATGGGGGTTGTGACTTCAGAGGCAACGAGCTGGTGCGCCTCCTCGAGCGCAATTTCATCTGTGCGCCCGCGGTGATCGCTCGGCGGGAAGCCTGGATGCAGGCGGCGCCCGTGCCCGAGCACCTGGCCTTCAACGACTGGTACTTCACCGTGATGATGGCCCGCCAACACAACTTCTACTACGTGGACGAGGTCGTCGCCGAGTACCGTGTCCACGACGCGAACCATCACACCAGGATCGTGAAGAACAAGACCGAAGAACCCTCGGTCTTCTGGGTGCTGGATCAGGTCTTTGCGACGCCGGAGGCGAGTCCGCGGCTCGAGAAAGAGAAACGGGCAGCCAGGCGGCGGATCTACGGTGCCCACTACCTCGACATGGCGAACAAGTATTTTCAGTGGAATTACGCTCGCGATTCGAGGCGGTGCTATCTGGCCGCCGTTGGACAGCGGCCCGGGTATCTCGCGCGGCCCGAAGTCCTGCGGCGGCTGGCGGCGACATACATCGACCGGCGCTGGTACGAGCTGTCGAAGGCCGTGGTGAAGAGCGTGCTGGAGCCGCCTCGGCGGACAACATGAAGACGGTCCAGGTGCCGTTCTGCTTTCACCCCGACCCGGTCGCAGGGACCGAGGTATACGTCGAGTCGCTGGCTCATCGGCTCCAGGCAAGGGGCACGTCGGTGGTCGTGGCGGCACCTGGGAGGCAATCGTGTAGCTACGACCACCGGGGGCTTCCGGTGAGGCGGTTTAGCATCAGCGATCGAATCGAAAACCTACAGGATCTCTATGGCGACGGCGATGTGGAGGCCGCCCGCGAGTTCGGAGGCATCCTGGACGATGAGCGACCCGACGTCTTGCATATGCATGCGTTCACGAGAGGGGTATCGCTGCGGCTGGTGCGCGAGGCCAAGGCCAGAGGGATGGGAGTCGTCTTCACGTACCACACACCCACGGTGTCGTGTCAGCGCGGAACGCTGATGCGCTGGGGCACCGACGTGTGCGACGGCACGCTCGACCGGGCCACCTGCACCGCGTGCGCACTGCACGGATCGGGACTGCCGATAGCCGTGAGCCAGATCCTGGGTCGGATGCCTCGAGCGGTTGGCAGTGAGATTGGACGTGGTGGTGTGTCGGGCAGATGGTGGACCGCGCTCCGGATGAGCGAACTCGTGGGGCGGCGCCACGCCGCCGTCCGGGCCCTCTTCAAGGAAGCGGATAAGATCGTCGCGCTCTCCCTGTGGGTTCAGGATCTTCTCGTGCGAAATGGCGTACCGGCGGAGAAGATCCATCTCTCCCGGCATGGCGTGTCGCAGACGGCCGCCGCTCCGCCGGACCGCCTTCGCAGTGCGACACGAGAGCCATTGCGGATCGCTTTCCTCGGAAGGTTCGACAGCACCAAGGGGCCTGACATCCTCGTCCGCGCCATGCGGACGTTACCCGGGCGAATGGTGGAGGCCGACCTGTACGGGATCACCCAGTCCGACGCGGAGGACGCGTATGTCGCCGAGTTGAACCGGCTCGCGGGCGGCGACCCGCGCATTCGGTTCCTGCCGCCGGTCGCTCATGAACGCGTCGACAGGCTTCTCCATGCCTACGATCTCTTGGCCGTGCCGTCGCGTTGGCTCGAGACAGGTCCGCTCGTGGTTCTAGAGGCCTTCGCTGCCGGTCTTCCGGTTATTGGTTCCAAGCTCGGCGGGATCGCCGAGCTGGTGCGGGACGGTATCGACGGGGTGCTGGTCGAGCCGAATTCCGCAGAGGCGTGGGCCCGAACGATTCGGCAGCTCGACGAGAATCGAGACGTCCTCGAGCAATTGCGTCGAGGTCTTAGCCCGCCACGGACCACAGATGATGTGGCGGACGACATGCTGCTTATCTATCACCGCCTGTCACGGGAGAGGCTCGCATGGACGTAGGCGGACCGCCCACCCGTCTTAGCGGCGGATGATTCGACGTTTGCTCCGCCGTCCCTACGACGTGGTGAGACGGCTGGAGCGGGAATACGAGCGGAGCAAACGTCGCAAGGCGGCATGCGAGCATTCACGACGAATCGCAATGCCCTACAGGCTTCACCTGGGGTGCGGCTCGATTCGCTTCCCCGGCTGGATCAACATCGACCAGTACGAGAACCCGGGAGTTGTCGACGTTACCTGGGATGTCACCGTCCCATTCCCGTTCCCCGATGGCTCGTGCCGATTGATCTACAACGAGCATCTCCTGGAGCATCTGGACGTGGAATCAGGACTGCGGTTTCTGAGGGAGTGCTGCCGGGTTCTCCAGCCCAGCGGTATCCTTCGCATTGCCATGCCATCGTTGGAAAGCGCCGTCGAGCACTATCAGGCCGGGAGCTGGAGAGACCAATCCTGGCTCTGCTTACCGGAAAACCAGCTCATCCATACGCGCGCGGAAATGTTGAATGTTTTCTTTCGCGCGTGGGGTCACCAGTGGATCTACGACCGCGAGGAACTTCATCGCCGGCTCCGCGAGGCCGGATTCGAAAGCTGGAGAGATTGCCCGCCCGGCTCGAGCGAGGAGCCAGAGTTCTGCAACCGTGAACGGCGGCCGGATTCGCTGCTGATCTGCGAGGCGCTGAAGTGAGGAACGACAGCGTTCGGAGCTTGCACGGCGACTGCGTACTGTCGACCGTCTGGAAATCGACGAGGTGGAGAGAGCAGCCGGTCGTCGTCAGTGATGCTCTGATCACGCGCGCCGCTGGCGGTTGTCATGCCCGTAGCGGAGAGGATGGCGACCGCTCTCCGGCACAGCCCGTGGTCCTGCCCCGCTGCCGTGGTGTCAAGGAGCAGCGAGCCCGAGGTCTGGCGCAGCTTGATCAACGAGGTCAGAGTGCGGTCACACGTTCGTCGACATCGGGACGTACCTCGGTCGTTGCAGCATACGCAGCACGCATTGTCAGGCGCGTGAGGCTGAACACAGTACTGCGCGTTAGGCTGAGCTAAAGAACAGCCAAAATGCGTCTCGGCGACACGGTCAAAAACCTCCGCGGTCACATCAGAAGCGATGCTCGCTTCAGAGGATCCATTGTCTACAAGATAATCACCTGGATCAGAAATCCGAGATACGCCGCCTTGAAGCTTCGGGAAGCTCGTTTCTATACCCAACTACTAGGGAAAGGCCGATTCGGACTGATCTTCGATCTTGGTGCCTCCGTCGGTGGTAAGGCAGAAATCTTTCGCAGGCATGGCCGCGTCGTCTGCGTCGAGCCAAGCGCCGCAGCCGTTAAGGTTTTGAGAGCGCGCTTCGCTCATTGCCCAGATGTCGAGGTGTTAGAAGCTGCCATCTCGAATGGGTCGGGTTATGGAACCCTGTTAGAGTTCGAGCCAGGCTCAGCCTACAATACACTCAGCGAAAAATGGGCGTGGGCACTCTCAGAAAAGTCGCGAAATCGGTTTGGGGTTTCGATGCCGGCGCCGGCAGAGAAACTGGTGCGATTAATGACAATTGACCAGCTCACGAGCCGGTACGGACAACCACGTTATATAAAGATCGACGTCGAAGGTTTTGAGTGCCTGGCCATTAAGGGTATGAATCAGCCTTGCGAGCTTCTGAGCGCAGAAGTGAATTTGCCCGAGTTCGCACAGGAACTCGCCGAGTTGTCTTCCCGACTTCAGCAAATCGATGGCGACGCGCTTTTCAACGTTGCCATATCCGAGCCACCAATGAAATTTGAGTTTTCGGATTGGGTGCCAGGTTCGGTGACGCTCGAACGCATTAAGGGAGCGGGTTGGCAATACGTTGAACTCTTCTGCAGGATGAACGTCAACCGTAACGCGGCCCTCAAGCCGGAGGGTCAGAGTTCTGTGGCTTCATTGCATAGGCGTCCCTCATTCCCCGGAAACCAGCTTCGTAGATGAGGAGTGTCCACGCCTTTGCCCGGCGACGGCGTGCAGGCGACTGCCTAGGCGGGCAGGGGTTCTTGAAGATCGACATCGAAGGCTACGGTCCTTCGAGGTGTAGAGACACTACGCACGGCGTCGGCGAGGAGTCTTCGGGCGATCTATATCAAGGCTCATCTCTACACTTGGTCCAGTCGTCGTGCGTATGGCTAGAGCGACGGTGAGACCGTCGCCCGGGTCGAAGGACGCGGGGTCGGATGGGAGCGAGCGGCGCATTCTGTACGTGCAGTTCACGAATCCAGCCGCATATCCCCCGCTGGAGCACAGCGCGCGCCTTTTCGCAGACGCGGGCTGGGACGTGATGTTCCTCGGGACCGGCGCCCTGGGGGCGGATAGGCTGGAGTTCCGGCCTCACCGGCGCATCCAGGTGAAACGCATGCGCTTCGTGCCGGGCGGATGGCGACAGAAGGTGAGGTACGTCGGATTCCTCTTGTGGGTGACAGGATGGGCTCTCCGGTGGCGCCCGCGATGGATCTATGCGTCCGAATGGCTCGCGTGCCCCGTCGCCCTGGTATTGAGGATCCTTCTCAACGCGAATGTGATCTACCACGAGCATGACTCCCCGGCTTCTGGAAATGGGAGCTTGTTCGAGCGAGCCATGCTCGCTACACGGACAACCCTCGCGCGGCGGGCTCGGGCATGCGTGCTGCCGAATCAGCGGCGCGCCGAAATGTTCGCGCACAATGTGGTCGGTGGGGCAGCGGTGATGTGTGTCTGGAATTGCCCGACTCGCGATGAGGCGATATCCCCACGGGCTGTCCGCCGTGAGAGCGGCGATCTGTGGGTCCTCTACCATGGCTCGATCGTTCCGGCGCGCTTACCGATCAGTGTGTTGAAGGCCCTGACGCTGGTGTCGGACGCGGTCAAGCTTCGGATTGTGGGGTATGAGACGGTGGGTCATCGAGGATATGTCGAGGAGCTGCGCGCGACAGCGGCGGCGCTCGCGATCACTCCGCGCGTGGACTTCGTCGGAGCCGTACGGACCAGAGAGGAGCTGCTAACGTGGTGCCGACGGTGCGATGTGGGGATCGCGTTTATGCCACGACGCAGCCAGGACATCAACGAACAGAACATGGTCGGGGCATCGAACAAGCCGTTCGACTACATGGCGAGCGGCTTGGCCTTGCTGGTGTCCGACCTTCCGGGATGGCGGGCGACGTTCGTAGGGAACGGATATGGTCTGGCCTGCGACAGCGACGACTGGAGAAGCATCGGAGACGCTCTGCAGTGGTTCCTCAACCATCCGGCGGAAACGCATCGGATGGGGGAGCGCGGGCGGAGGAAAGTGCTGAGCGACTGGAACTATGAGACCCAGTTTGCTCCCATCCTGAACACCATCGTGGCAGTGGCGCATCCCAGCGACGTGCCGAAGGGGCAGGTATGTGTGGAAGCTGCTGTGCAGCATTCCGTCGGAGAGGCACGGCACGCCAACATGATGAGAGTGGACGGCGAAGGCTTCAAGCACGGGTCTTCAAGGCTGCCCGAGGATCCCGACCGGTGAGCGACTGCCTGGGCGAAACGCAGAGTACAACAGCGTAAGTAGTCCGGGGCACATGCAGATGGGTATCCCAAAGAGATGCCTGATGGGAGCTTTTCTCCGGAAGGTGCTCCCGCTGCCGGCAAGGCGGCTTTTGCGGCAGACAATTTCAAGGTCGAAGCAGGTGATGGTTACGTCCTACGCCGAATTGGTTCGCAAGTCTGCCCTGCAGCGGGTGACAGGACCGCATCTCTTGGTCAATCTCGGATGCGGCGTGTTGCATCGGCCCGGCTGGATCAATGTCGACAAGGAGCTGCGGCCCGGCGTTTACTATGCCGACCTGGCAAACGGGATTCCATTGAGGGATGAAGCGGCGAAGCATATCAACTGCGAACATTTTCTGGAGCATCTCGAATACTCAACCGCCAAAAAGTTCTTGAGAGAGTGCTTTCGCGTGCTCGAGCACGGTGGCACATTGCGGATCATCCTACCTGACGCCGAAAAATACATTCACTCGTATTGTGCGAACGACCTAGAGTTTTTCGACAAACTGAGATATCTCGGAGGGGCGACGGAAGGCCTCCGCACCCGGGTCGAAGTTCTCAATCAGATGTTTCGCATGGGCGGTGTCCATTTGTTCGCCTGGGACTTCGAGACTCTGTCCCTGCACCTACGCGAGGCGTCGTTCGTTGAGGTCAGGAGATCGTCATACGGCGATGTCGAGCCGACGCTAAACATTGACGGAGCCGAGGCTTGGCGATCTCTGGAAAGCCTTTACGTTAATGCCCGGAAGTAGCGAGCAGCAATGCGCCTCGCGTCCTCCGCCGGCCGGCATATCGGCGACTGATTCGAGACGCTGATGCAACGAGGCCGAGTGCGACGCATCGCGGCGCCGGCCGAGGCAACCTTGAAACGACCGCGCCGACCTCAAGACATGTTGGTCGTGATCGAGACACACCCAATTCAATATCATGCGCCGGTCTACCGACGATTGCAGCAGAGCTTCCAGATCCCGGTCACAGCGATCTACGGATCGGACTTCAGCGTCAGTGGGTACACAGACCAGGAGTTCCGCGCAAGGTTCGCCTGGGACTCCGATCTGCTAGCGGGCTACAACGCTGTGTTCCTCACCCGCACCTCCGGAGGAGAAGGACTGACGACAGAAGGGGTGAGGACCGTCGGCTTGGAGGAGACGCTGCGAACGATTTCGCCCGAGGCCGCTCTGATCGTCGGCTATCGCCCACGGTTTCACCAGGAGGCATTCCATCGGGCTCGCCGAGCGGGCCTGCCGATCCTATTTCGCGGCGAAACGACGGACCATGCGGCAAGGCGCAGCGCTCTGAAGGCCTGGGTCAGAGATCGCGCGTTGCGATGGTTCTACAGCCGGTGCGACGGATTACTGTATGTCGGTAAGCGATCCTGCGAGCATTTCCTGCGACTGGGGTGCGCCGAGCACAAGCTGTTCTTCTCTCCCTACTGCGTGGACACGCAGGTGTTTCGATGCGACGACGGCGACCGAACAACCCTGCGCCAGGTGACGAGACAGCGCCTCGGCGTCCTCGACTCACAGCGGCTGTTGCTATTTTCCGGGAAGCTGAGCCCGCGCAAGGGACCCGAGCTGCTGGTGCGCGCCGTGAAAGAATTTCCCACTTCGATACGAAAGTCGGTCGTCATTGGATACGTCGGAAGCGGCGAACTGCGGGGGCCTCTCGAGGCCCTGGCTCAAGCAACGCCAGCCGTGATCGCGAAGTTTGTGGGATTTCAGAACCAGACGCAGCTCAGCTCGTACTATCACGCAGCCGACGTGCTGGTTCTGCCAAGCCTCCACTCGGAGACGTGGGGTCTGGTCGTGAACGAGGCGCTACATCACGGCGTGCCGTGCGTGGTGTCCGACGCCGTCGGCTGTGCGCCGGATCTGATCGAGCCCGGCGCGACGGGGGAGTTGTTCCAGGCGGGGTCGATCCAAGACCTCGGCGCGGCGCTACGACGCGCGATGACGCTGATCGGGCGCTCCGACGTCCGTCAAGCGTGCCGAGAGAAGGTGAGCGGTTACACAGTCGACAAGGCCGCCGAGGGTATCGCCAAGGCCTATCGATCCGTCGCGCGCGCTCGACGGCCTGGATCGGGAAATGACTGACGTACGAAGCCCTGAAGGGCGGTTGATTCTGGTCGGTCATGGGGACCCCGTGCACATTGGCTCCCATCTCGCCGAGGCGGCGGCCGCGGCGGGTTACCAGATGCGCTTCGAGGACGTGCGGGCCGCCTACGATGCTTCGGTCTGGCGAAAGAGGATCGACTGGTGGATGCGTGGCCGCCGTCCGAGTCGGCTGCAACAGTTCAGTGCTGAACTCGTCGAGGGGTGCCGGTCGTTCCGTCCTGAGTGCATCCTCTCGACGGGACTCGCGCCGATCGACGCCGATGCCCTGCAAGCGATCGGGAAACTGGGCATCCGGCGCGTCAGCTACCTGACCGACGACCCGTGGAATCCCACGCATCGCGCAGGCTGGTTCATGAACGCACTGCCGCATTACGATACCGTCTTTTCTCCGCGGCACGCGAATCTGGAAGATCTCCGACGGCTCGGATGCCGTCGTGTCCGCTATCTCCCGTTCGCATACGCGCCATCGCTGCACTATCCAGATCCGCCCGCGACATGCGACGACGTGAAAGCGTTCTCGTCGGATGTCGTGTTTGCTGGCGGCGCCGACGCGGACCGGGTGCCCTACGTTCAGGCCCTCCTGCAGGCTGGGTTCACGGTGGCCTTGTACGGGGGCTACTGGGAGCGCTTCCGACCGACACGCCCACATACCCGCGGCCATGCCGATCCCGTGGCGTTGCGCAAGGCCATCGGAGGCGCGAAGGTCGCACTCTGCCTGGTCAGGCGCGCGAATCGTGATGGGCACGCCATGCGGAGCTTCGAGGTTCCCGCGGTCGGCGCCTGCATGCTGGTCGAAGACACCGACGAGCATCGGGCGATGTTTGGCGAGCCCGGGCGAGCCGTCGTCTATTTTCGCGCGGTAGACGAGATGGTGCAGACGATGGGGCGACTGCGAGACGACCCCGCAGAACGCGAGCGCCTTGCGCGAGAGGCGCACCGGCTCATTGTCGGTGGACACAACACCTACCGAGACCGGCTCCTCGCGATGCTCGAGCCGACCTGCGTTTCCGTGACGGCGGGGCCTGGGCCGTCGTGAAGATCGCGATCGCCGTCCAGGGGCGCTTTCACGCGTTCCACCTCGCCCGGGCGCTGCTCGAGCGGGGCTGCGACGTGACCGTCCTGACGAATTACCCGAAGTGGGCGGTGGCGCGGTTCGGGCTACCGCGCCGTCGGGTTCGAAGCTTCTGGGTGCACGGTGTGCTGGCGCGGGCCGTTGAAAAGCTCGATCGAGGATCGGTGTGGTCGGGCGCGGAGCCTTGGCTGCATTCGCTGTTCGGGCGCTGGGTGGCGAGACAGTTGAGGTCCGGGCCGTGGGATGTCGCCCATCTCTGGAGCGGTGTAGCCGAGGAGAGCCTCACCAGCCTTCGCGGCACAGGAACGCGCTGCCTGGTGATGCGCGGCTCGTCGCACATCCGGGTGCAGGCGCGGCTTCTCCAGGAGGAGGAGGAGAGGACCGGTTTCCGTCAGGATCGGCCGAGTTGCTGGCGCATCGCACGGGAGGAGCGCGAGTATGCTCTGGCGAACCGGATCGTCGTCCTGTCGACGTTCGCACACCGGACATTCATCTCCGAGGGCGTGCCAGCGGAAAAGCTCCGCCTCATTCCGCTCGGTGCGAACCTTCGGATGTTCCGGCCGGTGGCCGAGATCGTGAGGACGCGACAACGGCGGCTCCTCGGGGGCGGACCACTCCGGATCCTGTATGTCGGGGCGATGTCCTTTCGAAAGGGACTCTGGGACCTGGCAAGGATGGTCCGGGAGCTTGGAACAGACAAGTTCGCGTTCCAGTTCGTCGGTCCGCAGCCGCGTGAAGCGCGCGCTGTGTTGTCAGAATTGGGCGGCGCCGTGGCATTGCGATCAAAGGTGCCAGAGACCGATCTGCCCGGCGTCTATCGTTGGGGAGATGTCTTCGTCTTTCCGACTCTCGAGGAGGGACATCCCGCCGTGCTCTCGCAGGCGGCCGCCGCGGGGCTTCCAATCCTCACGACAACGACGTGCTCAGGGCCCGATCTCGTCCGGCCAGGCGAAACCGGATGGGTCGTGCCGATTCGTGCTCCCGAGGCGCTGGTGGAGAGGCTCCGTTGGTGCAGCGACCATCGAGATGAAGTTGCCGCCATGGTCGGGCGGATCTATGAGCACTTCCAGCCGCGTGATTGGTCGGAGGTCGCTGCAGACTTCGAGGCGGCATGTCTGGAGAACTTGCCGGCACGGTCTGCATGAAACGGTCTCCATGAAACCGTCTTTGGCGCCTACACCTCGGCCGCGGCCGGCAGCAAGTGGGACCTTGAAGGGCCACCTGGTCAGGTAGATGGAAGATTACCTGGATCTCGGGCTGGCGATGACGCTCGGTAGCATCGCGGCCCTTCTGATTCTGTACAGCCGATGGGGATGGAGTGGACGCATTGTCGGCGTGGGCCTGGTGCCGGCGTATCTGCTGAGCCTCGGCCTGATTCACTGGCCTGGCGCGATTCTCTACCTCCTCCCCTGGTACTGGGGCGGCGATGCGCCGACGGTGGAAGCTGGCTTCGTGGTAAGTGTCTACGCGGTCCTCGCATTCGGCGTGGGCAGCGTAATTCTGGGGCCGCTCATCACTCATGTCTTCGGGGTTCCACGGTCCCGCGGCCCAGCGCAGAGGTCCGAGCCTCTCCTGCCCCGGATGTATCTGTGCGTCGGTGTTGCCTGCTATGCGCTCTTGATCACCGTCGTCGGAGGAGTCCCGACATTGACCGCCGTGATCGCCGCCGGGTGGCAGCTCATCGTGGTCGGCATCGGCCTCGCTAGCTGGGTGGCCTGGCACGAGGGGCGCAGATCCTTCTTCGTTGCCTGGGTGCTGGTAGCAGCCACCTTGCCGTTGTTCACGCTCGTGTCCCAGGGCTTCCTCGGTTACGGCGTGAGCGCCCTCATCGCGGTCGTCGCTCTCATCGTGACGTTCACGCGACCGAGGCCGGCGTGGCTCTTGATGGGCCTTATCCTCGCCTACCTGGGCGTGTCCTTCTACGTCACGTACATGCGTGATAGGGCCGCGATACGGGATGTCGTGTGGGCCGGCGCGCCGGTCGAGGATAGGCTGACGCAATTAGGGCGGAGTGCAAGCGACTTCGAGTTATTCGATCCGTATGACGTGGCGCAGCTTCAGCGCATCGATGCGCGGCTCAATCAGAATCTCCTGGTTGGCGCTGCTGTCCGCTATCTGGAGCTGCAGCGAAACTCGTTCGCGCGGGGTGAAACGCTGTGGGAGGCCGCGATGGCGCTTGTTCCGAGAGCCGTGTGGCCCGACAAGCCCGTCACCGCCGGCAGCGGTGACCTGGTCACCAGATACACCGGGTTCAGATTCGCAGCCGGGACGAGCGTCGGAATCGGCCAGGTGATGGAGTTCTACGTGAACTTCGGACGGCTGGGTGTGGTTGTTGGGTTCATGATTTTGGGCGTGGTGCTCTCCTTGATCGACGCAGGAGCACATCAGCGCCTCGTCAAAGGCGACTGGCAGAGCTTCGCGCTCTGGTATCTGCCTGGCCTCAGCCTCCTACAGGCCGGCGGGTCGCTCGTCGAGGTGACCTCGAGCGCGGCGGCCGGGCTTGTCGCCGCTGTAGTCGTCAATCGCGTCGTAATTCCGGACGTGGGCGGTCGCGCCTCCGTTACCGCGCCCGAGGGGGCTAGACATCACGCTGGCTGAGCCGCGGCACCGCGAAGGCGTGCTCGGTCTCTTCCCGAGCTTCGAGTCAATCGGTGGCGTCCAGGCCAGCGGGCGTCTCGCGTGGCGCAGCATCGTCGATCGCACGAACGCCGAGTTCGGCGAGAGATATCTCATTTCTTATGGGCATACCGACAACGGGACGCTTCTGCTCGGTCATGGGCAACCGCTCCTCGTCTCGTCGCGGCTCGGAGCGGTGGCCGCCGGGGCGCGCCGGCGATGGCCCGTGAGGGTGGTGTTGGTCTGGCACCTCGATTTACTGAAGTATCTTCTCGTCCTTCGCGTCTCGGGCGCGCGCACCGTGGTGTTCCTCCATGGGATCGAGGCCTGGAGGCCCTTGAGCCTGCCCACGCGCGTACTCCTTCGCCGGGTGCATGCATTCTGGACGAATAGCGACCACACATGGCAGCGGTTCCTCGCGCTCCACCCCGAGTTCCGCAGCATGCGTCATCGGACGGTGCACCTTGGATTTGGCGAGGCGGTCCGCAGGGAGATTCCTGCGCCAGCGACGATGCCGATCGCGGTGATGATCAGCCGGCTGGACCGGCGCGAGGACTACAAGGGACATCGTGAGGTGATCGCCGCCTGGCCGCTCGTCGCTGAGCGCGTCCCCGGCGCGGAACTGTGGATCGTCGGTGACGGAAATCTGCGGACGGACCTGGAGACGATAGCGCGGGACGGTGGGGTCAGTGGGCGGGTTCGCTTTCTCGGCGCTCTTCCCGACGACGCGAAGGAGGAGACCCTGATCCGCTCGCGCTGCCTTCTCATGCCGAGCCAAGCGGAGGGCTTCGGCCTCGTATATCTCGAAGCCATGCGGCTGGGCCGACCATGCCTCGTCAGCACGATCGACGCGGGGCGGGAGGTCGTCGATCCGCCCGAGGCCGGGCTCGCCGTCGACCCGACGAATACCCGTGAGCTGGCCGATGCCATCGCCCGCTTGCTGACATGCGGCGAAGAATGGCAGGCCTGGGCGCACCGTGGCCGGCGGCGCTACAGGGACCATTTCACCGCGGCCAGGTTCGAGGAGCGGCTGGTCACAGCGCTGTCCGGGGTCGCCAAGTCATGAATCAGCAGCGACGAAGGGTGCTGCATGTCATCCCCTCGGTCGGTCCCCGCCGGGGTGGGCCCAGCGTGGCCATGCGCACGCTCGCGCGAGGCCTGACGCGGGCCGGCGCGGACGTGCAGATCGCCACGACGGACGACGACGGGCCCGGTCGCCTTGACGTTCCGTTGGAGCGCCCAGTCGAAGAAGAAGGAGCGACTTACTGGTACTTTCGGCGCCAGACGCGCTTTTACTCCGTCTCTTGGCCGTTGACCCGCTGGCTCGCCGGTCGCGTGGCTAACTTCGATCTCGTTCACATCCACGCGCTGTTCTCCTATGCCGCCGCTCCCGCCTGCGTCTCCGCAATAAGGCACGGCGTCCCGTACATCGTGCGGCCGCTTGGGACGCTGAACCGGTTCGGGATGGAACGGCGGCGTCCGATGCTGAAACGGCTCTCGTACAGGTTGATCGAGCGGAGGATCCTCCGGGATGCCGCCTTCGTGCATTACACCAGCGAGGCGGAACGTCGAGAGGCCGCGCTGCTCGGACCGCCGGGCCGGTCGATCGTGATCCCTCATGGCATCGATCTCGACGGCTTCGGCGTAGTCCCATCAGCCGGCTGGCTCCGTCGCCGGGCACCCCACCTTGCGGGCCGGACGATCATCCTTTTCCTGTCCCGAATCGATCGAAAGAAGGGCCTGGACCTCCTGCTGCCGGCCTTCGCCCGATTGCGGGCCGAGCGCCCGAAAGTAGCGCTTGTGGTGGCCGGTGATGGCGAGGCGGAGCTCGTCAGCAAGCTACGAGCGGAGGCCGCCCGGCTCGGCATCGGCCGGGATGTCTATTGGGCCGGTTTCCTCAGCGGCGACGAAAAGTTCGGTGCCCTCGCGGATGCCGATGTTTTCGTGCTGCCCTCGTATTCTGAGAACTTCGGCCTCTCGGTGGTCGAGGCGATGGCGAGCCGGCTGCCCGTGGTGATCTCCGACCAAGTGGCGATTCATCACGAAGTTGCGGACGGCGGCGCGGGACTGGTGACGCCCTGCCAGGTTGCGCCGCTCTCCGCGGCGCTCGCTTCGCTCGTCGCCGATCCAGATCTGCGGGCGCGACTCGGTAAAGCTGCCCGGCGGCTCGCCGAGCGTCGGTTCTCGGCCGGGGCGATGACGTCGGCCGTCCTTCGGATGTACCACGAGATACTGGAACAGCCGAACGTCGAGGCCTTCCACTGGAGCGGGACGCAGGTCCTTCGCTCAGGACGGTGAGTGCCAGCCACGCCGTCCCGGTGACGGCAATCGTTTTGGCGCACAACGAGGAGAGGAACCTGCCCGCCTGCCTCGAGAGTATGACTGCGTGGGTGGAGGAGCTGTTTGTCGTTGATTCGGGAAGCACCGATTCTACGGTGGCGATAGCGCGCGCCTGGGGCGCGCGGGTCGTGGAGCACCCGTTCGAGCACTACGGTGCGCAGCGTAACTGGGCGCTGGCCTCGCTCCCTATCACGACCCCATGGGTGCTCAACCTCGACGCTGACGAGCGCGTGACTCCGGAGCTGCGCGCCGCCATCCAGGAGGCGACCACCCGCTCGGACGGCTCGATCGCCGGTTATCTCGTCGCGCGACGGACCGTCTTCATGGGCCGCTGGATCCGGCACGGCGGCCACTATCCGGTCTGGCACCTGCGTCTCTTTCGCAGCGGTCGCGGCCGCTGTGAAGACCGACAGTACGATCAACACTTCTTCGTGGACGGGCGCGTAGAGAAGCTCCGCGGGGATCTGATCGACGTATTCACCTCAGACGTCACTACGTTCATCCGACGGCATCTTCGATGGGCGCAGCTCGAGGCTCAGGAGCAAAGTACGGGTGGCGAGGGCCGGATCGCAGGGAGGCTGCTCGGCGGCAGCCCGATCGAGAGGCGGCGGTGGTTTCGCGAGGTGTACGGGCGGCTCCCACTCTTCGTCCGTCCGGCGCTGTACTTCGTCTACCGTTACATCATCCGCCTCGGTTTCCTCGATGGTGCGGAAGGTTTGGTCTTTCACCTCCTTCAGGCGTTCTGGTATCGGTTCCTGGTGGACGCGATCATGTACGAGCGACGTCTCATGGACCGAAACTCCTGAGGATGAGCCGGTGATGTCCTCTACGGCCAGGAGGGTTCGGCGGCTTGTTCCCAACATGGCGCTTCGCGTTCGGCATGTCGAGGCGGGATCGTATCTGTGGGTCAGACTGCGTCACCACCTCGGGTTGATCGCCCGAGGCGCAAGAGCGTACGAAGCACGATACGTCGAGGCCCTCCGGTTGTGTGTCGAGCCCGGCGACGTTGTCTTCGACGTCGGAGCCAACATCGGTTTCTACGCGATTCTCTTCAGCCGGTGGGTCGGGTCGGCAGGCCGTGTCTTCGCGTACGAGCCCGATCCGGATAACGTACGACTCTTGCGAAAAAACCTCGACGCGAACCGGTGCGCCGGTTGTGTTGTGCGACCAATGGCCCTGGGAGCGACATGTGGGGTGTCCACGTTCAGCCGCGATGTTGTAACCGGACAGACCGGGCACACGGGCACAGGCCCCACTTATGGCGAGCTGCAATTCCGGACGGGGAAAGAGATCCCGATCGAGGTACGTCTCACGACGCTGGACGCTGAAATCGACAGGGCGGCCGCGGCGCCCGATGTGGTGAAGCTCGACGCTGAGGGCGCGGAGTACGAGATTTTGTCCGGAGGTATGCGAGCCCTTCGTGAACACAGGCCGTTGATCGTTGCCGAGACGAGCAACTGGCGATACGAGATGAGTCAGGGCGTGAGACCCGCTCGAGCGTCGATCGAACTGCTGCGAGAAGTAGGCTACGTCGTGTTCGACCTGGATCGAGGCGCGCCGGTTGGTCCGAGCGACCAGCCATGGATGGTGCTCGCTATCCCCGCGGAGCGGCGCAGAGAAACGCGCGCGGCGCGCGTGCTTACGGCGATGACGGAATCGACATGATCATTCTCGGGATCAACGCCTATCACGGCGACGTCTCGGCCGCCCTGTTGCGGGACGGCGAGCTCGTGGCCGCCGTCGAGGAGGAGCGGTTCACGCGTGTCAAGCATGCCGCGGGGTTCCCCAAGAACGCGATCGCGGAGTGCCTCGCCGTGAGCGGCGCAACCACGGGCGAGATCGGCCACGTGGCGATTTCCCGCGACCCGCGGGCCAACCTGCTCCGCAAGGCGCTGTTCGCGCTCCGGAGCCGGCCGCGGCGTGGGCTCGTGGCGGACCGGCTGCGGAACGCCGGGCGCGTCGGAGAGGTCGCAGCTCGGGTCGCGGAGGTGCTCGGGCTCACGCGTGACCAGGTGGGTGGCCGTATGCACTGGGTCGAACACCACCCGGCCCACCTGGCGAGCACGTTCTTCCCCTCGCCCTTCGAGGAGGCCGCGATCTGCGCCATCGACGGCTTCGGCGATTTCGTCAGCACGTCGGTCGCTGTCGGGCGCGGCCCGACGATGGATGTGATCGGGCGGGTTTACTTCCCACATTCTCTCGGGCTCTTCTACTTGGCGCTCACGCAGTACCTCGGGTTCTGGAAGTACGGCGACGAGTACAAGGTGATGGGACTGGCGCCTTATGGTCAGCCCGACCGAGTGGACGCGCTGCGCCGGCTCGTTCATCTGAGGCCCGGCGGCGGCTTCGAGCTGGATCTCTCCTACTTCCGGCACTGGTCGGAGGGCGTAAGCATGACGTGGGACGATGGCGAGCCCGTCATCGGGAAGGTCTACACGCCGAAGCTCGAGGAGCTGCTCGGGCCGGCTCGGCGATCAGACGATCCGATCGGTCCGCGGCACGAGGCGATCGCGGCGTC
>WNFR01001332.1_pt1 | contig 26587 bp, 28 predicted proteins | sample 5400221 | NCBI WGS metagenome assembly WNFR01 (sample SAMN13153357, study PRJNA577476) | soil metagenome | isolation source: 40 cm soil under Madrone tree | place: USA:California | collected 2016-06-14
CCGCCACGTCCTCCGGCTTGCCGATTCGCTTTAGTGCTTGCATCCCAAGAGTGGCCTCGCGACCTGCTTCAGTCTTAGTGAAGGTCGACATGTCGGTCTCGATCACGCCCGGAGCTACCGCGTTCACGCGAATCCCGCGAGGACCTAGAATCGCGGCCCAGTTCTTGACGAGAGTTTCGATCGCACCTTTGGTCGCCGCGTAAAGAAGGATCGAACGATTTTCCAGATCAGGTTTCCCAACAACAGCTCGCGCTGCCAGAGAAGAGATCAACACAATGTTTGAGCCTTGTCCGAGGATGGGTAGGAGTTGTTGCACCAGGAAGAACGGACTTCGTACGTTCGTCGCAAAGAGATTGTCAAAATCCTCGGCCGTATGATCCTTGATGGTGGCACTCTTACTCACGCCGGCATTGGCGACGAGTATGTCCAGCCGGTCGCCAACGATTGAGCGGGCTTCTTTGGCGAGCGAAGTCGCTCCTTCCGGAGTTGCCAGGTCTGCCCTTATCGCGTCCGCGCGGCCTCCCTTGGAGTGGATGCTCTCGACCACAGAATGGGCTTCCTGGACGGAGCGGCCGTAGTGAACCAATACATGTGCACCCGTCTCAGCAAGCGCCAATGCAGTGGCTCGTCCAATCCCACGGGAAGCCCCCGTCACCAGTGCAGTTTTGTTGTGGAGTGTAGTCATTATCCTCTCTCTTGCCTGTCACATAGCGGATGAGACGAGTGCGGCACCTAGCTAGTTTCTGTCGCGAAACTCCTATTTTGGCAAAAAAATTTGACTGGGCAATAGTTATTTCAGGGATTTAGCGTGGCTGGACAGACGTACGCAGACCATTGCGGTCATGGATTTCAGGATCGAATGGAAGAGTGCGGACTCCGGACCGGCGACAAACGCCACCATCGCGGCGATCTCATCCACACGCCCGTAACGATCAAGCGCTGTGGCGGCCTTCTGCGGCACCGCCCAATCGCCCGAGGCGGGATTCAATTCCGTGTCGATCGGACCGGGCTGCACGTTGTTGACCGTGATGCCCCGGCTCCCGATCTCTCTGGCCAGCGCCTGAGTGAACATCTTGACGGCTCCCTTCGTGCCCGCGTATGGCACAAGCCCGGGCGCCGCGACACGACGCGATCCATCTCTTCCAGCGTCGCCTCCTCAAACGGTTTCGGAATAGCAGTGCCGGCGTTGTTCACCAGCACATCCAGTCGACCGAAGGTTGCAAACGTCTTTTCAACTGCGGCTTTAACCGCGTTGGCATCGGCGGCGTCCGCCTGAATCGCGATCGCCTTTCTGCCGGTGCGTTCAATCTCCTTGACGACCGACGCGGCCGCATCGGCACCATTCGTGTATGTGATGGCCACGTTCGCTCCATCCGCGGCCAGACGCTTGGCGATTGCAGCACCAATGCCGCGCGAGCCGCCTGTAATAAGCGCAATCTTTCCTTCCAGTTTCTTCGACATTAGTTTTTCTCCTGCACTTTTCTGCGGGCGATTCACCGCTCCACCGATTCAACCGACCGTCATCTTGTCCAGAAGGTCTTAGCCTTTTGATGTCCCAGTGTCGCAACAGGTCCAGCATTCTAGGGAATACCAGCTATTCCCGATAGGAATGTATGGCGCGGGGAGGAAACCTTCTTTTGGCTTGTATCCTCTATTCCTCGCGTAGAATCCATTCCTTAGAGGAATAGGGAGGCTGGTGTGGACAAATTCGACGCAATGCAAATGTTCGTCCGAGTCATTGAAAAAGGGAGCTTCTCCGCTGTCGCAAAGGAACGTAGAATTGGTCAACCTGCCGTCAGCAAGCAGATCTCCGCTCTTGAAGATGAGCTCGGCACGGAACTTATTCACCGCACCTCTCGTTCGATTTCACTGACTGAGGCAGGTCGCGACTTTTACGAGTCTGCTTTGCGCATTGTCGACGACTTTGAAAACGCTACTTCACGAATTGGTCGAGGCCAAACTGCACCGAAAGGCATCATTCGTGTGACCGTTGCTCCCACGTTTGCCCGCCTCCATATGGTGTCAAAGCTGCCTGCTTTTTTTGCTGCTTACCCCGACATGGCAGTTGAGATGGCCGCATCGGAGAGTCCTGCAACAATCATCGAAGACGGGTTCGATCTAGCTATCCACTCAGGTGATCTTCCAGACTCTACCCTGGTTGCGCGAAGATTCGCGCAGACGATGATCATTCTTGTCGCCACTCCTCAATACCTCACGCGCTACGGTGCACCGGAATCGCCGGACGATCTCAGCCGGTTTCCATCTGTCGTTTTTGTCGAGCGTGGCTCCGTACAGCCGTTGAGCTTTGGCTCCGGACAAGACGCCAAGCGTGTTATCCCCACAGGAGTCTTTCGTACCAGCGATATCGAACAGTTGCGGATGGGTGTCCTTGAACATCTGGGAATTGCTCAAGCACCAGCATGGCTCTTCGCCGCAGAACTCAGAGAAGGTACTGTTATACGTCTTCTGACTCCCTTCGAACGAACTGTGCCGATCCTTGCGGTGCGACCTGCTAGCCGCCGGCTGTCCACCAAAGTGCGTATTTTCATCGAGCACCTGGAGAAGACTTTCGCGCTCTGTTCCCAGTTCAACCCACGGCCCAGCTAGGACTGTGGCAGGATGCTCGGTCGTCGAGATTAGTAGCCTCAAGTCGGCATGCCGGAAGCAATCCGCGCGGATGCTCACATCCGTTTGATTACTGCCACATGGCGGGCGACTCGGAAACAATCCGCTGGACGAGAAACGCGCTATCCGTAGAAGCGCCCCCCGCCGGTGGCGCACTCGTTCGATTTCTTTTTGTTGCGTACAAGCACGATGTCAGCATGCAGTTTCCATCAGTTTAGCAAGCACAACCAACGAGGGGGCCCCACCCCTAGTTTTGGTTTTCGAAGAGCGGGAAATTCTCGCTTCGTGTTGCTCCTCCAGGGCCATCATTTGAACGCCTGAGGTCACTCTCGCTGCTCCTACAATCCCGCAATCACTTCGATTTCCACCAGCGCATCCTTCGGCAACTGCGCTACCTGCACTGTCGACCGCGCGGGCGGTGAGAGCGTGAAATACTTGCCATACACTTCGTTCATCGCCGCAAAATCATTCATGTCCTTCAGGAAAACCGTCGTCTTCACCACACGATGCAGATTCGAGCCCGCTGCCTCCAGAATTCCCTTCACGTTCTCCAGCGTCCGCTCCGTCTGCTGTTTGATGTCTGCACCCGCCATCTCCCCGGTTTTCGGGTCCAGCGCCACCTGCCCCGAGACGTACAAGAATCCGTTCGTCCGGATGGCCTGCGAATACGGTCCGATGGGTTTTGGCCCCCGGTCGGTCAGGATCACGTCTTTCATGGTGCAGTCTCCTTTTCAGATTGGCCTGTCGCCGCGGCAGCTTTGTAGCGCGCGCGAAACTCTTCCGGCACTCCCGGGCGCTTCATCCACAATCGCACGACCTCGGCGACGTTCTCGTGAGTCTCTTCTTCGAACGCCGCAATCAGGTCGCTGAGTTCCAGTCCGCGTTCCCTGCGAGCCTGCAGCATGTGGCTGATCGCTTTTCGAAACACTTCCTGCCCGTAGCGGTCCTCCAGGGCGTAAAAAAACAAAAAGCTCTTCGCGCGCACTACCGCCGGCTCTTCCGGTCCCCGGTCCCCGGCCTGCTCCGGAATCAATTGCAATGCGCGGCGAATCGTCTCAGCGCGTGAGTCCGCTCCTTCCCCCGCCTCGCGCCCAATCGACGCCGCGAACGCTGGAAGCGCAGAGAGCGGAGGCTCCTGCTCGAAGAATCCTGGATTTTGCCCGTAACCTAGCCAGCTGGCCGCCAGCGAGGGAGCAACAGCCGCACCCGCAATTGGGGGCGTACTGCTGCCGAGGTTCACCATTAGGGTGTCCGGAGAAACCATCTCGGCCAGGGTTGGTTCCTCTTTCCTCTCACCCAGCAATACTGCGGTCGTCCGTGTCGGGAGCGTGAAACAGCCCTGCGCTACCGGACATTCCACAATCCACGTCGCCGATGGCTCCTTTGTGCGCGCTCCGAACACCGCATCGTACGCTTCCATCGTTCGAGCGAGCGCTTCGCTCAATCCGTGCACCGCCCCTGGGTCTTGTGCTTTGCGTGTCCACAGAATTATTTTTTCTTTTCCCGCGCCGATTTGCGCGGAATTGTAGCGTCCCGCAATCACGAACGGATAATGGTCATTCGAACGCTGGGTGGCCACGACCGTAATCTCCTCGTTCCTGCGCGCAGTTTTCTTTTGCCGCCCGCTGGTGTGCACCAGAAATCCTTCCTGCACGCTGACGCTCATTTCCCATTTTTTTGGCGGTACCCCGCCCGTAGCAAAGAGGCCTCGCGCTGGCAGCAATTCGGGACTCCACCCTTCTGCCGGCAGAAAAAATGCATCCGCCGAAAAACTCAATCCCGTTTCGCCCGCGGCCGCCGGCAAGTACTCCACGGAGAGATGTAAAGTGTGACGCGCCGACTTGATCCACGGCTCAGGAAGGGCAATCAGCGCATTTCGCGGATTGTCGGTCGAAATTCCTGTTGTGATTGCGGTTGTGTCCCAGGTTGCGCGAGGTTCATCAAAGTGGAATCGCCGCCGTCCCGGCAGGCGCAACTCGAGTTCACTGAGCGGCCGGTTTCCCGTATTCTTAAGCCGGTATTCCGCGTCCATTCGAATGCGCGGCTCCGGAGCCGGAACAAACTGCACGCGCACCTGCTGGGTTTCGATTGTATAGCCAGGGCCGAGCGCCACGACGCAACCGGCTGCCCAGAAAGCCGCCATCGCGGAAAGCGCCGCAAACGCGAAACGTGCATGAATTCGAACGCTCAAAACGCTTTGATTGTATCGGGGAAAAGTCAGAAGCAAAAGCAGTGCTACCGGCGCCGCCCGTGCACCCTCTGGAATCCCGTTCCGGAATGATTGCGTGTGGCTTCGCGAAACGCCGCTTCCTTGTCGGCTTGCGCGTCCGTCATGCCGGAATTGATGCGCTCGATGATTTGTTTTTCCGTGAGCCCGGTATTTTTCAAGCGTCCGATTTCCGCGCTGCTCATGGTGCGCTGCCCCTTCAGCCTCCGGTGCAAAATCATATCGACGGAGGAATCGGAAAGCCCGACCAATTTCAACATCACCGCGTCGCCGCTGATGATATCGAGCTGATCCGTTTTCGCAATTTCCAGAATCACCGGCTCGGCGTAACCTGCGCGGACGAGATTGATGGCGGAATCGGCGCTCGCAAAAGGATGCTCGTGCTGGTGCGCGTCGGTAACCAGAGTTACGCAACCATCATCCGTGATGCCGGCTTGTTTCAGCTTTACGAGGTGCGCCACCTCGTCATCGGAAGTGTTCAGCATTTTGAGCTGTTCCGCGCTGCTGGACCACATCCCCGCCTGATCGAGGGGACGATAATCCGTGAGCGGATGCTTATCGCATCCGCTCGTCCGGAGGAGGAACACCAACCCGAGAAGCATGAGCTTGTACCGCATGATTCCATTGTATCGAGGGCAGACGGATCGGCTGGAAAGTGTGCTTTGCGGGATACCCGTCCGAAAGGACAGGTTCAAAAACAGGACGAAACGCCAACGCGAAAAATAAGTTTTGAGCAGTGGCGAATTTTGCGCGGCGCGAATGTCCGCCGGGGAAAAGAAATTTTTGGCGCCGCTAATTTGGCAAAACGCGAATTGTGGGCGGGATCATTTCCATGGGCGGGTCAATGGCTGGGCTGGTAGACGCGTTCGACGCCGAAGACGCCTGAGATTTTTTTGATATTGACGAGGATGGTTTCGAGCTGGCGCTTATCGGCAATTTCGAGATTGGCGTCAATGCGGGCATTAGTGCGATCAGGGCGGCTTTCGAGATTGTGAATGTTGGAACCGGCTCCGCTGATGACGGCGGTGATTTCGGCGAGAAGGCCGGCGCGATCGCGCGCGCGGATGGTGAGCTGGACAGGGAAAGTGGCTTCGGAGCCGCCGCCCCACTCGACGGCGATGCGGCGTTCGGTCTGGTACATGAGGTTCTGGACGTTGGGACAAGAGCGTGTGTGGACGGCCACGCCGCGGCCACGGGTGATATAGCCGACGATTTCGTCGCCAGGAATGGGGTTGCAACACTTGGCACGGTAAACGAGCAGGTCGTCGTGGCCTTTGACAACGAGCGGAGCTTCGCCGAAACCGAGCATGCGCTTGACGGTTTTGACCAGGGTGGGCTTGCCGTCAACGCTTTCCGGCTCTTCGGTTTTTTCCGGCTCGCCGAGGAGGCGTGTGAGCACCTGGCGCGCCGAATACTTTCCAAAGCCGACGGCAGCGTAAAGATCCTCGACTTTGGAAAGGCCGTAGTCAGAAATCAGCTTGAGCATGTCGGGTTCGGGAATTTTCTTGAGGCTGCGGCCAAAGTGGCGCGCTTCGTTTTCGAGGAGACGCTTGCCCATTTCCGTGGCTTCTTCGCGTTCCTGCTCGTTGATCCAGTGGCGGATTTTGCTTTTCGCCGAGGACGATTTTACGAAGCTGAGCCAATCGCGGCTGGGGTGGTGGCCCTTTTGCGTGAGAATCTCAACCACGTCGCCGCTGGTAATTTCATGGCGCAGTGACACCATCTGTCCGTTCACCTTTGCCCCAACGCACTGGTGGCCCACTTCGGTGTGGACCATGTAAGCAAAATCGACGGGAGTGGCGCCGCGCGGAAGTTCCAGCACACGGCCTTTTGGCGTAAAGGCGTAGACTTCGACAGGAGCAAGATCGACTTTTAGCGTAGAAAGAAATTCACCGGGTTCCTGAATCTCCTGCGACCACTCGATCAGTTGACGCATCCAGGTGATGCGCTGGTCGTCGTCCTGCGACGACGGCTTTCCGGATTTGTATTTCCAGTGCGCGGCGACGCCTTCCTCCGCAATGCGGTGCATGTCCTGCGTGCGGATTTGCATTTCAAAGGGCTGGCCGCTGTGGAGCACAGTGGTGTGCAGCGACTGATAAAGATTCGGCCGGGCGATGGCGATGTAGTCCTTGAAGCGGCCGGGGACGGGACGCCAGATGTGGTGGACCACGCCAAGCGCGGCGTAGCAGTTGCGCTCCGAATCTGTAATAACGCGGACGGCGAGCAAATCGTAGACTTGGCCGAGACCAATTTCCTGGCGCACGATTTTGCGATGGACCGAGTACAAACCTTTCACGCGTGATTCAAGCTCGGCGGGGATGCCGGCCTCGACGAGTTTGGTTTGAATGGTGGCCTGGACTTCCTCGAGGAATTTCTTGTGGAGTGGCGCTTTATCGCTGATCTCCTTTTGCAGAGCGAAGAAGGCTTCCGGCTCGAGATAACGGAACGCGAGATCCTCGAGTTCGCCGCGGACAACGCTCATACCGAGGCGGAGCGCGATGGGCGCGTAGATATCCAGCGTTTCGCGGGAAATGCGCTGCTGCTTTTCAAGCTCGAGGTATTCGAGCGTGCGCATGTTGTGCAGCCGGTCGGCCAGCTTGACGAGAACGACGCGAACGTCGTTCACCATGGCCAGCAGCATCTTGCGAACGTTTTCGGCCTGGCGCGCTTCAGGAGCCATCATTTTGAGGCGACCGATTTTTGTTACGCCCTCAACGAGATGGGCAACGTCCGCGCCAAAGCGCTCCTCGATGCGGGAGACAGGATACTCGGTGTCTTCAATGGCGTCGTGCAGAATCGCGGCGGTGAGAGTGGTGGCATCGAGGCGCATATCCGCGAGGATGTGTGCGACTTCGAGGAGGTGGGAGAGATAGGGATCTCCAGAGCTGCGGAATTGGTCGCGGTGGCGCTCGGTGGCGATTTCATAGGCGCGGCGGAGCATCCAGGGATCTTCGGAAGGGCGGTTCTTGCGGAGCTTTTCGAGCAGTTCCTCGAAGCGCCCGTCGAGCTGGCGAACGGCGCGATCGCGGTTGAAGCTGAGCGGGATTTTGTCAGGAGACGGCATGGTTTAGTTTACCCGGAAAGGGGCCTCCGGGGAAAAGGGGGATGGTGCGTGACGAGTGACCATGGAAGAGGAGGTAATTGGGATGGTGCGGTCGACTCGCGATGCCCGGTCAGGAGGCGCATCCCCGACGGGTGCGCGGCGCGGATCGAGGTGACTGGCGTCCACTTCATAAAGAAGGGTAGCACGGCAGGTGCTAACTGTTAATAAATATTATTATATAGATATCATTCGAATGGGGCTGTAAGACGCTGCAATGTCCCGGCTTATACGTCGGGGACGCAAATGGCGCGTTTGCAGATTGTAGGCTTGAAAGTTGAAGTTCAGGGATTGGGGTCTCAGGCGGGAGCGCAGAAGACTCGAGAAATGAAGGTGAAAGAAAGAAACGGGGAAAAATCAAAATCCCCACCCTCACAAAACCGCGTATGGGGCACCTGGCTGAGGGTTAAGAGTTTGCTGAGGATAATTCTAAAGACCGCACCCTTTGACGGCGGGCGTATGATGCGGTTGAAGTGGGCGAGGGAACCAATGAGGAAAATCGAGAGATTGGCAGGATGTGCGCTCGTGGCCAGCATTTGTGTGTTGCCTGTCCTGGGAGAGGGACGAACTCGAGGGAAAGAAGGAGGGAGCGCAACGGAAGAATTGCGAAGCCTGATGACGGCGGGATTGGCCGCGGCACGCACGGGAGACCAAGCGAAGCTGGAAGAGATTGCGCGGAGTCTGATGATCCCGAACTACGAAGCGTGGTTCAAAGGCACGTTTGGAGAAGAACAGGGCACAAAACTCGCGGCCACTTACAAGACGGATTTTGACCGGCAGGAAAATGGATTCCGAAGCTATTCGAGTCGTTGTCCAAACAAGAGGGCGAAATCCTGGTGGAGGATGCGAGGGAACCGAGGTATGCGGGGAGCGGCGCCTGGTGTGGGCGAGTGCTCCTGAGAGCGGCAAAGAAAGATGCTGCTTTTTACAGGGTGAGCCTGCAGCAGGTACTACAGTCAGGATAAAGCAGATTGGATGGCGCCGGATACTTCACGCTTGTGGAAGGCGCTTACCGCCGGCTGGATTGCAAGACGCTGGGGCTGCAGGAAAAAACGGAAGCAGTGGGAGGCGTGAATCAAGCGGGACAATCGAGCGAATTGCCGGGCAATACTAGCAGGCCAATGCCTACGCGAATCCGGGTCGCAGGAAATGTGTTGGCAGCAGCAATCATCACCCGCGTCCAAGCCATTTATCCGGAGGAAGCCCGGAAGGACCACATTTCCGGGACGGTGCGGTTGCGCATCATTGTGGGGAAAGATGGGAGAGTCATGCAGATTGAGGTTGTGTCGGGGCATCCCTTATTGCAACAAGCGGCGATCGAGGCCGTACGGCAGTGGCGGTATAAGACAACGATGCTGAATGAACAGTCGGTGGAAGTTGATTCGACGGTCGATATGATTTTTTCGCTGCCGCCTACCCCGGCGACAAGTCCTAGATGAGCACGCTTCACTCCCGAGCGCTACGATGCCCCGTTGATCTAGAAGAAGAGTTCGGGAGAGACGTGGAAGCGGCGGCTGAGGCGTTTGATGTGGTCTTTGTTGAGTTCGCGCTTGCCGCTCAAAACCTCGGAGACGATGCTGGGCGTGCCGAAGACGCCTGCGAGGTCCTTTTGGAGGAGGCCGTGCTGGTCCATGAGGAATTGGAGGACTTCGAGAGGCTTGGCGCGGGGAAGCTGGTAGTGGCGGTCTTCAAAATCCTCGATCAAGAGGGTCAAAAGTTTGGAAAGCTCCTTCTCCGCAGAGGTCAGTTTCCGGCTGCGGCGGTCCAGTTCATAAAGAAGCTCAGTGCAGGCCTCGTTTTCGTTCTCAGTGCGAATCACCCTGGGGGGGAATTTCTTGAGAAGCTCAATGTATTCCGGGCTGGCCGTGAGAGTGCTCATTCTTTCCATCCTTCCTTGCTGTACTCGGCATGGGTCAAGACATACCGAAGGAAGACCTTCCCTGTGTGGTAGTTGATCTCGGTGATGAGCCGAAAAGTATTCCCTTTAATGTTGAAAACGGTAAATTTGCCCACGGCATCCGCCGAAGGGAACATTTGCCGGACTTCCAACAGGTTACCCCACTGCGCTTTCCTGGCGATGCGATACCAAACATCCAGAGGGCCAGCGAGTTCAGCGTGCACCTTTGCAGCTTCCAAGAGCTTCTTGCGGCTGATGACGTGCAAAAGCGGCCTCGGCATCATTAGATTCGCAATTTGCGAATTTGTCAACGTAAAGTTCGCGATTTGCGAATGAGGTGATCAACTGAAGCGGAGGCCGGACATGGGGGAATGCGGGAGCGCGGCGCGATGAAAGCGAAGAGAGATTTCTCTCTGCGCAAGCCGACCACCTCGCAGGAGCGAGGTGGTAAGAAAAGGCATCGGCTTACTTCTTTCGAAATGACGGTGGGGCGCGAGGGCGCAGCGGGCGGGGCAAGCCCCGCCCCTACAGGGCGATCCTCGAAATCTAAGGACTGCCTGATCGTCAGAATCGGGAAGAGCGCGGAGTGGCAATCGGCGGGATGGTCACTCCGTGTAGAGGATGAGGAGGACGCCGAGGACGATCATCAGAAGGGACCAGAGGCGCGCGAAGGCTACCTTCCAGCGAGTGGGCAGCTCCGACAATCCTTTGACGAGGCCAATGCCGAATCCGGTCACAGAGAAGCCGAGGTGCTGGGCCTGAATATGAGCCATCACACTCATGTGGCCGGGACCGTGCATGCCGGTGTGGTGCTCGTGAAACAGGAGCAGCACAGAACCAAAGCAGGCGAGCACCGGGAACAGCCATCCGGCCCAGGCCGATTTCAGAACGCCGCGGACGCGCTGGACTTCGATAACGCCGAGAGCCAGGAGGATTACGGCAAACGTCTTGTGCTGCAAATCCTCGAGATTGTGGGTGAGACCGTACCACCAGCTCTGCGGACCAAAGGGCCATAACTCCGTGTCGCTGAAGACGAGCAGAAACAAACTGGAAAGCAGAAAACAAGCCGGCCACGCAAAGCGAAGGAAGGACCAGCGGCGGGTCAGCGCTCCCTGCGCAAGGATGAAAATGCCGGCGAGGACGACGAAGAATCCCGCCAAATGATGGTTGAATTCACTTTCCTTCTTGTCGGCCAGGAGCTTGCGCTGGCGCGCGGCGTCCATTTGCGAATGATCCATATGGGTGTGGTCCATATGCGCGGGGTCGTCCATGGGCGCGGACATGCCATCGTGGCCGGAGTGGTCCGGCTTCGCGGAGCCGTCCTGCGCCGAAAGCCGCGAAAAGCTGAAAATGAGCAGTGCAGCCAGCAGGGCGCCAGCTATTGAGATCTTGAAACGCGCGGATCTGAGGCCAAAAGACATCACAACTCTCAGTCTTTGAGTAGATTACGCCTCTTAGCTCAAGTCGTGCGTCGTTTATGTTTCGTACTCCGTCTCTTCGAATTTCGATGTTCGAGGCGAGCCAAACGACACATCGAAATTTTCACGGTACCGATGGGGAAGCGATGGGCGCGATTTGACGTATCGTGCGGAGACAAAAAAAAGAGCGGAAAAACACGGAGGGGCGTCCACGCAGGACGCCCCGAAGAAGAATCAATTCATGCCAAGCGAATTGTGAGCCGCGCTCAGCTGCCGGGCTGGGGCTGTTCGGCGCGCTTCTGCTTGATTTCCTTCACCTTGTCGACGAGATCGTCGGCTTGCTTGAGGAGGGCGGCGCGCTCTTCGGCGGACTCCACCATATCGGCCTTGCGGCGATAGAGCAGGTTCAGGTAGGCCATCGCATCGTCGTAATCAGGCTTAAGCTGAATGGATTTCTGCAAGTTGCTGATGCCTTCGTCCACAAGCGACCCATATTTGGTGGTGTACTCGCCGCGCAAGGCAGGGGGCAAAGGGTCGGTATCTTTCACCTGCTTTTGGACGTGATCGCGGTTGTAAGCTGCACGCAATTCTCCATTGGCGCGGAAGGCGAGCGTCCAATCGATGACGCCGATCCAGTAATAAGGTTCGGGGTCGTTGGGCTTCAGATCAATGTGCTTCTTGTGATAGGACTTGGACTCTTCAAACTTTTTGGGATCGTAGGGAGTGCCGGCCATCTGGAAGAGGATGGAGCCGATACCATCAATGGCACTGAGATTCTTGTCATCGATGGCGAGAACTTCCTTGAATTCCTCGACCGCCTGGTTGCCAAGGCGCACGTTCTGCTCCGAGGGCGCGCCGGGAATATATTGGCTGGCGTAAGCGGTGGCCAGATAGAGGCGGGCGTTCATCAAACCGGGATCGAGATCCTTGGCTTGCTTGAAGTCCTCGATCGCCGCGTCGTATTGAGCGTTCTTGAAAGCAGCGACACCCTTATTGAGGAGGTCGCGCGCTTTCAGTTTGTTGCAACCGGAGACGCCGGCGGCCAAAATCACAAGCGCCGCGAAGGCCGAAGCGCGCCGAGCAAAACGAATGGGGCCGGCACAAGCAGTGGTCGCCCCTCGCCTTGATCCCCGCCGACTTGAACTGGCATTTATCACCGATGAAGCGTGAGTCATCGAAGCGTCCATCCCTGCTGTGCGCGACCCCAAGATTGCCGGGGCCAGCGCCCGGATATTCACGTCCGCCCTGCGAGGGGCATATTAAAACGGTTCAGAGGCCTTTTTCCAGGTCCGGCGTCAGCAGGCCGACTGACGCAATTCCCGAGGTGTGCATGACATCGATCACTTGGGCCACCACCCCAAATTCGACCGGCTGATCGCCGCGAATAAACGCGACGCGTGCCGCGCGCTGCTTGAAGATTTCCTCAATCCGGGAGCCGAGCTTATCAAAAGTAACCGGCTCCTGATTGATGCGCAGCGTCCCATCCGCCAAGACCTGAATCACGACCAGCCCATCGGGCGGAGGGCCCAGAACCTTCTCCGGGGAAGGCTGTGGAACCAGCGCATCCTCGCCCATGGAGTACCCCCGGATCATCATGAAAATCACCAGGAGCACCAGCAGGATATCAATCAACGGAACCACGTTCATGTCCGAGACGATACCGCGCTTACCGCCGACTGACATTCCCATAATCCACCTCGCTTTGGGCGACCGTAAAACGGCCGACGTTTAAGGCAAAATGCCCCGCGAGGAGGATTCTCACATCCCTAGAAAGCAAAGAAAATTTACTGGCCCGCTTCGAGCTTAGCGGTGATCAAACCAATCTTGTCAATACCGGCGCCACGCATGATATCAATGGCGCGAGCAACGTCCTTGAACATTACATCGTTGTCGCCTTTGACGAAAGCGATTTTCTCGGCGCGCTCCTTGAAGATTTCTTCCATGCGCGGTCCAAGACGATCCCAAGTCGTTTCTTCCTGGTTGATCTTGAGCTTGCCATTGTTGGCGATCTGGACGACGACAGTCTTATTTTCGAGCTCGACGTTCTGCTGCTGGTTCGGCGAGGGCTGAGGAACGAGCGCATCCAAGCCCTTGGGAACAACCGGCGAGATGACCATGAAAATAATGATCAGCACGAGCAGAATATCGATCAGTGGAACCACATTGGGATTCGAGAGCGATCCTCCGCTTTCTCCTCCAACATCCATCCCCATAGCGAGTCTCCTGTAGGTCCACGAGAGCAACTTCGCGGGCCATAAACCCGCGCCGAGTGGGATCCGGCGCGGCCCTAAGAAATCAGCAAACGAACGGTAACCAAGTGCGGCAGTACAGTCCTCAATCCGCGGGCGGCGGCGGCGGAGCTTGCTTCAGGTTCTGGTTTTTCTCGGTAAGCAATCCGAGCTGGTCGACACCGGCGGAGCGAATCTCATCGACAATCTCGACGACGCGGCCGTACTTGGCGCGAGCGTCGCTCTTGACGTAAACGGTCTTGTCAAGCCGGTTGGAAATGCGATCCTTGACCTGTCCGCTAAGATCTTCCTTTTTGGTTTCGGTGTTCCCAAGGAAGATGTTGCCGTCGCGAGTGATGGCGACGACGATGGCGTCATCCTTGTCCGCATTCTTCATGTCTTGCGGGTTATTCGTGGGAGCCAAGTCCACCTGATGCGTCTTCTGCAACATGGGCGTGACGACCATGAAAATGATCAGCAGGACAAGCATGATGTCGGCCATGGGAATGACGTTGGGGGCCGCCATCTGGGGTCCGGCTACTGGCTTGTAGGCCATGGCCGGTTACTTCTTCGCGCCGCGGCGCAGGATGAAGTAGTTGATGAGCTCCATGGAGGAGTTGTCCATCTCAACGTCGAAGGCTTCCACTTTGTTGGTGAAGTAGTTGTAAGCCCAGACGGCGGGAACGGCAACGAGCAAGCCGAAGGCGGTGGTGACAAGCGCTTCAGCGATACCGCCGGCAACGGCCGAGAGACCGGTGGCCTTGCTGCTGGCGATGCCCTTAAACGCGTTCAAGATGCCGACGACGGTGCCGAAGAGGCCGACGAACGGGGCCGTCGAACCGATGGTGGCAAGCGCCGAGAGGCCGCGCTTCATTTCGGCATGGACGATGGCGACGGAGCGCTCGAGACCGCGCTTGGCGGCGTCAATGACGTCCGAGTCCGAAACCTGCTGCGAAGCAGACTGGAATTCGGAGAGCCCGGTGGCGACAACCTTGGCGATGTGGCTCTTTTTATTTCGTTCGGCGATGGCGATGGCTTCGTCGAGCTTGCCGTCCTTGAGGGCGCCGGCAACCTGTTGGACGAAGACACGCGACTGTTTGCGGGCCGCGCTGTACATGAGGGCGCGGTCAATCATGACGCCGAAGGAGTAAATAGAGAGGACAAAGAGGATGAAGACAACGACCAGCGCGAGCGTGCCCATGTTCTTAAGCATGTCGCGTAAATCGAAGCTGGTTGCGCCAGCTTCCTGCAGCAGAACTGCAAAGGTAAAGAGAGTAGCTACCATTCGTTTGCTCCTTAAGTTTCAAGTGATCCCCCGACCAGGCCGGGCGATCAACGAGAGTGTTTGCTGAATACTGCAACTCGGAGTGGCGCGCCTGTCCCACGACCGGCACGCCCGCCCGTACTACTGGTTGAGAGAGAAAATCACGTCAATAGTGGTGTCAACTTCGACGGGCTCGCCATTGAGCAAAGTCGGCTGATAACGCCACTGACGCACGGCATCCAGCGCGGCCTGCTGCAGCAACGGATGGCCGTTCATGACTTCGAGCTGCTGGATGGTGCCGTCCTTGCCAATGATGGCGTGGAGACGCACAGTGCCGGAGATGCGGGTCTGACGCGCCAGCGGTGGATAACTGGGTTGAACACGATTGATTATGCGCGCTGCCTGGACGTTGCCGCCGACGCGGAGCGGACCAGTCAGTTTCGGCTTCGGCGGGGGTGGCGCTCCGCCCATGCCACCGATAACGCCGCCGAGGACACCACCCATGGAGCCACCGGCAACGCCGCCCGGGACACCACCAGTCATGCCGACAGAAACATCAGGCTCGGCTTCTTCCTTAATAATCTTGACTTCCTTGGGGATCACCTTCGGCGCCACGAGTTTGCCTGCATCCATCAAATGGGCCTGCGGCTTGACGTGGACCACCTGAACAGCCGCGGGCGGAGGCGGTGGAGGCGGCGGAGGCGGCGGCGCGGTGAGCATTGTCGCCATCATGGTCTTCGGAAGCGCCTCGGTGTAGATAAGAGGAATCAGGATCAGGATTCCCAGGAAGGCTACCTGGAAAATCATCGAGACGACGACCGTCCACGGCTTATTGGTCTTCTTCGGGTTCGGACTGGAAATCACCATTTCTTCAAACATGGGTCCTACCTCCTGCCAGCAGTAGCAAGACGTCCAGAGACGTTTTCGCTACTGCGGGCTTTGTTGCCGGCTGCGGGTCCGGTGCCTGCCGCCGCGCTCTGGCCGCGCCAGCGATTCCAGGCGACGACGAGCGGAGCAGCGATACCAAAACTGGAGTACGTTCCTACCACAATCCCTACCACCAGGGCAAAGGAGAAAGCGCGAAGCACCTGGCCGCCCATCAGGAACAGGACGAGCACGGTAAGGAAAGTCAAACCGCTGGTCAAGATCGTTCGCGAAAGAGTCTGGTTGATGGACTTGTTGACCACGTCAGCGAACGATTCGTTGCGCAGCAAACGGTTGTTCTCACGGATGCGGTCGAAGATGACGATGGTGTCGTTCATGGAATAACCGACCAAAGTAAGCAGCGCCGCGATGACCGTCAGCGAAATCTCAAAACGCAGCAACGAGAAAAAGCCAAGCGTGATCAGCACATCGTGAAACACGGCCAAAACCGCCGCCAACCCAAAGATGGTCTTATCAAACACCCGGAGAACGAACCCAACAAAACCTCTCTGCGTGAAAAATGACTGGCCAACCGAGCCACCACCCTGGAATCGAAAGGCAATATATAACAGCATGCCGCCTAAAGCATAGAGGGTAACGTAAATTGCCTGCTGGCGAAGCTCGGCGCCGACCTTTGGACCGACGATTTCGACGTTGCGAATGGCAAATGGCCCGAGCGCATGGCTGTCTTTCACGGCGGCGAGGACCGGCGCAGTGACTCCGTCCACTTTCGAGAGGTCATCGAAATTGGTGAGCACGCCGTTGGAGTTTTTGTCGCGATAGTCGAGAATCTTCTTGGCGAGCTGCTGGTAACGATCACCGGCGTTGACCGAAAGGAGCAGGGGATCTTTTTCGTTAAGGACGGCCGCGAGCGAGGCGGGCGTCGCGGAGTTGAAATCGGGCTTGCTGGATCCCGAAACTCCGTAGTCGGCGTTCAGCGCGCTCAGCACTTTTTCCCGGCTGGCCTGGAGAGCCAACTCGTCCTGGCCTTTGCCTTCGACGAAGATCAGCACTTCATTGGAATTGGGATTGCCGATATCCTTGACGCTTTGGATTTCGGTATTGCCGAGGCCCTGCGCGGCCAAACTGCTTCGGAGCTTGTCCACATTCGGAGGCTGGGCAAAACGGACATCCACGTTGGTGCCACCCTTGAAATCGATCCCATAGCGAATGCCACTGCCGAAAAGAATGGAAGCCCACCCAGCGAGGAGAAGAATACCGCTTAACGCATAGAAATACTTGGCTTTGCCCATCCAGTCGATGTTGGGCTGTTTGAAGAGCTCGATCATGCGGCCTTTACTTCCCTTCTTTAGACACCAAGGGAGGCGAAATGTTCCCGGCGCGAAGCCATCGACCATAAGGTAGAGGATTCCGCGCCCCGAACCCACAACCCACTCGTTTGAATTTGAGTGGGACACTCGCCCCGGTAGTTCTAGTACATTCTAAATGCTCAGTTCGGCCTGACGGTCCATCTTCGTCAGGTGATACTGGAAAATCGTTTTCGACACATAGACGGCGGTGAAGATATTCGCAACCAGACCGACAACGAGAGTAATGGCGAATCCGCGGATGGGTCCGGTTCCGAAAACGCCCAAAAAGGCGGCTGAAACCACGGTCGTCACGTGGGTATCGATAATCGTCACGAAGGCTTTGTCGAACCCGGCATCGACGGCGGCAGCAGAGGACTTGCCGTTGCGCAGCTCTTCGCGGATGCGCTCGAAGACAAGAACGTTGGAATCCACGCCCATGCCGATGGTCAGGATCACGCCGGCGATGCCGGGAAGCGTCAACACGGCTCCGGACATCGCGAGAAATGCCAGCAGAATGATTAAGTTAAGAAACAGCGCGAGGACGGCGTTGCCACCGGACAGGCGGTAATAGACGAGCATGAAGAGCATCACGACAACGAGGCTCAGGACGGAAGCCTGTACCCCGTGCCGGATGGAGTCCGCTCCGAGCGACGGGCCAACGGTGCGCTCCTCAAGATACTTGATGGAAGCAGGAAGAGCGCCGGCGCGGAGCGTCACTGCCAGGTCGTGAGCGGATTCCTGGCTGAAGTTGCCGGTAATCTCGCCGCTATCGTCAATTCTGCCTTGTATGGTGGGCGCGGAAGTTACGCGGTGATCCAAAACAATAGCCATCTGGCGGCCAATGTTCTGCTGAGTGAAGGGTCCAAAGCGCTTGGCGGCCTCCGGCGAGAGTGTGAAATTCACCTGCCACATGCCGGGATTCGCGGTGTTGCGATTCTCCACGGCGCTGCGGAGGTCGCGGCCCGTAACGATAGGGGCGCGGCTCAAGACGTACCAGACTTCGCCAGTGTCAAATCCACCCGAGGGGTTTCGCGACTCGGAGCGCCCTGGAACAAGTTCCGTGCCCGGAGGCAAAACTCCGCCGTGACGGCTGAGCGCTTCGGCCTGCGAAGAATAAGTTTGCGGATCTTCCATGAGTTTCAATTCCAACTGGCCGCCGGCCTGAATAACGGCTTTGGCACGAGTAGGATCGCCTTCGCCGGGAAGCTGAACGAGGATTTCGTTGTCTTTGCGGCCATGAAGCTGGATGGTCGGTTCGGTCAAGCCAAGAGCGTTGATGCGGCGCTCGATAGTCTCAAGGGATTGCGTCATCGTCGATTCTTGAATACGAGCGATCGCGCTCGGACGAAGCGTCCAGGTGTAGCTGTTCAATTCACCAGCGGCGGCCGACATATCCCATTCCGCGGCAAATTGGGCGCTGTAAATGTCGCGTAATTGCGAAAGCTGGGAGGAATCGATGTTGCGAACAAGGAAGTGCGTGTCGTCGACACGGCGCACTTCATCGTAATGAAGATTCTTCGAGCGCAGCAGCGTGGTGAGACGGTCCACGGTCGTGTCCGTCTCCTGCGCGATGGCTTCCTGGACCTGGACCTGCAGGATGAGGTGCGTGCCTCCCTGGAGGTCAAGGCCAAGCTTGATCTGATTGGAGAAGTTGTCCTTCACCTGGGCGAGCGAGGTGGGGAACACCGGGTAGCCGATCAGGAAATAGATACAGAACACGATGACGGCAAAGATGAACAGGGCTTTCCACTTCAGATTAGGGTTCATGGTCAGAAGGTAAAACGCGTAATTGGGCGAAGGGCGGGCTTATTTTGCATCTTCCGATGCCTCCACCTGAGCAATCGCCGCACGCGCGATGCGAATCTTAACCTGCGGTTCGCTAGAGATTTTCAAAATGACGGAATCGCCGTCGATGCCGTTGACGGTGCCGTAAATGCCGCCACTGGTGACGATCTTGTCGCCGGTCTTGAGGGCCCCAAGCATTTCCTGCATTTTCTTGCGCTGGCGCTGCTGGGGCATGATCACCATGAAATACATGATGGCGAACATGAGGCCAAGCGGGATTAAGAAACCGCCAAAACCCCCACCGCCAGAAGCCTGAAAAATCATCGCTGCCATCATCGTGTATTGAACCCGTCCTTACTGCGTAATGTCAGTTCCCGGTCGGGCCGTCCCGATGCGCCTTCCAGCCTACGGAAGATAGAAAGACCGGGCGGCGGCAAATCACCCGCGCTCCTGCTCAACTGACTTCCATGCGATTCGTTTTGGCGCCCCGCGGGATGGCTCGCGCGCGCCCCGGAATTCGGCCTTCAGGCTGGTCCCGCAGTATAGCGCGCGTGCATCTCTGATGAGAAATTCGCTAGGTTCCCAAACTCGATAGCCTCGCGGATTTGCCGCATTATGTCAAGGTAAAAGTGGACATTGTGGTGGGTGGCGAGGATGGCGGCGGTGATTTCTCCCGCAGCGAAGAGATGACGAAGATAAGCGCGCGAGTAGCGGCGGCACACAGAGCAAACGCACTGGGGATCAATGGGCCGCTGATCCTGAGCGTAACGCGTGTTCTTGATGAGCACGCGGCCTTCGCTGGTGTAGAGGCAGGCGTGGCGCGCGGCGCGAGTGGGGAGGACGCAATCCATCATGTCAATGCCCAGCGCGACGTAGTCGGCGATTTGTTCCGGGCGGCCGACGCCCATGAGATAGCGTGGTCGATCCTTCGGGAGAAGTGCTGTTACTTCTGCAGTCATTTCGCAAGTCATCTCATGCGGTTCGCCAACAGCAAGGCCGCCGACGGCGTAACCTGGAAAATCTAATTCGATAACCTGCCGCGCGCTTTCGCGGCGCAAATCGGGAAAGGTAGCGCCTTGGACGATGCCGAATTGCCACTGGGGAAGATCGCCGTTGTTTGCGGCTTGGTCCAGGAAATAAGCGCGCGCGCGCCGGGCCCATTCCGTGGTGCGCTTCAGCGCGGCTTCGGCTTTCTCGCGAGGCGCGGGCGTTTCGATGCATTCATCGAGGACCATGGCGATATCTGAACCGAGAGCGAGCTGAATTTCGGCGGCTTTTTCCGGGGTGAGGAGATGCTCGGAGCCGTCGAGATGGCTGCGGAAGCGCACACCTTCGTCGGTAATTTTTCTTAATTCAGAAAGGCTGAAGACCTGGTAGCCGCCGGAATCAGTGAGAATGGCACGCGGCCAGGACATAAATTGGTGCAAGCCGCCGAGCTTGCGAACGAGTTCATGTCCTGGGCGCAAATAAAGATGATAGGTGTTGGCGAGGATGATTTCTGCGCCGAGTTCTTCGAGGGCTCCCTGGGTCAGGGCTTTGACTGAAGCCTGCGTGCCTACGGGCATGAAGAAGGGCGTCTCGACGGTGCCGTGGGGCGGCGTGGTCAGGCGTCCGCAGCGCGCGCCGGTTGGATCAGTTTTCGCCACTGCAAAGGAAAAATTCACCCACTCAGTGTATCAGGAGAAAACCCATCCGATGGTGACACCCAGCAATGTGAAAAAAACGAAGACGCCGACAACTATGCCCGCCGATTTGGACATGGGGAGCTTTTTCGGGTCCATGCAATGAAAACCGATTGCCGTCAAAACGACCGACCAGAGTATGAAAACGTCAAAAGAGGACGCCAAAGCACTCAGCCATTTTGGATCGCTCATGCTCATGTAGGCCCCTGGATTCGAGCCTACAAAATTGTAAGGGTTGCCGAGAGTGCTCGGATCTTTCAAGGCAAGAATGAGGATTCCGAGGAGTTCGCGAATACCTCCTGGCACCATTGTAAACGCGATGACCGCTAAAGATTTTCCGAAAGTAAGCCTCGCTCCACCAAAGAGCGCATATGCTCCCCAGTAGATTAAGGCAAGAAACAGTGCCAAAAACGGGGTTCCAAGGACTCCGCGTACATAGCAAAAGATCTGGTTGCCTTTTGCTCCTCTGTCAATTGCCAAATCTTTTTGATCAGCTGGGATCTGCTGACCGCGAGGGCTACTCATAAGCTGTTCTTCAGAGAAAGATCTCCAATCTGCCTTCTTTGCGAGGAAAACATTCATGGAGAGGCCAATGAGGGTCAATAAAACAATTGGGGCCGCCCAGGAAGGTTTTCGAGCAATATCTTCGAAAGTGCTTTTCGGGGAGAACAAAACGCCGAAGATTCGGCCGAATGGACTGATCGAAGCTTGCGCTTCGGGCGCAGGAATGGGAGTTGTTGTTGCCATCGAGGACTCCTCCACCACAAGGTTGCGTAGTACTGCCTGCTGAAAGGAACTACGCAAGAGCACTGGGAAATATTTCAGTGGGCGGATTCTAACGCAGAAGAGGGGAAAGTTGACAGTCGCGACCGAGTCGGGATCTAGCGCCGGGAAAGCGGGATGACGAATTTCAACGCGGTGTGGGTCGCGGAAAAGCCGACGACTTTCACGTCTTTCAGGCCGGTTTTGCGGCCGGTGGCGAGGACGTCGTTTTCGGTGATCTGCTTCTGGCCTTTGGGATAGACAATCCATACCGCCGCGGCACCGTGAATGGCTTTTGCGATTTTGGGCAACGCTGCCAAATCTCGTTTTGAATCCGCGGCGAAGAAGACCCACTCCGAATCTGTGGCAACTTTACCCTCGCTCACGGACTTCGTGAGCCCGGTAACTTCGTGAAGAAACTTCAGCTCGAACTCGCCCAGGAGAGATACTTGCGCTCCCGGTTTGACTCCCAGCTTTTCAATGCGCGATTTCGGATGAAGAATCTTCTCGCACCACTTCTCAGCGGCCGCGCCGAGGTGAAAAACCGCGAGTCCTTCCGCAGTTTGCAAGCGCAGTTCGCCGTCCACCGCTTTCGCCGATTTGATCGTGGACAAAGGAATCTTCAGCCGGAAGCCGCCGCGGAAAAAAATCTCGCTCGTTTCGAGCAATGCCTTCCCTTCGGACCTCTGCTCGCCGAACCAGACCATACATTTCAATTCGTTTCCCACGGCAGTTCACCTCCCTATGGCCAATTTGTTCCGCAAGACTGAGCGCTCTTCCGTGCTCATCGCCCCGGCGATGGCGCCCACGATAGTAAACTAATACGCTCCATGGCGACGACTGCTACGCATACGGTGGACTGGAAGCTGATCTGGGCACAGCGCGGATTCCGCTATTTCTTTGTGGCCATGTTTGTGTCGCTCTTCGGCAGCGGGATGAACTTCGCGGGCGTGAGCTGGTACATCCTGGCAGCCACGCATTCGACCGTGAAGGTCAGTTGGCAGGTCATCGTCATGACCCTGCCGGGACTTTTCGTGCCGTTCCTCGGCGGCGTGCTGATCGATCGCATCGACCGGCGTTACCTGGGAGTCGCGCTCGACCTTGTGCGCGGTTTTTTCGTCCTCGCCACTGCGTACATCGCCTGGCGCGGGCACCTTCAGCTTTGGCATTTGTATGCGATGACGCTGATCACGGGGACCGGCTCGGCGATGTACTGGGCCACGGTGAACGCGCTGGTGCAAGAAGTCATCCCCGCAAGCCAATTCACCGGCGCGAACGCCGCCGTGCTGGTCGGCGTACAGAGCGGAATGCTGATCGCGGGCGCGCTCGTCGGCTTCCTTTACAACTCCGCCGGAATCGCAGGGATTCTTTTTATCGATGGACTGACTTATTTTGTGTCGGCCTATTGCTTGTACCAAGTACGCCGCGGGTACGTCTCGCCGCGGGAGCATCAGCGGTATCCGCGAGAATACAACGAAGCGACGGAAGCGACCGCCGAAGCTCTCGAGACTGTGGAGAATCCGGAAGTCGCCGAGGCGGGGCTTTCGCTGGCGGTTTATGCCGACATGCGTGAAGGCTTCGCCTACCTGAAGCAACAGCCGCTGGTGTTGGTGCTGGGCATCACCCATTCCATCATGATGGCCGGCGTGGTCAGCGCCAACGTCGTGTTGGTCGCGCTGGCGAACGACATTCTGCATTCCGGGCCGCAGGGCCTGGGCTTTTTGGAAACAGGGTGGGCCACCGGCGCGATTATCGGCGGATTGATTGCCAGCCAACTGCGGCCGGCGTTGCGCATGCCGCTCTATGTTGCGGCGTGCGCCGGGCTCGCGGTGGGGCATATGGCGACGCCGTTCGTCGCGTTTCTCGTGGGCGCGGTGATGATGCAGATCCTGTTTGGATTTTGCCGGGCGCTGGGCGGAGTCGTCGCGCAATCTTCGCTGATGGCCATCGTGCCGCGACACTTTATGGGGCGCACGCAATCCGCGATGGCGATTCTGACGACCGTCGTGCAACTCTTCATGAGCGTTGCACTTGGATGGGTCGCGCAGGGCGCCGGCCTGATTGCCGGTTATGCGCTCCTCGCGTTGCTCTACATGGGATCCACGATCTCCGCCATCCGCGCGCGCCAACTCATGCGATAGGCGGCCGCAGCGGTTTCACCGCTGACCGGTTATAGGTGGTGCTGTCGCCTGATCCGGAGCCGGCGCGACATGCACGTTCTTGCCACCAAGCAAATCCACCGCAGCCTGATAGAGCTTGGCGCGAAGCTGGTAGCGTTCGTTGGCCCGCGTGATGTAGCGCACGGCGATTTCGATGCCCCCGATAATCGGCTTTACGTTAATGGCGGGCGCAGCTGATAAAGCGTTCATCTGCCGCGAACTCGCCGCACGTTGCCACTCCTGTTCGGCCTGTTTCGCGGATTCCGTTGTCGCTTCGGCGACCTTTTTCTGAATGGCATCAACGACCGGATACGGGTCTTGCCCCGTGGGAAGCACTACCTGCAATTCATCCCACATCCATTGGCCGGAGGTCGAGAAATTGAAGTAGTGGCCTTCGATCGCGTAGCTGTTGGTGAACGTCACGCGCCGTCCCGTCGGGTGGCCCGAATCCGTCCAGTTGCCAGTTTCCAGCAAAACGGTGTGGAACATTCCGAGTTCGACGACTTCCCCGGTTACTCCATTGATTTCCACCCAATCTCCCAGCCGCACGCCGTTTTTTCCCATGAGCACGAACCAACCGAGGAAGCCCACGATAAAATCTTTCAGTGCCACCGTCAGACCCGCGCCGGCAAGCCCGAGAATCGTTCCGAGCTGACTCGGGGGCCCAAATATCACCAGCAGAATGAAGAGCACCGCGCAGATCTGTACGGCCACGCGCGTAACCGTGCGCATCGTTTCGACCTGCCGGCGATCCAGGGAGGTTTTGCCGAGCAGCCGCTCAAGCCAGCTATCGAAGAAGATTCCGACCAGCAAGATCCCAAAAATAATGACCAGCCCAATCAACATTCGGTGAATGACCGACCGCTGCTTGGCGGCAAGGACATCCGTCCATTTGGCATACACATCGGCCAGTTGTTTTTGGTCGTCGATCCGTTTGCCAAAACCCGCCAAAGTTTTTTGCTCGGAAGCGCGCAGCTTGGTGGCCTTCACCAGATTGGTCGACTCTTCGCGGTTCAGATTCGAAGGTTTTCTGGAACCGCCAGCGGCACTGGACGTCGCTTGCGTGTCCATCTGTGCTGCGTGGGCCTTATCAGAGCTGATCTGCGATTCCAACGCATTGTGCCGGGCTGTCAGCGAAATCGCTAGAGCTTCCGCATCTTGCTTCGCGCGCCAGAGAAGTAGTTGTTTCTGGTGAAGCGCCGACCATCGCTGCACCCGGTGAATCAATCCCTGTGCTTCGACGGAATTGTCGACCGACACGTGCATGGTGTCCGCCACATGCGAGGTGGCTTCGTGCTCTTCGACCATCGACTGGATTCGGCCCTTCGGATCTCCGCCGGCTCGGATCAAATCCTGTTTGGCATCGTCGGCTTCATCCTGATCCAGCTCCTGCTTCGCTTTCGCGACATCCAGCTGGTCATCCAAGGCATCCTTTTTGTCCGCGCCGGCCTTTTCGTAGGCGGCAGTGAGCCGCGCGATCTCGGCCTTATCCGCTTCGACGGCCCTCTCCGACTGCTGCAGCCGCGCTTCTATCTCCTTGGCCTCGGCGCTTAGTACCGGTGGATGCTCCTGGGCGTCGCGCACGGCCGCTGCAAAAGCGAGGTCCATATCGTGGTCCCCGAGCCGCAATGCTTCTTGGGCAAAAGGCAATTCCTCTGCGGTGGTCGGCATCTGTGCCAACCGCTGTGCGGTCAATAGCGGCGTTTGATCGACAATCGGTCCCCGTGCTGCCCCACCATACGCGGCCTCTGTTTTTATCGTGGGCACACTTGCCGGCTGCCCCGTGCGGAACAATCCATAGGAACCTGCGCCCAGCAGCGCAAGCAGCACGATCGCGGCAATTTTTCGCTTCGTCTTCATGGTTCGCTACGGCCCACTCTCTATTCTAGTACGCCGGGAGACAATCCGGCGCGTTCAGTTCGTTCGTTTTCGCAATCTGCACTGAGTTGTTCCCGGCGAATCGGCAAGGGCTTTGACTACCGGGCACCGCTCGTACAGAGACGTTGTGAAAACTCCAGGGTTGACGCTGTTGTGCGCTCATCATAACTCTGCTCCTTGAAAATCCGGGATGTGATACGAATGCTGAAGGCCGACGGTTGGGCCTTGGTGCGGACACGAGGCAGCCACCGGCAATACAAACATCCTGTTAAACTGGGTTGGTAACTGTCCCCGGAAAGCCGGGTGACGACTTAGCCCCGGGAACATTTGACAGTATTCTGAAACAGGCAGGGTTGAAGTCATGAAAAAATATTTGATCGTCATTGAGCGTACGCAGACTGGTTTTTCAGTCTACTCACCGGATTTGCCGGGTTGCGTTTCGACTGGTCGGACCCGTGAAGAAGTGGAGCAAGACATGAGAAAGGCAATTGCGTTCCACCTCGACGGACTGCGTGAGGAAGGACAGGCGGTTCCCGAACCACGGACGTACTCGGCATACATCGAACTGCCGGCATAGCTGTCCGTCACTCTTTGGAATTGATTGGCTTGGCGGTGGCGAAGAGTTAAGATAACAACATGCTGGTGAAAGTTGAAGTCTATAACGACGGCGAATCGTGGTGTGCACGCGGGATCGGGGAAGACATCTTCACCCAAGGCAGCACCGTCGACGAACTGTATGAGAACATCCGCGAAGCCGTCGCTCTTCATTTCGAGGGCCGGACTCCTGCTTCTGAGATTGACATCCTTGTCGTCTCCGAATTGAAACCCCTCTATGCCCCGGCTGCCTCAGATTAGCGGCCGCAAACTCATCCGTTTGTTGGAATCTCTAGGCTACGAAACTCTGCGCCAACGAGGGAGTCACGTGCGGTTACGTAGAATTTCAGCAGCGGGTGAACACAACGTGACCGTTCCCGATCACAAGGTGGTGCCAAAGGAACGCTGAACGACATATTGACAAGAGTCAGTATCTGGACCGGCCTTTCAAAAGAAGAACTAATCAGGCGGCTCGGCTAGCTAGAAAGCTCGTTCCAAACAAGAGGGCCCCCCCAACTGTCGGAAGGCGCGTTCTGTTTCGAGCTCCGCTTTTTCCTAGAGATAATCGCGCGAAGGGCCTTCGAGGAAAGCGCGTAGCTTGCGCGAACGCGACGGATGTCGCAGTTTGCGCAGCGCCTTGGCTTCGATCTGGCGGATGCGTTCGCGCGTGACTGCGAACGACTGGCCGACTTCCTCGAGCGTGTGCTCGCTGCCGTCGTCCAAGCCGAAGCGCA